>UMJE01040131.1_pt1 | contig 17382 bp, 15 predicted proteins | sample 1965971 | NCBI WGS metagenome assembly UMJE01 (sample SAMEA4836143, study PRJEB28245) | human gut metagenome | biome: gut microbiome; material: fecal sample | place: Denmark | collected 2008 | reverse complement strand
CTGCTCTTTTTTTATGTATAATCACTCTTAAAAAGTAAAATATAAATTTTTTTGAATGTATTTGATTTGAATTCGCACCAAGTTATAGATATTTTGCATTAAAAGTGGTAAAATTAATGATAAAAGATTTTAAAATAAAATATAAATTTAATTTAAAATAAGGAGTTAAGTGTGAGACATTTATTACTGCCTTTATTTTTTGGTTCTTTGGATATTATTTCAGCGATAATTGCTGCTTTAGTTAGCATATATTTGAGGTTTGACGGAAATTTGATACCGCAAAATTATTTATCAATGTTAGTCGGTCAATTACCTTTTTTTGTAATGATAACTATTGTAAGCTTTTTTTTATTTAAATTGTATAGTAGAGTTTGGCGATATGCAGGTAGCAGCGAGCTATTGGCAATAGTTGGTGCTAATTTTGCTGGAGCTATTTGCTGGTTTATTTTTTCAGTTCTTGTTGAAGCTGTTTTACCGAGATCAATTTATATTTTAACGGCTCTGGTGCTCACTTTTTTTGTTGGTGGAACAAGATTATCACTGAGAGTATATAGTTATTTGACTTCTAAACCTCAATATATACAAAGGACTCAAAAACTTAATAAAGTGTTGGTAATTGGGGCAGGGGATGCCGGTGCAATGTTGGCTAGAGAAATTGAGAGGTATCATAGCGGGAAAAGAAAAATTATTGGATTCATTGATGATGACAGAGATAAACAAGGGAAAACTATGTTTGGAATCAGAGTTTTAGGATCGCGATATGATATAGAACAAGTTGTTGCAGATACAGATGCTAATGAAATAATAATTGCTATGCCTTCTGTTAAAGGCAAGGAAATAAAAGAAATAATTGACGTTTGCAAAAATACCAATTGTAAGTTAACTATTTTACCAGGTGTTTATGAAATTATAGAAGGGACAGTCAGTGTTAATCAATTAAGACCTGTTGAAGTAGAAGATCTTTTAGGGCGTGATCCAGTAAAGTTAGATACTAAAAATGTGAGTGCGTATATTACAGGAAAAGTAGTTCTAATCACTGGGGCAGGAGGCTCTATTGGCAGTGAAATCTGTCGACAAGTAGCAAAAATGCAACCCAAAAAAATGTTACTTTTAGGAAAAGGTGAGAATAGTATTTATGAGATTTCTCAAGAATTAAGTATAGAATATCCGCAGATTAGAAAAGTTCCTATTATTGCAGATGTTAGAGATGAAGAAAGAATAAATGGGATTATGGATTATTTTCATCCCCATGTAGTATTTCATGCTGCAGCTCATAAACATGTACCCTTGATGGAATATCAACCAATGGAAGCGGTAAGAAATAATGTTTTAGGAACTAAAGTTGTGGCAGAAGCTGCTTCTAAGAATGGTGTTGAAACTTTTGTTATGATATCAACTGATAAAGCAGTAAACCCAACCAGTGTAATGGGATGTACAAAGAGAGTGGCAGAGATGTTTGTCCAGAGCATGAACTCTATAAGTGAAACTCGTTTCGCAGCAGTTCGGTTCGGAAATGTTTTAGGTAGTCGAGGCAGTGTTATTCCACTTTTTAAGAAACAGATTGCTAAAGGAGGCCCGGTAACAGTCACGCATCCAGATATGAAACGCTATTTTATGACTATTCCAGAAGCAAGTCAGTTAGTGCTACAGGCTGGAGCAATGGCAGAAGGTGGAGAAGTTTTTGTTCTTGATATGGGAGAACCTGTAAAAATTTATGATTTGGCAAGAGATATGATAACTTTATCAGGCATGATTCCAGAAGTTGATATAGAAATAAAGTTTACAGGATTAAGACCTGGTGAAAAGCTTTTTGAAGAATTGCTTTCGGCTGAAGATGGAACAGAAGCAACGCAGCATAAAAAGATATTTACAGCAATGATAAAATGTGTCGATAAAACAAAACTGGATTTTCAGATAAGAAGATTATTAGAACAAACTACTGGTGATAATGTAGTTGAAGTTTTGAAAGAAACTGTACCTACTTATAGACCTAATAGAATAAATTGCTAAGAGGTGGCTGTAATGAAGACGATTAGTTTTTCTCCTCCTGATATTACTGAAGCGGAGATTAAAGAAGTGGCAGAAGCGCTTAGAAGCGGTTGGATAACAACAGGTCCTAGAACGAAAAAATTAGAAAAAGAGATAGCTAATTATTGTGGAACAAATAAAGTAGTTTGTTTAAATTCTGCTACAGCTTCATTAGAGCTTAATTTACGTGTTCTTGGAATTGGTCCTGGTGATGAAGTTATAACATCTGCTTATACTTATACTGCTTCTGCAAGCGTTATTGATCACATTGGCGCTAAAATTGTGCTGATTGATACTGCTGCAGGCAGTTATGAGATGGATTATGAAAAATTAGAAAGTGTGATTACAGAAAGAACGAAGGCTATCATCCCAGTTGATTTAGCTGGAATTCCATGTAATTATTCAAAAATATATGAAATTATAAATTATAAAAAACATTTGTTTAAACCGAAAAATAAGATCCAGAAGGCAATTGGGCGAGTTGTAGTATGTGCAGATGCAGCACACGCTTTTGGAGCTTGCCAAAATGGAAAGAAGGTCGGAAATATAGCAGATTTTACAAGTTTTTCTTTTCATGCTGTTAAAAATTTTACAACCGCTGAAGGAGGCGCTTCAACATGGAAAGATATTGCTGGTATTGATAATGAGGAGCTATATCATGAGTATCAGTTATTGTCTTTACATGGGCAATCAAAAGATGCTTTAGCCAAAACACAGTTGGGAGCTTGGGAATATGATATCAAAGGTACATATTATAAATGTAATATGACTGATATTATGGCAGCAATAGGAATTGTTCAATTCAAGCGTTATCCGGAACTGCTGAAGAGAAGAAAAGCTATCATAACAAAGTACGATGAAGGATTAGCCGAATGCAATGTAGATGTTTTAAAACACTACACAAAAGAGTACGTTAGCAGCGGACATCTTTATTTGGTGAGACTGCTAGAGAAAGATAGTGCATATAGAAATGCATTTATTACAAAGATGGCAGAACGTGGAATAGCGACTAATGTGCATTACAAACCACTGCCAATGCACAGTGCTTATAAAAATTTTGGATTTGATATTAAAGATTATCCTAATGCTTATGCCCAATTTGCGAATGAAATTACGTTACCATTACATACTTTATTAAGTGATGATGATGTAAAGTATATTATTGATAACTTCAAATTAGTGCAAAAGGAATTAGGTTAATGTTGTGTAAATGGGAAAATTTACCTTCCTCCATGCAAAATGATGAGGTTAAATTTTATTATGATATTTTACAACATAAAAGAATCAGTATAGTTGTAAAATATATTTTTGATAAATTAATGGCTATAACACTGTTACTTATATTTTCGCCGTTATTTTTAATCTTAGGTATTCTAATAAAAATAGATTCGCCAGGCGAAATATTTTTTAGGCAAGTACGTGTTACCCAATATGGTAAATCGTTTCGAATCTATAAATTTCGCACAATGGTAAGTAATGCAGAAAAAATTGGAAATCAGATAACAATTAATCAGGATATTAGAATTACAAAGATTGGTAAAAAAATACGAAAATGTCGTTTAGATGAATTGCCTCAGCTGATCAACATTATTAAAGGTGAGATGAGTTTTGTCGGAACAAGGCCAGAAGTTCCTAAGTATGTGGCTTTCTACTCCAAGGAAATGTTAGCTACATTGCTTTTGCCAGCTGGTGTTACGAGTTCAGCAAGTATTGCTTTTAAGGATGAAGAGCAGCTCCTAAAGAATGAAAAAGATATAGATATAGCGTATGTAGAAAAAGTTTTACCTCAAAAAATGGAATATAACTTAGAGGGATTGAGAAATTTTAGTTTTTCCGAAGATATTAAAATAATGTTAAAAACAGTTCGAGTTGTTTTATAATTTTGGAGGCTGAGTTAATTGATGAAAGAGTTATTGTTGGCTAAAATACGTAATAAGAATATTACGGTAGGTGTGGTTGGTTTAGGCTATGTAGGATTGCCATTAGCAGTGGAAAAAGCTAAAGCTGGTTATAAAACAATCGGCTTTGATGTGCAAAAAGAAAAAGTTGAAATGGTTAATGCTGGTCATAATTATATTGGTGATGTAGTAAACGAAGATCTGGAGGAAATTGTTAAAAGTGGGATGCTTTCTGCTACTACAGATTTTTCTTTTGTCAGAGATGTTGATTTCATTGCAATTTGTGTACCAACTCCATTAGATGAACACCAGCAGCCAGATATTAGTTATGTAAGGGAAAGTACAATTTCTGTTGCTAAATATTTAAAAAAGGGGACAATGGTTGTTTTAGAATCGACTACTTACCCCGGTACAACGGAAGAGCTGATAAGACCTTTGTTAGAAGATGGTTCAGGGTTAAAATGCGGTGAGGATTTTTATTTGGGGTTTTCACCGGAACGTGTTGACCCGGGAAATCTGCTTTATAAGACGAAAAATACGCCCAAAGTAGTAGGAGCTATAGGAAAAGATGCTACAGAAGTAATTGCGGAAATGTATCGTCATGTTCTTGAAGGCGATGTCTATGAGGTATCATCTCCGGCTGTGGCTGAGATGGAAAAAATACTGGAGAATACTTATAGAAATATAAATATTGGGCTTGTAAATGAATTAGCTATTTTGTGCCATAAAATGGATATCAGTATGTGGGAAGTAGTTGATGCTGCTAAAACAAAACCGTATGGATTTCAAGCCTTCTATCCAGGTCCAGGTCTAGGTGGACATTGCATTCCGTTAGACCCTTATTATTTATCTTGGAAAGCGCGTGAGTATGGTTTTCATACTTCGATGATTGAAGCATCAGGGATGATAAACGACAGAATGCCGGAATATTGTGTAGATCGTTGTGGAGCTGTTTTAAATAAGTTTGGTAAAGCTATCAATGGTGCAAAAGTTCTAGTATTAGGTGTGGCGTATAAGCAGGATATTGACGATTATCGTGAAAGTCCTGCACTCAGAGTAATTGATATATTAGAAAAACGCGGCGCGGAAGTAATTTATTTTGATCCTTGGATTCCAAAGTACAAAAATCATCATGGTGAGATAAAAACAGGCTTAAAATCTTTAGAAAAAGAAATTATCGCTGATTCTGATTTAGTGGTAATTACAGCTGCGCATACAAATATAGATTATAAATATATTGCTGAAAACGCCCAAGCTATATTTGATGCTAAAAATGCAATGAAAAATATTGATGAGCGAGATAATATAGAAGTTTTATAAGGAGATTTAGGATGAAATATGCATTAATAGGATGTGGTCGTATTGCTACTAATCATATCAAAGCCGCTCTTAATAATAATTTAGAAATAATTGCTGTGTGTGATGTAGTAGAAGAAAAGATGGAAGCATTATTGGCTAAGCATAATTTAGAAAGCTGTAATTCCATTAAGCGATATGTCGATTATAAAAAGATGCTTTCGGAAAATGAGGATATCAAGCTTGTCAGCATAGCAACAGAAAGTGGTCTACATGCTAATATAGCTCTTTATTGTATTGAAAAGAATATTAATGTAATCATTGAAAAACCCATGGCAATGAGTATTTCTGATGCGGATAAAATCATTGCTGCAGCGGAAAGATATAAAGTAAAAGTTTCTGCTTGCCATCAAAATAGATTTAACGTAGCTGTACAAAAAATGCGTACTGCTTTAGAACAGGGGAGATTTGGTAAAATATCTCATGGATCTATACATGTGCGTTGGAATAGGGATAAAGGTTATTATGATCAAGCTGTATGGCGCGGAACATGGAAGCAAGATGGCGGTGCTTTAATGAATCAGTGTATTCATGGCATTGATTTATTACGATGGATGATGGGTGATGAAATAGTTGAAGTATATGGTAAAACAAAACAACAATTTCATAATTATCTGGAAGCTGAAGATTTGGGAATGGCTGTTGTAACGTTTAAAAATGGTGCTATTGGAACTATTGAGGGAACAACTAATGTTTATCCTAAAAATTTAGAAGAAACATTATATCTTTTTGGGGAGAATGGAACTGTAAAAATAGGTGGAACATCAACTAATAACATAGATGTATGGGATTTTTCTGATAATTGTGCTGAAGATAAAGAAAATAAAGGACTGACAGAAGTCACAAGTAATGTTTATGGTAATGGACATACAATCTTATTCGCTGATATGATAGAGGCTATAAAAAACAATAGACAACCATATGTGGATGCTTATGCCGGGAAAAATGCTTTGGAATTAGTGCTAGCAATTTATCAATCTGCTGCACAAGGAAAACCTGTACAGTTACCGTTAAAAAATTGTAATACTATGGATTTTGTTGGGAGATTTGAAAATGAGTGAAAAAAAATATTTTGTTCATGAAAGCAGTTATGTAGATGACAATGTTTCAATTGGAGATGGAACAAAAATATGGCATTTTTGCCATATCCAGTCAGGAGCACATATAGGTAATAAATGTTCTTTTGGTCAGAATGTAAATGTCAGCAATAACGTAATTATTGGAAACGGTGTTAAAGTGCAGAATAATGTTTCTATATATGAAGGTGTGGAGCTTGAAGATGATGTATTTTGTGGACCGTCTATGGTATTTACTAATGATATGAATCCACGTGCAAAATATCCAAAAGGTTCTGCTGGATATAAGAAAACACTTATTAAAAAAGGCGCAACTGTTGGGGCTAATGCGACTATAGTGTGCGGACATACAGTTGGTAAATGGGCATTTATTGCTGCCGGTAGTGTAGTAACAAATGATATCAAGGATTATGCAATGGTAATAGGCGTGCCAGCTCGACAAGTTGGTTGGATGTGTGAATGCGGAGAAAAATTAACGCAAGAACTAATTTGTAAGCAATGTGGTAAAAAATATAATGAACACAATACTGGTTTAATAGAAATTAAATAGAGGGGATATAGCGATGGAGTTTATTGATTTACATACGCAATATTTACAATTAAGAGATGAAATCAATGCTAACATACAAAAAGTGCTTGATCATGGCAAGTATATTATGGGGCCGGAAGTTTTTGAATTGGAAGACCAATTAGCCGATTATGTTGGCGTTCAACACTGTATTACTTGTGCCAATGGTACAGATGCCTTGCAAATGGTACTAATGGCATGGAACATTAAAGCAGGTGACGCAGTTTTTGTGCCTTCTTTTACCTTTATGTCTACTGCAGAAGTGGTTAGCTTGCAAGGTGCAACACCAGTGTTTACCGATATTGATATTAAAACATTTAATATGAGCGCAGAAAGCTTAGAAAAGCAGATAAAAAAAGTGCTGGCAGAAGGAAAATTAACTCCAAAAGCAATTATACCTGTCGATCTTTTTGGTCAGCCTGCAGATTATGATAAAATCATGAAGATTGCTAAAAAATATAATTTGCTAGTGTTAGAAGACGCAGCTCAAGGCTTTGGCGGCAGTATCGAAGACATGAAGGCATGTAGTTTTGGAGATGCTGCAACGACATCGTTTTTTCCTGCGAAGCCATTAGGCTGTTATGGTGATGGCGGAGCTATTTTTACTGATAGTGACGAATTGGCTAATTTGTTAAAATCTATTAGAATTCATGGTAAAGGAACAGAAAAATATGATAATGTACGTATTGGTTTAAATAGTCGTTTGGATACCATTCAAGCAGCAATACTACTTCCAAAATTAAAAGCATTCAAGGAGTATGAACTGCAAAAACGTAATGAATTTGCTTGCAGATATACAGAATCACTGAAAGGCAAGTATACTACTCCTTTTGTACCTAATAATATAAAAAGCAGCTGGGCACAGTACACATTATTATTGAATAACGAAGAAGAACGTAATGCTTTGCAGTCTAAATTGAAAGAGCACAATATACCCAGTATGATCTATTATCCAAAACCGTTACATTTGCAAACGTGCTATAAAGATTTTGAACATAGTGAAGGTTATTTAGTAAATGCAGAAAAAGCAAGTAAATGTGTATTGAGTTTGCCAATGAGTCCCTGGATAGATAGGTATGATTTAGAGAAAGTGATTTGTAAGGTATTAAATAATGGAAAGTAATAAAGCATATTGGAATGAGAGAGCAAGGAAAAATGGTCACACTGGGTGGAATGACTTAGTAATATATTATTATGATCAAAAGGTAAGATTAAATACAATTGATTACATTTTAAAAAGAACTATGTTGAATAGGGGGGGACTATCATTAGATTATGGATGTGGAAGTGGTGATTTCTGTAAAGTATTTTCAAAGTACTTTTCAGAAGTTATGGCTACAGATATATCTGAGATAGTTTTATCTAGTGCAAAAAAAAATAATAAGAATTCAAATGTTATATTTGTAGCTCTTGATGATACAATTTTTGATAATGATTATGATCTTATTTTATCGATTACAGTATTACAACACATTTTAAATGATAAGGATTTGGAAAAACTTTTGGGAAAATTTGCTAAAAGTTTAAAAGAGAAAAATGGGAAAATTATATTATTGGAAAGTATAGCTATCAATGAAATGGATACTATGGAAAATGATTATTTGAAAATCCGCTCTTCAAAAAAACTATTGGAAATCATTAAAAATAGTGGACTAACAGTAGAAAGTTGCTATGATTTTTACAATCCACTAGCAAAAAATTCTTTGAAATTTAAAAAGCTATATAATAATGTTTTTATTAGAATATTAAAAAAATTAGCTAGGTATGATGTGTATTTTATGAAAAAACTTTTAAAAAGAGTAATAGATATATATGTTGGTCAAGATATTGGAATAATACATAATGAAAGCACGACTAAGATACTAATATTAAAAAACATTTAAGAGGTCTAGCGCTAATGAAGGTCTTAATTATAGGATACAAATATTTTTCTCAGAGTCTTGCATTAGACTTACAGAAATATGATGTAGTAAATCAATATATCTATGTGGATTCAACGCTTAATTTTATAGAGAAAATTAAGCTTGTTTTTGCGATAATCACAGCTGACAAGTTATTTATTATTGGTGGTTGCATAAATAGTAGTAAAGTTATTGATATAGCATTGTTTTTAAAAAAGGATATTTTTATGGAATGGGTTGGCACTGATGTGTTAAATGCTAAAAAAGACTATATAAATGGAATAAAAAACAAAAAATATATAAATGAAATTCAGCATTATTGTGAGATTGATTGGATTAGAAAAGAACTTTTGGAAATTGGAATATCGGCAAAGATTTGTGATATTGTAAGAGTTGAAGAAGAGATTAAGGTAGATCAAAGCAATATTAGGAATGATAATATTATTGTTTTAGCTTATGTAGGAAAAAACAGAGAAGAATTTTATGGGATGAAAAATATTTTGAAATTAGCTCAATTGTATCCTGAAATCGAATTTCGTGTTTGTGGAACAGATGGAGAAAATATAAATGGACCTAAAAATATAGTTTTTTTGGGATGGGTTAATAATATGAGAGATGAATTTAAGAAAAGCAGTGCGGTTTTGAGATTAGTGGAACATGACGGATTAGCTTTTTCAGTCATAGAAGCTCTAAGTTTTAAAAAATGGGTTTTATATAGTCAACCATTTGAATATACATATAGTTATAGTAGTTTCGATGAAATGATAAAATCTTTCGATATAATAATAAAAAAAATACTTAATGGAGAAAGTAATTGTAGCGGTAAAAAGTATGTTCTTAATAGATACTGTAAGAATAAAGTTTTAAATAATATAGTACAAATATTGCAAGGAATTTATTGATGAAAAAATATTTATGCTTCGAATACATGGATGAAAAATATTGGGATTTCTATGAGCATGACCATAATGGTTTGCCGATGGTAAATTATGGAAGTGATATAGGTGTGCAATATAATCCAGTGACAATAGAACAATATGCTTTAGTTATGTATAATCTGTATATTGTAGATAATGAAAATTATTATCTACGAGCTTTTTTTTCAGCGGTTGATTGGTTAGTAAACAACATAGAATTAAACAGTAATGGTGTTACGGGTATTCCATATAAATTTGATTTGCCCAGGTATGATTTATATTCACCATGGTATTCAGGAATGGAAATAGGACAATTAATTTCGGTTATGTTAAGGGCGTATTATTTAACAGGAAAGGATTGTTTTTTTAATATTGCTTCAAAATGTTATCTTTCGTATAAAGTTGAAGTTAAAGAAGGAGGGATTTTAGAGTTTGATAAAAATGGACTTCAGTGGATTGAGGAATGGCCATCTGGTAAAAATGGAGTAGCTTCATTTGTATTGAATGGATATTTATTTGCTATTATTGGGGCTATAGAATATGAAGCATTTAATAGTGAAATATCTAAATATAATTTATTATTAATAAATTCCTTAAAATATAGGATAAAAAAATACGAAAAAAATTTTTGGTTGTTATATCAAGATTATAATAAAGAAAAGGATATTTATGTAACTAATGAATATATGAAAATGCAATATTTACAAATGTTACAAATTTATGAGTTAAATAATGATGAATGGTTTTATAGAAAATTTAAGCAGTGGAGATATTGGTATATAGTAAATCCAATTAGAGTGTTACGAATGTTGCCTATTTCTATGCGCAATTATATAAAAAAAACTATAGGTTGGAATAGTAAATGAATGAACGAAGCATTGGAGTAATATTATCTTATACGAATATATTTTTGCAAATAACTGTTAATTTAGTTTATATACCTGTTTTATTACATTATATCGGGAAAGAACAATATGGACTTTATCAATTAATCGCAGCAGTTGTAGCATATATTTCCATTATGGATTTAGGATTTTCCAATGCGATTACTAGATTTTATACAATGTATTTTCACCAGAAGAATATTGAAAAAGCAGAGAATACTTTAGCTATTGCTGCGTTTGTTTATGTTGCTATTGCTGTTTTTATATCTTTGATTGGTTTTTTAATATATATTTTTTTTAATGAAATTTTTTCATCATTAGCTTTGGAAGAGATGAGAGAAGCGAAGATAGTGTACTGGATATTATTTTTTAATGTTTTATTAACTGTTACTACCAGTATGTTTACAGCGGTGATTAACACTCATGAAAAATTTGTGTTTTTAAAAACAATAAATTTAACACAGACTTTATTACCATCGATAATAGCTATTTCTTTTATTAAACTTTATCCTAATATATTTTTTTTAGTTTTAACACAATTAATTATTACAATAATATGTACTGCAATAAAAATTTTTTATTGCTTCAATATCATAAAAATAAAAGTAAAATATTATTACTGGGATAAACTTTTGTTCAATAATATTTTTAAATTATCAATGTCAGTTTTTATTGTCATGATTTCTGATCAAATTTTTTGGCGTAGCAATCAGATTATTCTAGGTGTGAATATTGATACTACTGCTGTTACAATTTATTCTTTGGCAATGTCTATTTGTATGAATTATATGGTTTTAGGAGCAGTTATTCCGGGAATTTTTAACGTGAAATTAATTAAATTGTTTTCAGAAGAATTAGGATTTTCTAAAATATCGAATGAATTTGTAAGATTAGGGCGTTATCAAATTTTATTTTTAGGTATATTTGTTAGTGGATTTTTCTTATTTGGTAATGAATTTATTATGTTATGGTTAGGAGACGGATTTGAACAGGTATATTTAATTACTTGTGCTATAATGATACCTTTAACTATTGATTTTATACAAAGTGCTGGACAAACAATATTACAAGTAAAGAATCTATATTGGATCAAATCGAAGATATTTATTATTCTTGGAATAATAAATATCTTCTGTATAAACTTTATTTCTAAAAGCTATGATATTGTTTTTTGTGGAATTGTTTCAGCATCATTGTTAATAATCGGAAATATAATTGGCTTGAATTTATACTATGCTTATAAAGTGGGATTACCTATTAAAAAATTTTGGTTGTCCATAGGTGAGTTATTTAGATATTTCTTGCCTATTTTGCTATTTGGAATTTTATTAAATATTATAATAGATAGTATTGATATTAATGATATCGTAAAATTTATTACTAAAATTATTATGTATGGTATTGCTTATGTTTTAACAATATACATATATATACTTACAGATAGAGAAAAAGTAGAAATAAAAAATATATTTAAATAAAGAAGGAGAACGCAATATGCCAAAGTTAAGTATAATTGTGTGTGCTTATAATGCTGCACAAACTTTAGAAAAATGTATAAATTCCATTTTAAATCAAACATTCAGAGATTTTGAACTTTTAATTGTAGATGATGGATCATCAGATAATAGTAATGAAATATATGAAAAATATAAGTTATTGGATAGAAGAATTAATATTATTTTCAAAGAACATAGCGGTATCGGTGATACTAGAAATGTTGGACTTGATAATGCTTCAGGAAATTATATTGGTTTTGTTGATAGTGATGATTACATAGATGATGATATGTATGAGATTTTATATAATAATACCCAAAAATATAATGCGGATATTTCTTGTTGTAGGATAGCGATCGAATTTTCTGAAAAAACAATTATTGTGCCGAAACCTGATGGTGAGTTTTGTAAAGTTTTTGAAAAAAACATAAGCATGTTTGAAAAATTTTATAGGGGAATATTTTATTTGCCTGGAATGGTTAATAAAATATTCGCGAGACATGTTTTTAATAATTTACGCTTTCCTGAAAAGTGTACTTTTGAAGATGATTTGTTTTTATTTCCTACGTTGGAAAAATCCAAAAGAGTAGTTTGTGATTCTCGAGCTAAGTATCACTATGTTCAGACGGAATATTCTATTATGAGAAGACCTTTTACCAAAAATGACTTGGAATTAGTAGAGTGTGGAGAATATAATCTTTCTATCGTGAAAGATAGATATCCTAATCTTGTTGATTTTGCTGAAGGAAGACTACTAAATTTTAGAAGAAGAATAATTGATAAAATCTTAAATTTAAATTCGCAGGAAAATATCATTTTTGCTAAGCAGCAAAGACAAGAGATAGTAAAAAGTTTGAATAAAATAATTTTAAATAATGAAATAAGAATTGGAGAAAAAATAGCATTGATTTGCATTGCTTTAAATTTAAAGTTTTATAAAATTTTACTGCATATGAAAAGGAACTTTTACTAATGGCAAAAATTTTAATAATCTCTACTTTTTTTCCTCCAAGAAAGCATATTGCAAGTAACCGAATAGAGTCTTTTGCTAAATATTTAAGTGAATTTGGACATAGTATAACGGTAATAACAAAAGGCGAAAGAGATGCTTGTATTATTACTGATGATATAAAAATTTATTATGTAAAAGATAATGTGTTATTAAGACCATTAAATACATTTCGGAAAGATTACACATTAGTACATATCTTTAAATGTATATATAATATGCTCTTCTTGAATGTTTTGGTAGATGAAGCTTCTGCTTGGACAAATAAAGCATTAAAAGTTGCGCGAAACATACACAAGGAAGAAAAATTTGAGTGTATAGTATCTAGTGCCTTACCTATAGGACCCCATATTATTGCGGCTAACTTAAAGAAAATAACTCCAAATATTAAATTGATTATGGACATGAGAGATGCAGTTTGGTCTCCTAGTTATCCATTGTTTACTAGATATCGGCTGATAAAATTATTTAGAAAATTAGCATTACAAAGTGATTGCATTTTATCTGTATCTAGTAAACAAATGAAAAAGTATGAATTAATTTTAGAGGATAAAGTAAAATGTTTAGAAATAAATAATGGTTATAACTTTGACTTAACCTTGAAGAAGTATAGGAAAAATGAAGTTTTTACTATAGCATTTGCTGGTACATTGCATGGTGCAATAAATACAGATAATTTATTTGCTGCATTAGTTAATTTTGCGGATAAAAACCATAATTTCAAATTGCGAATTATTGGTACAACTAAACCTATATATGTACCTCAAAAAATTGCAGATAAGATTTCTTTTGAAGATTATATGCCATATGATAAATTGATAACAATACTAAAAGAAGAGACTGATTTATTGGTACTAATCATCCCTAAAAGTAGAGAAGAAGGAATATATTCTGGAAAAATATTTGATTATTTAGGATGCTTGAAACCCATATTAGGATTGGTTCCTAGAAATGATGTAGCAGCACAGTTAATCAGAGATACAAAAGCTGGATACATAGCTGAGAATGAAAACATTGACGAAATAGAGCAGAATATTTTAAAAGCTTATTTGGATTGGACAAATAATATTCCATTTAATCCGAATTTGTCATTGATAAGAAAATTTCACAGAAAAGAACAGGCAAAAATATTAGATAATTTAATAGTATCTTTGTGTAGGGGAAATGATAGTGAAAACTGTAATGATAATACATCGATGGACTGATCAAGATCCTCGTTGTAATAAGATAATAAGGTTTCTTTTAAAAAATGATTATAAGGTTATATTTCTAGGCATAAAGACTCAGGATGCAATAACGGATGATACAATATTAAGTGATAAGTATACGAGAATTTTATATTATCAAAAAAATAATTCTAGAATATGTGTAGCATTAAATTTTATTCAATATGTTTTTTTTATTGTAAAAAACATATTTTTATATAAGCCATACATAATTCATTGTGTGAATGAAGAAGTTGCATTTTTAGCATTATTATTGAAAAATATAAAATATAAGATAATAGTTTTGGATATTTTTGACTCACTAATTCTTCGAATAAATAAAAATCAAAAATATTATGAAGGAGTAAAGGTTATAACAAAGCTGGTTTATAAACGAAGTGATTATATTATAGTAACTGATGAAGCAAGAATGAAGTTATTACCGCAATATTTACATAAAAAAACACTTGTGGTTTATAATACTCCAGATGTAAACGAAAGTATTGATTTTTCATTTAGAGTGAATAATATTTTTACTATTGGTGTTATTGGAAGTATAAGTCAGAAAAAAGGATTAAAAGAATTGTTGTGTGCTATAGAGAATATTGACGGAATTAGAATTGATTGTTTTGGTATTTTGGCAGATGAGTATAGTCGTAATGTTTTTATAAAGAACCCTAAGGTTTTTTATAAAGGTATGTTTAGCAATGAAATTGCAATTCAAGAAACAGCTAAATGCGATTTAATATTTGCTTTTTATGAACCATCTACTTTAAATAATATTTATGCATCTCCTAATAAATTATTTGAAGCGATGTATCTTGGAAAACCTATTCTAATGAATTCAGAAGTAAAAATGTCAAAAATTATTTCTGAGAATGATTTTGGCGGAATAGTACCATATTACTCTGTGGACGGTATAAAAAAGGTTATTAAAAGATATAAAGAGATGGATAGAAAAAAATATGAAGAGCTTTTTTATAAAGAACGCAACTTTTATTGTGGATATTTTGCATGGGAGAATAGCAAAAATAATTTATTGAAAATTTACAAAAGGTTGAGTGAATAATTTGCATATAATGTTGATAAACCATTACGCAGGATCAGTCTATCATGGCATGGAATTTCGTCCCTACTATATGGCGAAAGAGTGGGTTAAAGAGGGACATGATGTCACTATTATTACGGCAGCATTTTCGCATTTACGGCAAAAAAATATAGATATAAAAGAGCGAAAAGAAGAATTTATTGATGGAATTAGATATGTTTGGTTGCCAACAGATAAATATGTTGGTAACACATTTTGTCGATTTAAAAATATGCTGCAGTTTGTGAGACAGCTTTATTCAAATATGTCATATTTTAAAAGTCTTGCTCCCGATGTCGTAATTGCATCATCTACTTATCCTTTAGATGTTTATCCAGCACTGAAACTTACTAAAAAAACAGGTGCTAAGTTTGTTTTTGAACTGCACGATCTTTGGCCACTTTCACCAATGGAATTAGGGCAAATGAGTAAATATCATCCTTTTATTATGCTGATACAGTATACGGAGAACTTTTGGTGTAGACATGTTGATAAGGTTGTTTCTATTCTTCCTAATACAGAGGACTATTTGAAGAGGCATGGTTTAGCAGATAATAAATTTATATGTGTTCCCAATGGGATAGTTGTAGAAGACTATGATATAGTGGAACCGTTAAGTGTAGAATATCAAGAATTATGTGACAAATTGCATAAACAAGGATTCTTTTTATTGGGATATACTGGAGCTCATGGAATAGCCAATGCACTTCATACACTACTTTATGCGGCGAGTAAGTGCCAAATAGCTAATTTGCCTATAAGATTTTTATTGGTAGGACATGGTCAGGAAAAAGAAAAGTTAATATTACTCCAACGAAAGCTTAAATTAAGTAATGTAGTTTTTCTTGACAGTATTCCTAAGAAACAGGTTCATACTTTTTGTAAGGAAATGGATTGCCTGTATATTGGTTGGCAGAGAAAACAATTGTATCAATATGGAATAAGTCCTAACAAATTAATGGATTATATGATGTCTGGGAAGCCTGTAATTCATGCTGTCACAGCTGGTAACAATTTAGTGCGGGATGCGAACTGTGGCATTTCTGTACCAGCGGAAGATGCAGGAGCAGTATTTGAAGCTATTAATAAAATGCTGGCGCTGACGCAAGAGAAGCGTCAAAAGTTAGGTAATAATGGCAGAGAATATGTAATAAAAAATCATGATTATAAATTTTTGACAAAAAAAATTATAGAGTTTATAAAGTGATAATTAACACCGCACTTTTCCAGTGCGGTGTTTTGCTATATAATAGAGCGGTAGCAAATATAAAAATAAAGAGGTACTTATGCGTTTATTGATTACCGGCGGTGTCGGTTTTATTGGTAGCAATTATATAAATTGGCATTTGCAGCAGTATCCTGACGATGAAATTGTATGTTTGGACAAGCTGACCTATGCTGCTAATATGGCGGCGCTGGCAGATGTCGTTAAATTAAATAATTTCACTTTCATCCAGGGCGATATTTGTGATGAGCAATTTGTTGAAAGTTGTTTTGCGCAGTATAAGTTCGACGCAGTGATAAATTTTGCGGCAGAGAGCCATGTCGATACTTCTATTATTTCTCCAGCTATTTTTACAAAAACTAATGTTGAGGGTACAGGAGTACTTTTAGATGCCTGTGTCAAATTTGCCGTGCCAAGATTTCACCAGATTTCGACGGATGAAGTTTACGGTGATAAACCGCTTGATTATGACTGGCGTGGGTTTACAGAAGAGTCTCCATTACAGCCTTCCAGTCCTTATGCTGCTTCAAAGGCAGCAGCTGATTTATTGTGCTTGGCGTATGCTAGGACATATGGTTTATATGTAACTATCAGCCGCAGCAGTAATAATTATGGACCCTGGCAGCATAGTGAAAAACTTTTGCCTAAGATCATAGCTTTAGCAGAGAGCGGCAAAAAAATACCTGTTTATGGTTCTGGACTAAATAAACGTGACTGGTTATATGTGCTGGA
>UMJE01013600.1_pt1 | contig 18606 bp, 34 predicted proteins | sample 1965971 | NCBI WGS metagenome assembly UMJE01 (sample SAMEA4836143, study PRJEB28245) | human gut metagenome | biome: gut microbiome; material: fecal sample | place: Denmark | collected 2008 | reverse complement strand
GGGGCTATTTTAGCCCCGCTTGCCTCAGAATGTTGTAATAAGTGCCTTTCTCAACGCCTTTCTTGCCGTGGTCGGGGACAATCACTACATGGCTACCATCAGTGTAAACCATGTGACTGCCTTTCTGCCTCACGAACCAAAAGCCATTTTCAGTAAGCAGCGTTACAACGTCTTTAACTGATTTGTAGCTCATAGCGTTTAAGACTTAATTACGATGCAAATATAGTAAAATAACGAATAATTACAAAGAAGTATTCATGTTTTTACTATGATAAAGAAAATAGCGATACCTCGAAAGATACCGCTATTCAAATAGTCAATATTTTAGATTTATATCATTCTGTTTTGTATTATCCCCGTAAATATTCTGACTGGGTTGTTCTATTCTTCAGATTTGCTGCTGGAACTTTTAAGAGAGGAAAGCTGTTTCTGTTTCTCGATGTCGTTCTTCTGTTTCTCAGCCTGCTCTTCTTTGATGGCTTCAATCTCTTCCAGAACTGCATCCACGTTCCCTACAAAGGTGATAGCCCGTTGTTGCGACCAGATTTCACCGTCCTTGGCCTTGATAGCTGTGTCTATCTTGTCTTTGATGTCCTCCAGCTTATACGGCTGCATCTGCACATCCACGTCAATGGTTTCGGAGGCTTCTTCAAGGGTGGAATTCACGGAACCCAAAGCTGATATGAGGAAATTTACACGTCGTTGCATGAACTCACCGACGGTTTCATTCAGATTCTCCACATTCAGGTGGGTGGACATAAACACATAATCGAAAGTAACACCGGATACGGCGTTTCCTGTACCTTTCAGGGAGTCAAAAGAGATTCTGGGCGTATTAGTCAATCCGTATATCTGGCTCAGCAAGGTTTCCACCTCGAACTTGACGGTATCTGGCACCTGAGACCAAGTAAGGTACTGGGCATTTGCTCCCTGGCCGGTCAGCTCGACCACACGGTTCTTGAACTCACCGGAGAAATTCTCCACGTTACCAAAAAGCATGAGGATAGGGAAGAAGTGGTAGTCGATACAGTCCGCATAGTTTGAGAGAAGTTTCTCCAGTCTTACACGGAGGCTCTTTATCTTTTCACAGTACGCTTCCGGACGGTACATATAAATCACCGGCATCTTCTTGAATCCATGTGCGAACGTACCTTTGTCGGTCCAATTGCTTGTCAGCTCCCACTGATAAACCATGTCCTTAGTAATGGTCATGAAACAGGTAATCTCTACATCGTTCAGGTCTTTTTTCTTATATTCACGGGATAGGGCTACCAAATCCCCCTGGTCATTGAAGAAAGGGTAGAGTTTGTCGCCACGGAACGGAGACCAGATGGCACTCTTCAGACGGTATTCAGGCTTAGATTTACCGAAAATTCCTGAAATCTTTCGTTTGAGCTTTGCCCAGAAACCATCATCCCTAACCACATACCAGTATTCGGCCACTTCCTGCTCGGCCAGCCATGCCCTGACCACCTTTTTGTTCTGATATTTCAGCTTGTTTTTCTTGAACACCTGCTTCAATGTGGAAAGAAGGCTTTCTTCCGACTGGTCCGGCTGGCAATCAAGGACCGGTTCTGTTCCCACGGTGAAGGCAGTCTGAATGTTCACGATGTCCTGTTCGATAGGAAGCGCAATCCTGTTTGGGTCAACTTCTTTCCTGACCGCCGGCTCAATATATTCTTTCCCGGTTGTCGGGTCTGTAATCCGTTTCTCAGGCTGGGTCGTGATTTTGATTTTCGGGTATTTCTCTTCATCTATCACTATCTCGTGCTTGTTCGGATTCCAGTCGTTGTAAAGAGCGTGAGCGTTTGGTTGCTCGGTCTTTCGGCCTTTCTTCAGATAGTAGATTTTTCTCTCTACTTCCGGCATAGCTAAAATTTCTTCTATAGTCATATCTCAAAGTTTAATGTCCAAATATTCCTGAAACGTCTTTGGGTTTCATAATTCTACCGAGAAGTTCTCCCAGCACATAGTAGCGTGCAGCATCTATGCCATGATTATCATGGTCTTCCGGCTCGTTGATGTAGTTTCCGTCCTTATCCTTTGCCCAAACATAGTTTCTGAACTCCCGTTGAAGGTTATAAGAACGCTTGGTGATGAATATTTCCATTCCCTGCATCTTGTCAATACCGGCATTGACAGAACCTTGTCCTTTCTCTACCGCGTATATTTTAATCCCTCCGTTATGAATCTCCTGAATGAGTCGCGGGTCCGCACTGTCGGCAATCACTCTCAAATTCCACGGGCGTAGCGTCTTTATAATATCCCCAGAAAGTAATCCAGTTCTATAATCCACTTCATCCAGATAAAGAGCATTGTCAATGATTCCACACCGAATAGAAGCCGATGGGTCATTGGTATAACCAAAGTCCTGTCCAATAGCCACCTTCTTGCACCACATGGGGAACTCGTCCACAATACCCCATTTCTTGAACACGGCACCTTCGGCCACGTCCGCCCATCGACCGATAACCACATGAGCGTACTTCTCCGGATTCTTCTCTTTCATTTCCTTGACTTCTCTCAGGAACTCAGGAGAAAGGTTCTCGATATTGTCGAAGTAAGTCGTATGGATATGAAGTACATTCGGATGGGTGGAAATTTGCACCTGAACGCCGTCAATCTCCACCAGCCGGTGAGTATTCTCTATGTATTTCTTGTAGATGAAGTGATTGGAGTCACAGGGATTCATGATAATGATAATCCGGTTCTGAATTCCCTTCTTACGGATGGAGAGCATAATCTTGTCAAACTCTTCCTCACTGGTCCATTCCTCTGCTTCATCACAGACAAAGGTGGTGATACCCTGAATAGATTTTAGTTTAGCGGTCTGATTCCCGGAAGAAGTCTTGATACCACGGAACATGATACGACTGCCGGTCATCCGGTTTACAATATCGGTTTTGGTGGTCTTGAAATACTTCGTTGTTCCATCCAAATCTATCTTTTCCATCATCTCTGGAATGATAGACATCCCGGCAGATACCATCGTGTAACGGGTATAAAGAATCTGGTGGACTATCTTCTCTGTGGGAGTCATCTCGAACGTCAGACGTTCAATGAAGGTAGAAGCGTTGAAAGACTTCCCCGAGCCACGGCCACCGGTGATAAGGATGATAAATTTCTCGCTGTCGGTGTATAACGGATGATATATCGCTTGGGGTACAATCATTTCAGGTTATTTTTAATCCATGAGTCAATAGAAATTCCGTGGTCAATATCCTTTGGAATATCGGCGTCTTCGTCCTGACGGCGTTCAGTCTTCCTCCATTCATCGTCGTGATGATACAGCCAGACAGACATGGCCTGAAGATTTGGAGCCAGCTCGCTTTCACTTACCTGAAGTTCTTCTTCGCCGGTCAGGTTTCCGTCCAGGTCTTTCAGCTTCCTTACTACAGTGCTTTTTGTCTTGATACCACCTAAAGCTACAGCAAGGAACTTGGCACGTACAGCGGCGGTGATTGTCGCACGCCCGCGCGCTAATACGTCAGTTATCTCCGAATATTTTGACTTTATTTCGTAGAAGTAGGTCGGATTCAGCCCGAGCGCGAAAGCTATTTCCCGGTCAGTGAATCCCTTTTTGGCATACGTTTCTACCTGAGAAAGAAATTCCTCACCCCTGTAATCGAATTTTGGCTTTCTTCCTCCTGGATGTTTCTTATGTTGAGATTCACTTTTCATCATTTATTCCTCCCAAGGGTTTTCACCCTCTTCTTCGACGTATACTCGTTTCAATTTATCCGATATTTCACAGAGCTCATGCTTCATCTGATTTACATGAAACTCTGCAGGCATAGGTAACTCCAATGCTCCTATCAAGTTATCTATTCTATCAATAACCTCACCAAATTCTTCTGATGCTTTCATAATTATTCAATTCTTTCTATCTGTTCATCAAATACCTCACCCTTGATAAACTTGGAATATGGATCATATCCAAATCTTTCACAAAAAGCAGCTTTGGCTTCAAAAGTATCAAAGGAAAGCATCAGATAAGCATCCATATCCTGAGCCTGTTTCTGGGCTGCATTCTTCACCTGCTGCTTTACTTCTTTCATGTGGGCTACCTTTTCAGCTCTTTCCATCTGTTTTGCGGCCTTTTCGGCTTCCTTCTGTTCTGTGACTGGTGCCATCATATCCTCCAAGGCATCAGCAATAGAACTTTCTTCTTCTGTCTGGAGAAGGAAATCACAGCCAATCATATTCAAATCAGCGGCCGTTAATCCAGCATCCTGGTAATCTATATCCGGAACCAATCGGGCCAAAGCATCATAATCCCATGAACCTTGCGCGTTAGGATTGTTCATCAGGATGTTCAATTCCTTCTCCTGCTTTTCGTCTACATCAATGACATCGACGCGGATTCTGTAGTCGTTTTCCGGAAACTTCTGCAGTTCATCCATCACGCTCAGACGCTGGTGACCGGATACGACAGTAAGGCCAGTCCGCTTGTTGACTACGATTCCACCAACTAAGCCGAACTTCTTAATGCCCCGCTTCAATGTCTTACGAGATTCATCAGACAATTTGCGGGGGTTATAATCTGCGAAGTGGATGGCGGAACGGTTAAGTTCTACCGATTCACTCTTTATGTATTTGCTCAGTTCCATACCTATTGCTTTTGTTTATGTTCCCAAAGGATTCTTTCTGCCATCGGGAATACCTTATAAATTCTCTGTAAATCCTGCGGGTAGTTCTTCTCCAGCCATAGCATACAATCCAGATTAAAGCCTACGCCCGAACTGGCCTTTAGCGAATATCTGACAGGCTCCGGAAGGCTGTTCTGCTTCATGTAAGACAGGATGTCTTTCTGTGTCCAATCGGCCAGAGGATAGCACATTCCGTTGTTCTCATATCCGTTTGCTTCATAGCCTTTCAGCATCAGGCGGCGGTTCATGCCGTCAGCCTTCTTCATGCCCAGGAAAGTGTAGTAAAGTCCATATCTGAGCTGCATGGCCTTCACCACATCGGCCAACTTCAAAAGCTTCACTTTGTGGTTTGGCACACAATACATACCACCACGAAGAATGTAAGTAAGATTCCAGTGTGGCACCTGTACAAACTCTATCTTCGGATATTTGGCTTTTACCCATCCAATCCATCTTTCGATGTGCTCTAAACCTTTGACAAAGTACATGAACACGCAGACTATTCTATCAAACTTCGGGTAGATCATGTCCAGCAATACCAAAGAATCCTTACCCAGCGACAGAAACAGCAAAACCCCGTCAGTCTTCTGTCTGACGAGGTCAATATGGCTGTATGTCCTTTCTTGCAGTGTCATTATCCGCCACTCATGCCAAGTCCTGTGCGGACATTATAATACTGCTGTCTTCGGGTGATAAATCTGCCACCCTGAGAGAGACCACCATTCTCTGTAGTCAAACCTCTACGGCCACCACGGTAGCCACCAGTTGAAAATGTGCTTCTGTTTGTTCTGACTCAACGAAAATTTTAAAGGGTTAAACATGCTTTTCAATAATTCGGCCAAGGTCATAAACGACCTGTGCAGCCAGATATATCTCACCCTGATGAGTGTATTCAATCAGGTTGTGGTTCTCATCTTCAAACAGCTCTATCTTTGCATCCTTGACTTCTACCAGTGCGCTGGCTCTGTCTTTATTGTAGCCTACAAAAAACTGGATAGCATCGTAATGCTTAGGCTGCAAAATACCGTCTTTCTCGACACAATACCCATCAGCGTCAAGCTGGCAGTATTTCTTCTGTGTTGTAGGTCTGATTTCTCTGAATTCTTGTGTTTTCTTGCCCGACAAGATTTCGTCAAAGAACTTCTGTTTGATGATAAGCGTAAGTATTTCCATAATCGTGTAAAGTTTAAATGTTAGTTGCGGGGACGTGAATCGAACACGCGACCTCTACCAAGTCAAAGTAGCAAGCTACCACTGCTCCACCCCGCGATAGTACCTTTATCACAAAGATACCTAATTATGAAGACAATTATTAATACCAATTCAACGCATACGAAACATTAAGCCAAATGTTTGCTTTTTAGCCATGCGTCACGTTTCTCCCTGCACTTTTCCAGTGTTGGGGCACAACAAGTAAACAACTCACCTGAATCTGTTTTGTAATCATACTGATACATTTTTACTTTTTTACCTCTTAATCTGGTAGTATAGGTACAATAGTTCTCGCTACCGGGTTGACATATACTGCAACCATTTACGTTTATTGATTTCATATCTATCCTAAATTATCCGTTTACAACTTCTGGTATCTTATAATAGTCACTGTTTGATGCTTTACCTTCGGTTATCCAACCTATACCCACCCAGCATTTTATTTCACCGTCATGAATCACTCTGTAACCTGCATCCACAACCGCCTTGGGTGGGTTCACGCTCATCTTGATGCTTCTTACATCAGATGCTTTGACTGTCAACTTTTCTTTTTTCATAACCATCTCAAATTAGAATAATACACACCGTTCAATTTCGTATAATCACCATACAGCTTTACTTTGCCTTTGTACATCATGGCGAACTTAGAACTGCCAGCGGCAGCCATCATCATGGATTCTGTTACTTTCGATTCATGTCCGTATTTCATTACAAGGGGATAAACTTGCCCTCTGAAGAAGATTTCGCTGTCTGTCATATCATTTACTGACTGAATAGGCAAAACGCCGTTATGGGCAAAATAAACGCCATTCTCGACAAACGGGTGACAGTTCTTTCTGCATTTAGAACCGTGTGTAGCCAGTCTCATGTGAATGATACATTCTTCTTCAATGCCAACCTCTGAAAGATGGGCCAGAAACCTTTGATAATTCATTGACTTGTATCTGTGCTTAGAAGAGACAAAACCGTAACCGTCATGATTGATTCTCTGAACCTTATTTAAGGTGTCCAGCGTTGGCATCTGGACACCTTTGGGTTTATATATTATACAACACATATTTGATTGATTTTAACCGTGTGAGGCTCATGCAAGAACCTCAGCACGTGATTTGAAGAATGATTTTTCTTTCGCTGTCAAGAAAGGTATCTCGTCGATTGAAGTTACCTCTGAACTCAATACGTTCTTCTTTGACCACGCTACCAGCTTGGCACAGAAGTTAACCCAGTTAGAAATCTTTTCGAAGTCCGTAGAACCCTGATGCTGTCTGAACTCTATAGTCTTGTGACGGGTATAAGAACAAGCGTTCACCTTAAAATATCTGTTGTCTCTCATTACGTTTAGAACGTCATATCTCGTTCTGCAACATTCAAAGCTTATACCTTGAAGAGTCTTGCACCACTGGCTGTTGTTTGCACGTCTTGAACGAGCCATAAAAGTATCAATCACCTTCTCTAGTTTCTGATAATTCTTGAACACATTTACATAGGCTTCGCCGGACAGATTTGCAGCCCCTATATGCACATGCAAGCCTGTTGATATATTCACTTGTGCACCCGCTTCATTCAAAGACTTACAGCAAGTCTCTAAACTTTTCATACCTGCCTTACCTGTGAGAACTGGCGATACACATTCGATAGGGTTGTTGCCTCTGATAGAAGAATCAGAAACAAACTTGTAGTAGTGGTTGTTGTCAACGTGATTATAACCCTCATACTGAAAAGGCATTTCGTTTCTTGTAGCGCTTTCTCTCATAAGGCTGGCAGCTACCAGGCATTCAATCTCAACCCCAAAAGTGAACCTGTGTGTCTCTCTGACAGGTTTAGGCAGTTCAGCCATAAGCAACTCGACTTCGTACTTTCTCAAACCCAACTTGACGAAAGCTGCTTTCTTTGCTGACTTAGAACCTTTCATGTTTTTGATTTCTTCTACTTGTTCTTTTAATGTCTTCATAATCGTGTGTATTGAAAATTGATAATCGTGTTGATATGCAGGGCTTTTGCCCTGCTTGTTGTTTATAAAGTTGTTTCTACTACCTTGTGAAGTTTTTTAATATCGTATGCACCTGTACTGCAACCCATATTTGACGCTGATGTAACAGCGAACTCAAGTGCTGCCATAACTTCTAAACTTGCATCTATAGCTTCATTTTTAGCTTTCTCATACTCACGTGCATTAACTGTTGTTTCTTGAACCTTTTCAGCTTCTTGCACTCTTTTAAGAGATTCATTGATAATTCTGATTTGAGCCTTGATTTCTTTGATGTACTCGCTGCTAATAGTATTCATAATTGTATGTGTTTAAATTGTTATTCAAATTATATTTTGACTTTCTGATTGCAAATATCAAACTTTATTTTGAATAAACAAAACTTTTAGAAGAAATTTTTCAAATTATTTTTTGATATTATTCTTTAATATGTCTATTTATAATTTGAAAAATGTTCTTATATTTGCATCAAACTATAATTTGAATAATATGTTACGAGTACAAGAGATCTGTAAGGAGCAGGGAATAACCATGCAGGATTTAGCAAAGAAGATGGGAGTAACTTACCAGGCTTTATATGCTGCTGTTTCCGGTAATCCTACCATCGGAAAATTGGGAGATATATCAAAAGCGCTAGGGGTTAGTATTGTCGATTTGTTTGCAGAGAACTCTCAAGATTCCGAAGTGAACGGCTACGTTAAAGTAAAAGGGAATCTATATGAAGTTCACTCATTTGAGGATTTAAGAAAGTTATTGGAATTGAATGTTTAATCAATAAAGTTTTAGCTATGAAAAAGGTTGTATTTATGTTGGCAATGATTTTGCCTATGTTTATTTTGCCTTCATGTTCTAAAGATGATGAACCAAATATCGACGGACAGTTGGTCGGAATTTGGGAGGAAGATACGAATTCTGAGTGGGAAGTGTTTTGCATAGAATTGAAGGAAGACGGAACAGGTTGCCAATGGGCAGAGGATTACGGGGAAATCGACGAATACGGTAAAAGTTATTTTGCCTGGAGCACGTCAGGAGGGAAAATTACAGTTATACATGAAAATGATGGAAGTATGACAATGGATTATGCCATCAGAAATGGAAAATTATATGTTTCTTATGAAGATGAGACAATTACGTATGTGAAGAAATAATATACAATTATTAGATTGTAAGCCGGAAGCATAACGCTCCGGCTTTTCTACTTATGTAATATTTTATCCAGCATTAGCAAAGACCTTTGGATAGTTCCTTTTCTGGTATTGAATTCTCAGATACCCGATAAGGCTTTCATAGTCGGTCAAGAAACCTTCATTGACCAAATCAGCAACCTTCTTTTCGAGCTGCCACAATTCACGTTGTTTTTGTTCCTCACCATGCTTATTACGTAGCATCTTTTCATGACTGTTGAAGATAACCCAGTTCAAGGCTTCACCGACCTTCTGCATGGCTTTAGGCATAAAGTCTTTGGGAACGATTTTCATAATGGCAGAAGAGAGTTCCCTATAAGCGTCCCCAGCATCATTCCGGTAACGAATCATTTGATCAGAAACGAATTTGATTACATCATATTTGAATGACGCATTTAGCCACATAGCCAAATCAATGAACAATACAGGATGAACCCAGGTTCCACCGCATTTACCGCGTGAACTTAAATAGGGAGAATTTTGCCCATTTAGATTTTCTTTTTCAACGATGGTAGCGATTAATTCCTTGGTTGATTCATTTTCAAAGTATTTCTTCAATTCTTTGTTTGAGGAGTTTCGTTCGTTCCATAACTTTACAAGCCTGGTAGCATTGAAATAGCCATCAACGGTGCGTTGAATAACTTCTAAATTCCCCATTTGCCTTACCATTTCTTGATTTGTTTTCATGTCTCAGTGAATCTTAGATTAAAAAATTACCCCACCAAAGGCAAGCTCCTCACTTCTTACCGATGGCAGGGTTTATACTTTTCAGCCGTGAGGATAGCTGTTATTATCTCTTTGAGACAAAGTTACCAACATGGTGATTTTTAGCCTAAGATTGCTTAAACAAAGAACAAACAATTGGCAAAATGTTTCATAAAAATACCCCGAACCTTCCGGAACGGGGTCACTTGATTAGTCCTTTGACCTTCAATCTTTCTAAAATCTGGTTGTAAAGATACTCTATATCTTGCCGGAAATCCTTATACTGCTGGTAGATAAAGGAAACATCAGCGATATTGTTTGAAATTACACACGGGGAAACATCCGGGAACACGCCGGAGATTTCTGCCCGGATACCGTTCGGCAGCCGTCCGCCGGCAAGCACGCTGGGGGCGAACAAGAACAACACGATGAAGAGGAACTTCTTCCGCTGGGTAACACTTTCTGGATTGGGCGGACAATCTGCATCGGAAAGTATCTCTCTGAACCACTCATAAATCTCCGGGATGAGAGTAAAATCAGTCAGGATAGGGGAGGATAACTCCTGTTCACGTTCTGATAATCTTGATTTTTGTTCACGTATTGATTTCAACTCCACGATTGATGAAAATTCTTTTGTCATAGCACGATTTATTTAGTTGGAAATTCTTATATTTGCATCATTAACCGTGTGGGGGAGTTGGCTTCTAATCGTGTGGGCTGGCTCCCTTTTTTATTTTATGCCAAGTGATATGCATTCAGGATGGCGAAAGTGTAGATGATGACCGTAACCAGACTGTCCAGGAACACCGCCCATGCTCCCAGCTTTTGAGTCTGACTGAAACTCATGGCCAGGACAATGAGGAAACATACCCATTGACTTGAGAACAATCCTATACCCAAAAGCAAAAGCCCGACGGTATCCATGAACAATGCAACATGGAGCCACGGATGCGCCATCAGATACCAGCTTTTTGCTGTCTTATCCAGCTTCTGAAAGACTTTTACATGTCGGTATAACTATCTCCATTTCCGTTAAATTCTATTTTTGCCATTGTTCAATCCTCCTTTTCTGAACTGTTCGGATTTTCCGAACGATTGGTTTCAATATGGTTTGCAATCTCATCCATGGCTTCATTCCATGGAATCTCACCTAAATATTTTAAGCAGGCATCCCAACCTTCCATGAACGAAAGCTCTCTCAAAAGTTTAGTGCTGGGCATTTTACTCCCTGATGCAAATATTTTTGCAAATTCTTCTTTTTTACTCATATTCAGTCCTCCAAATCATCGAAATACTGTCCATTTTCTTCTATGAAGTTATCCAGCGCTTCATCGCAATAACAGCCATCACAAGTCCCGTATGCTGGCTTTTCGATTTCTCCATTCGTCCACGGGCAAAACGGGCACAAATCTTCTCCTATGGACTTTTTCAACTCTTCTCTATTCATAGCTCAGTCCTCCAAAAAAGGTATCAAATCATCGAAGTATGCCCATTTATCAACCTTATCAAACTGTTCATACAAAATGGTGTTATCTCTCTTGTGGTAATATCCGCATCCATAGGAACCATCTTTAAGGATATACAGGCAGAACTTTCGTTCATGCGGTGTTTCTTTTGCATCGTGCCATGAAGCGTTTACTCTCCAATTTGCACCTTCAATGAAAGCCGGAATAGTGAGTTTATCAATACATTGCCTTACCTGTAAATCAGTCTCCTTTTTCCATTCATTGTCGCAATACCCTTCGGCTGCTTTTCTGACTTCAGCGTATTTCATAATCATTCCTCCTTATCAAGTTCTGAAATCGGTATATACTTAATTATTTTTCCTTGTGGCACAAGCAAATCATACAATGTGAATAACCTGTTACCTGCAACGGAACTTACCAATAAAATCATGTATCCACATGAAGAATAGCCACCTTCCAACTTGCATAAACAAAAAGTTCCTACAGGCGGTATTCCGTCCTTTTCTATTGTTCGCCATGTTATTTCCATGCTCAATCCTCCGTTGGTGTTAAATCTTTCATATAGGCCCATGTCATCACCGTATTCCATAATGCGTACGCACCGTAGTAACACAAATCATATTCACCATATATTGTGTTCACTAAAAGAAGTTTTCCCGGCTGAGGTTTTTCAGTGGAATTATGCCAGGCTGCATTTACTCTCCATTTAGCACCTTCCATGAAATCGACCATACATACTTGCTCTTTGCCTGCTCTCCATAGTGGACGACAAGCTTCTTTGGCATATTCTTCTGCCGCCTTTTTAATGTCTTCTTTCTTCATAGTTCTATTTCATATTGCTTGTTATCAATCTTAGGCATTCGGTCAAGTAAAGAGGATGGTACTTCGACACCATATCTGTTTTCGATTTTTATAGGAATCCAGTTGTAATAGACACCACTTTCTTCATGATATACAGGGATTCCATAATCAGCAAGAATACTACCATCAATGCCTTTGAATTTATCTTTCCATTTTTTGATAAAATCTTTTGAAACCTTTAGCCGTTTGTTTGGCTTGAAATAAGTATGTCCTCTTACCGTGTATGGGACTACATTTTGAGGACTTAACAAATCTGCAAACCTCCATGTATCTTCTGCCCACACACAAGTAATACCGAAATACCAATAGTAGCCAAAGTTTATAGGCTTAACTCCAGTAAATTCTTCAACCATTTTAAATACCTCTTTCTTCTCTGATTCTGCCTGCTCGTAGAAGTCTTGACATATTTTTTCAAGCTGTGTTCCTGGTTTTGCTGTTAGTTTCATTATATCTCCTTTCCACCTATCCCAGCAGCCACCACATGACTGCCAGGAACAGGTAATACAATTTCGTTTTCATTGATTATCTTTTTTATAATACTCAACAATCGTTTTATTTAACGCTTCGATAATATTGAATGTCAGTGTAGCTGGCATTTCGTTTGTAACCATATTCTTGATGTACACCTGACCATCCCTGTATTCAAGAATGGTGTCAAGTTCTACTATTTTAGGTTCTTCATTCATTCTTTTAATTGTCTTACAATTGTATCAATACACACATAAACAATCATAAAACGAATAATGGATTCGCTTCTGTCAGCGTTAATCAAATCTGCAATCAATGCCGTAACAATTTCACAGATAATTATGATTATTATTGCTTTTACGTAGTATTTCATCACTTTTCCTTCTTCATTTTCTTATCCATCCATTCAACAGCATCCTGTATGGATGAAACCTTCTTAAACTCACGTGTAACGCAGAACGTCATGTACTCACAGATAATTTCTCCCACATCATTAAAGTAAATGTTGTATGCTCCAGTGCTATTTGCTCCAGTACACGGTATCTCAAGTTCCAAAGCTTTCAATGCTTTTTCAGCATCACAAGTGAAGTAAGCATATATATCATGCGAAACCTCCTTGCATCCGGTCAATTTTACAATGTTTGCCATATCACTTTTTTTGTTTTTAAATGTTTTCTGTATTTCACTGGTATAAATCGTTTGAGTTCCGGAAGCGAAGCAGAAACAATGTGTATCCATGCGTTCCACCTTTGTCCGTCATGGTCTCTTGACGGTATCGAGCAGATTTGTCCGTAACAAGTTCCGTTCTTTCCTTCAGCCTTGCATTTCACACAGCACCCTTCACATTCGGATGAAAGATGGCAAAGGATGCAAGCCTGTTCTTTACTAATTCCATAATCCAGATTTAAGGACAATTGAGTTTCTTTCATTGATTATTTCTCCTTCTTTCAACTAATAATTCCAACCGTTTCTCACACTCAGCACACTCGATTTTCTTGCGCTCAAACTTCTCCCGGAACTTAACAAGCTCCTCATCCGTGTTCTCATCAAAGAACATGTTGTTCTGACGGTTGTGCTCGATGTACTCATTCATCTTGCGTTCTGCTTTTGTTATCTGGGCTTTTGTAGACATCAGTTTACTAAGGCAACCGTTAACATCCATAGATTCTCCAGAACGCTTGTCATAGAAGTACAGGCTTGTAGATACAATCTGTTTGGGGTATTGGCACTGTAATTTCGCCATCCTCCATCTGATTACCCATTGGTACCGGAAATATATCTCACGGGGAAGATTGTAGTGATATAAGCTTACTTGTTTTTCTTCATATCCGTAGTAAATAGTTACTTCAACCCATTGCTCAATCTTCAGTTCCCTTTCAGCTTTGGCCAAATCCTTAGCCATCTGGAACCAGTCATCCACACTTTCCTGCTTTCCCATATCATTTAAATTTCAATTCAAGTTGTGAGTAAGGTTCTTTATACCCAGGATTTGAAAATAAGAAAGCCTTTCTCAATGCCTCGAAGATTCTTTCACTCATGGCCTTAGAAACATTGTTCTTGTCAGCTTCTCTGTTAATCAGCAAGCATCTTTGAAGGCTACCATTTATCGGCTTCTCGTCGAGGAACAGGCTGTACTCAGTAAATATCCGGTTCTGACGTTTACCTTCCTTTTCTTCTTCATCAGTCTGGTACCGTTCAAATACGGTGTCTTGAAGTGTTCTTAGACACCTTTGTCCACGATCACTCCTGCATCCCAGCATTTCGTTTTCGAACATTACTGACAAAGCACGCTTCTTACGGGCATTGCCTATTCTGGCCCATCCATAATAGACTTTTAGTTTTCCCATGACTTAAAATAGATTTTGTTGCACAATAATTCCTTCAGACGTTTTAATCTCTCCAAAACATTCTCTCCGAAACCTTTTCTCTTGTTCATCGAAATATTCCTTGTCTATTTCGGTACCATAGAAATCGAACCCCATCCGATAAGCTGCTATTCTGGAACTTCCACTTCCGAGGTGCGTGTCCAGTATTTTGTCACCTGTTTTAGCAAATTTTTCAAGAATCCATTGATAGAGTTTGATAGGTTTCTGTGTAGGATGGATTTTTGATTCTTTATTGTTACCTCCACGACTTGAAAGATGAATGATAGATGCCGGACAATCAAAAAAAGTCCAAGCAAGCTCAAACTGGGAAAAATTCTTCCAAGGCTGCATTTTATCCCAGCACAATATCCCGCGTGTAGGTGGTAGAGAAAAATAGTTGCCTCCCCATATCACTTGATTACGGCTTATTCTGAACAGTTCCTCGAAATACTCTTTTGAGGGAGGATGACAATCCCAATCGCATTGCATAGTATTCAATGCCCGGTTTTTAAGTTTTCCAGCTCCTTGATTAAAGCGTTTCCTTTTCAGCCTTTGAGCTATACTTTCGCCATTGTATCCTCCATGTCTACGGTTCATGTTGCTACCCATTGACATGTTCGGGGCATTTATTCCGTATGGAGGGTCGACCACTGCCAGCTCAAAGAACTTATCTGGTATGTTCCGCATGTATTCCATGCAGTCCATGTTATGTACCTCACTAACCATTTTACGCAACCTTTCGTTTTCTGATAATCTCCTTACAGATAGCCTCACAAAGCACACGGGCCATATTCACCTCAACGGCATTACCGATAAACTTCTTCTGGTCTGACTGGGGACCAATCAATACATAGTCTTCAGGAAATCCCATTATTTTCTTGAGTTCTGCTATCCGAAGCATACGCATCTTGATGTCGATGATGCCATACAAAGCCATAAACTCCTTAATCTTGATTGTCATCGGACTGTCATTAGATGTAACCTGTATGCCGATACCTCCTTCAACCTCTACCAGATAAGGCGGCATTTTATCCATCCGTGCTATCAATGTGAAACAAGGGTTGTTCACAGAACCTCCGGCACTGGTAAACTGCGGATTCATAAGGTAATGCCATTTGCGGTTGGCTGTGATAGTTTGTGATGGTTGCTCAATGCTGCTTCCTACATTTGAGAAAGCCGTATTCATTATCCATGGTTTACGGATAGAAGCCTGCCTCATAAGGACCGGAGTTACCAAATTCTGCTTGGGAACCGTCATTATAGCTGGACATGGCGTTTCAACGCTCCCCAACTGACCTCCACCGGAATAGTAGTTCATAAAGAACGGAGTAACCAATGATAATCTGTCTTTTGTCAATAACGTAGGACATGGCAGGTTAATATCCTTTCCCTTATCCTTGAAGTTATATGAGCACAGGAAACTTGGATTAACTAATGCCAGTCTATCCTTTGTAGTCACTGTCGGCGCAGGCTGTTCTACCGAATGGTTGTGGCCGTTCCCGTAATACGCCGACACGAAAGCATGATGGTCTTTACAGGTAATCGTCCCGGCAGGTCCTTCCACAGATATATTTTTGCAATCTGGCTGTCCACTGAATTGTTTTGAAAGGAAAGACACCTGTACCTTGGCAAAACGGTTGGCCGTGGTCAGTACGCCACAAGGTTCGTCTATTGATTTGACCGTGTCCTGAGGTCTTGCTGTATTGTATCGGGATATGAATGCGTCCTTTCCTCCGGCCACGAATTTAATCAGACCGGCGTAGATACGTTCAAGGGTCTTCTCGGCCAGTGGTTTTTTCCGACTGAAAATACTTTCTCCCTCATCGGAGAAGTCCAGCACCTCTTTGACAGGCTTCCACTTCTCCAGCCGACCGAACATGTCTGTTTTACCATCTTTGCAATGGGTCGGTTCCGGGAATACTATCGGAAGTCCACGTTTGGCGAATATGCCAAAGAAACGCTTGCGAGTGGTATAGGCACCATAATCGGCAGCGTTCAGGATTCGCCAGTCAAAATCATAACCATACCGCTTCACATTCCGTTTCCACTTCTCATAGCATCGTCCTTTATCCTTGCTGATTGGGTGTCCATGTTCATCCATATCTCCCCAGCTCATAAACTCTTCCACGTTTTCGATTTGAATATAGTCAGGGTTTATGGCTTCAATGTAGCGGAAAAGATGTTCGGCCAAAGTCCGGCTGTCCGCGTCACGAGGCTGGCCACCCTTAGCTTTACTGAAGTTCGTACATTCAAGGCTGGCCCATAATACAACTAGTGCATCCGAATAAATCTTCTTCATTCGTTCTACATGGGCCACCAAAGGAGATAGTTGCAAAGTTCTGATGTCCTCCGTGAAGTGGAGCGCATCCAGGTGATTTGCCGCATGGCTGGCGATGGCGTTTGCATCGTGGTTTACACAAGCGACAACTTTCGCACATTGTTCATCTTCGTAGCGTGCGTTTTCTACTCCGGTACTGGTTCCCCCGGCACCGCAGAAAAGGTCTATATAGAGTAACTTTATCATATCAGTTCCATCTTTGAGGTCGGTTGTTTATTCTCCCCAGGTAAGCGGCTATCTTCTTCTCCGCATCCTCACCGTTGCGGACGAAAATTCGTGTCCGTGTCTTGTCGCCTGGGATAGCTACATACTTTCCATGTTTCTCCAGTTCCCGATGCTGGGCGATTTTCAGTTCGGTTCCAGAAGGGTTCTTCTCCAAATCCACTTTACGTGGAAGCATTGGGTCATTTTCCGTTATCATTTTGCAAGATATTTGTTGATTATGTTACTCACTACAAGTCCGGCTTCATCACACATCCCGGCAAAGTTGTCAGACAATGAAGCGTTTTTCTCTTCATCGGGTATTCGTACTATGCTTCTCAGTTCTTTCAGTACGCGCTTTACCTGAAAAACTACCTGAGCATCTATTCCGTTTGATTCAAGTTCTGACTGGAACTCCAGTGCCGCACCCTCAAGTAAGTCTGAATAGATGAACAGCTTGTGCATCTTGCGAAGCATTTCTACCTTGAACTCCGGGGTATAGTCCTGAAGAAGTTCTCCCAAAGAATGCGGTTCCAGCTCTCTTTCAAGGGAGTCAATCTTGTTCTTGATTTTCTGTGCTTTGGCAAAGTTCATGGATGAAATCAAGGCGATATACTTCTTTTTTAGCTCATTGAGCTTTCTTTCTGATTCTTGTCTTGTCATTTCTCTACTTTTCTGATGATTAAATACTTTGGCTCACCCTTGCGGAGATTGCTTAATGTCTCTTCGTCAACCTCTGCCTCTGTGAGTCCGTTCACGTTCATGTATTGTGGGAGACGGTATTTTTCACGTAACCTCCTGATCAGGTTCCAGTCACGAGTTACCCAGTTGATTGTGATTTTCATATCATTTTCTCAGGCTTTCACCGCTGAAGAGGACGGTTTTCGTTATCGCCCTCAGCCGGTCAATGGTTCTTTCCCCATATTTCTCTCTCAGCTCGTCTATCGTGAGGTTGGTGGTCAGGATAAGAAGCTTTCCTTTCTTCTCTGCTTCGTCTGCCAGCTCAGCGAATGCAAGCCTTTTCTCGCCGTATTTCACGCTTAAATTCTCTGTCCCTATATCATCCACGTAGATGATGTGTTTCTGCTTCACGGTGTCTAAATCAGCGTTCATCTGCTGTGCATCGTAACAGCTTACCACCTTGCGGCAGTAATGGTTAAGAACCAAAGGAAGAATCTTTCCGCAGATAAGGGTCTTTCCGCGTCCGCAGTTGCCGAAACACAGAAGTCCACGACCTTCATTGCCGGCCAGCCAGCCTGCCACTTCTTCGTACTCAGGAAGCCATCTGGCATTTTCTCCAGTGAAGTACCTGATACCGGCCCAGAGAACTCTTTTGGCATCCGGAACGGTTACCTGTACGACGTTAGGAATAGGGGAGAAGCCCGTATCTTTGAGCCGTTCGATTGTCTGTTGAAAATTTATCTGTTCCATGTTTACCAGCCTTTCTTGTATTTTTCCGGTGAATTATCCTTCAGAACTATGCCCACATCTGTTTTTGAAGGCACTTTCTCACGACTGGCCCAGGTTGCCAGCCGTCTTGGAAGCTCCCAGGTCTTTTCCAGTTCATAGCGCATCTTGGTTTCTGACTTGTTAAGCTCGCTCCAGTAATCGAAGAAAGCCCGAATCATTTCTTTCGGGTACTGGCCGACATAAGGAACCAATAACTGGTA
>UMJE01047991.1_pt1 | contig 18896 bp, 15 predicted proteins | sample 1965971 | NCBI WGS metagenome assembly UMJE01 (sample SAMEA4836143, study PRJEB28245) | human gut metagenome | biome: gut microbiome; material: fecal sample | place: Denmark | collected 2008 | reverse complement strand
TTGTTTTTTGTCCAACTTTTGGGGTGCAGTTCAACGGACAGCCTCTTCTTTCAATCACACAAACTATGCAGAAGAGGGCTGACGTAGCCAACATCAGTTTATTCTCTTCTTTTGCTTATATTATACTATAGCACTAAAACAAAATCAATTTTATAGATTATTTGTTATGCATCGTAAAATTACTAAAAAGAACTATTACAATAAATATTCCTAAAATAGTAATATAAATTACTAATCTATACTACTATATAAACTAATATTTGTCTTTTTGTAATTTTTAAATATTGTTCTTTGAAATGTTCTATATGTTATTCTCTGACTAATATTTTTATTATCCCAATCAAAAAATTTTTTATTATCTTCTATTTTCATAAAATCATAAAACAACTTAAAAATTTTCTCATTTACTCTAACACTTTTATTTATCTTTTTTTTACTTTCCTTATTACTTTTATTTACTTCATTCTCTGCTTTTGATAATATATCTTTCATTTGTTCCTTTAGTTCTTTATTTAGATATGGGCAATTACAAAAAATAAGAATATACCAAAATTCTTTTTTCAACATTACCCCATTTCCTATCAATTTATCTAAATTTATCTTTATAATGTTTTTTATTTTATTCAATATTTCTGAAAAATATTTAGGGTAATACTTACTATATATTAAATAATTAGCCCAAAGAATAGGATTATCTTCTATTTCCAATCTATTAACAATTTTATTTTCTATATCATTGTATAATGATATTTTATAGTCTGAAAAAAATATAAACCAGTTACAAATATCAGTTAAAAATACATTTTCAAATATAAATGAATATTTACGTATAATATTTTGTAATTTATCATGATTTACATTTTCTCCTTTTTTTCTAAAATATAACTCACTATCAATATATACTATTAATGATATTATCTTTTGAGTATGATCAAAACATGGATTATATGAATACATATACATTGCCAAATCTAACAAAAAAGAAAAATTCTTTTCCCTTCCTTTTTTTAATAATTTTATTTTACTATTCTTTTTTGCCACATTATTTAATATAGTACTTAATAAATAAGATACTATATATCTTTTATATGCATCATATTCATGAATCAAAATATTAAATTTATCCTTTATTTTATCTATTGGAATATACTTATCTTTTAACAAAAATTTTTCATTATCTATAGAATTTATTTCTTTTTTTGTATAAAAAAGAAGTCCTATTTCATCTGCTAAATTACGTGTTCTATCCAACCAACAATTTAATACTATAGGAGTTTTATCCTTCAAAAATTTAAATTCATTTAAGTATAATAAATATTTTGAAGCAACATCTTCTATTTTTTTTATTATTTTATTTATATCTTCTTCTGTATTTGCAAAGATATATATATCATCTACATATCTAAATAAAGTATATTCTTTGCGTATTCTTAAATTATCTTTTAATAATGAATCTTTTACTTCACAATCAATATGTTGCAACAGAATTTCAGCTATCATTCTTGAAAATTCTGGACCTACTATAACTCCATTAGAAGACTTCCCATTTATATTTTGTAAAATACGATCTATGGTTATAAATAAGTTAGTATTCCTAGCATTTTTCGAATCAACTGTATTACTTTCTATAATCCATTTATATGCATGTGTATAAATACTATTAAAACAAGATTTGTAATCTACTTTTGCAAAATATCTATATTGTAAGTTACAATATTGCCATTGATTAGAACTAAAAAATGCTACCAATGAATTAAATTTATAAATTTTAAAATAAATTCCGGTTTGCTGTAAAACGGCTCTTGATAAATTATTTAATGTTCTTTTTTCAAAATAATAAAATAATTTATTTTGAGTTTTTTTATAATACAAATTAAAATTTTTCTTATGATATCTTATTGAATAACATGCATGTTCTTCCAAATAATTCAAAATTTCTTTTTGATAACATTCTATAAATAAATATATATTTAAAGCTGATATTGGCTGCACTAAATTCAATATTCTTCTTGATTGAGTACCTTTTAATATATTATATTTTAATGGTATAGTACTCCAACCACCATCTCTAAATAATATATCTCCATTTTTAGCTTTATTTATTTTTAAACTATTTACTATATCTTTTAGAATTTTACTTCGTTCTGTTAAAAAATCATAAAAATTTTCATATGAAAATAATTCTGATATCTCAACAGGCATAATATCGGTTAACAAAAAATCTAATTTATTTCTTTCAATATTATTCATTGATCTTTTTCCTTTTTTATACTAAAATGATTATTGTATAAGATGACGATCTTATTGTACTTTGTTACACACATCAGCGTTGTGCACCATTTATGGATAGTTCTAAACTATTTAGGTGTACAAAAATAAGTCTATACTTTACGACTTACTATTTAATCAAGGCATGAGTATATCTCATGCTTTTTTAATGTCCTACTTTTATTGTTAATAAATACTCTTGTAATATATGTTCATAAGAATCTGTATCTTCTATATACATATTTAACCGCCTACATAACTTTATTAAAGTTTCCTTTTTTATACCTATTTCATCAATAAAAATTAAACTTTTATATCTTTTTAAATTATTATATAAATTGTATATATTTTCTTCTTCACAAATAGGTTTTTTTGATTCTTTTAAGAAATACGGCAATTTTACTTTATTTTTTCCAAAAGCATTTTTTACTGCATTCTTTAAAAACATTTCGGTTTCTTTTGTTAAATTCTCTGTTCTATATCTCAATTCACTATAATTAGCTATAAATCCTTTATCTTTCCATAAAATCATATTCTTTTTATTAACTCTATAAACAATTCTAAAACAAAATGCTTTTATTTTTTGTCTTAATAATTCCATTTGTTTATTTTTCTTGTACTCCAAAACAATGTTTTCTATTCGTCTATTATATTTATCTATTTTCTTTTTTGTTATCCCATAACTCATTTTAATTTTATCTTCCTTTGTTTTTTCTAAACAAAATAAGTATCCTAGAAAATCAAATTCTGTTTTTTCAGGAATATTTCTCCTAGATATATATTGTTCTTTTTTTAAGTTTAAAGTTACTTTACATTTAGTTTTACAAATAATTTTATTATCCCTAAAAACTTTTTCTATAATATTTTCTATAACTCTTTTACATTCTTCTTTTTCTATATATTGATTAAAAACTATTATTCCATCATCAACATATCTACGATAATAAATTGCACCTTTTGAATTTAACTCAGCCCGTAATAATTCATCAAAATCTCTTGATATTATTTCACAAAAAATATTAGACACATTAAAACCAGCATGACAATATTTTACATCTTGTACATACTTATTTATTAAATCTATTTGATAACGCTCTAAATTTATATTTTTTATATATTTTTCAAATACATATTCATTCGATATAGTATCAAAAAATTTTTTAAAATCAAATCTGTATATCGTATAATCATTCATATCTTTTAATGAATTCATAATATCAAATAATGAATGTATAAATTTATTTCTATTTGGATATTTTACATAAAATTTCTTTTCTAATAATCTTTTCATATATATACATAAAATATTTTCTAGAGAAAAATCTTTATATGTATATACTTTTCTAACTTTTTTATCTTTACTTAAGTTAAGTACCGAAAATTCTTTAAAATCATATTCATTTTTTTTATATTTTTCTGTTACCGTTTTTATTATACTGTCCAGTTCATATTTACTTTTTTGTTCTTTATCTAATAATCTGGAATTTTTATATTCCACAATTTTCTTAATTTCTATCAAAGTACTCATACTTATCACCTAAAATATATAATTTCTTTTGATTATATATTAACATCTTTTGCAAAACAAATAACTTTTCTACCTAATAATTTATTATATTTTTCTTAATATCACTATTATTATTGCATTTTCTCTTTTCCCCTTTCATAATTATAATTAATAAGACTTCTACGAGGTAATAATTATGGACGGACAAAATATTTTTTATCATTATACATCAATCAATTCACTTTATAATATCATCATGAGCCGTGAGCTTTGGCTGACCAATCTAAAATCTTCTAACGATAAATCAGAAAGATATTATACTGTAAATCATATGCTCAAAGATATGGACGAAATTATAAATAATTCCACTGATGATAATTTCAAGCAGTATCTATCATTATTGAAAAAAAGTTTTGAAACCCATATGCCTGACTTAAAAAATTATCTCAAAAAAAGTGATGGTTATTCGCTAAGTTTAACCGATAAAAAAGATAATCTCTCACATTGGGAAAGATATGCTTCTAGTTATAGTGGTGTTTGTATCGGTATCAATATGGATAAACTCAATGTAAATTTCAAAGATTATTCCCATTTTTCCATAACAGAACTAGAAAAAATTCTCTATAGTGATGCTGAAATCTTAGATAAATTATCCCATATCTGTGCTTGTTTTTACGATTTATTTGAAGAACAAATCCGCAATTATAATGACCCTTTTCAAAAATATATCGAACAATATGGCTTTATCGTTTTAGTCATTGCCTATAATAAAGTCATGAACTTTGCTAAAAATAATTATTTTGCTGATGAACATGAATTTCGTCTGCTTTTTTATCCTAAAACTTTGTCTATGAAGAAAGATTTTTTGAGCATGAGCCGTAATATTATCTTGCCTGCTACACTCAAACCTTTGCATGATAAATTCCATTCACTATTGCGAATGTCTTCCATTGAACAAACGCATTTTTCTTTATTTAAAAATGAAATCCGCAGTTATCATAAATTATGTTTAGCTGATATTTGGGATAGTGAACTCATTCCTGAAATCACTCTCGGTGCTATGTGTAGACAAAATAAACAGGAATTAAATCATTTTCTCAAAGCTAATGGCTTGAAAAAAACAAAGATAACTATTTCTAAAATTCCTATTAGATGATTTAGCTAATTAAATTTTATAGAAGGTGTTAATATGATTTCTATTGATTTAGGTGATATTACTATTCTTGATTGTGATGCAATCGTCAATGCTGCGAATAAAACACTTCTCGGCGGTGGTGGAGTCGACGGTGCTATTCATCGCCGTGCAGGTCATGAGCTTTTGGCAGAATGTCGCACTCTCGGTGGCTGTGAAACTGGCGAAGCTAAAATCACTAAGGGCTATAATTTAAAAGCAAAATATGTAATTCATACAGTAGGACCAATTTATTCTACTCAAAAAAATCAAGCTTCGCTACTTGCCAATTGCTATAAAAATTCTTTAGATTTAGCTTTGAAACACGATATTCACAGTATCGCTTTTCCTGCTATCTCCACTGGTGTATATCATTATCCACTAGAAGAAGCGACAAAAATTGCTATCTCTACAGTCAAAACATGGCTAGATATGCACAAAGATTATAAACTTGATATTATTTTCTCTTGTTTTGATAAAAAAACTTATAATATGTATCAACGATATCTTGAAGCTTAAAACTACATTTTTATATCATATTTTATTAAAATTTTGCCAGGAATTAGTATTTTGCTAATTCCTTTTTTATTTTTCACCTAAATTTTATTGCTAGTCTTAAAATCTAGTGATAAACTATTCTTTGTATTTTTTATCAGCTTTATCATATTTATGAAGTTTATAAAAAATTTATCACTTATATTTTATTTATAAAGGAGGTATTTTATCATCTAAGAAAAATTATAGCTATTACATATTTTTTAATCGTTTTTCACTTAACAATTTAATATTTAACTAAAGGAGAATTACTGTTGATTGCATTAAAAGAAGCTTATAACGCTGGTTTATTCAAATCTGAACATTTAGGAAAAAATATCTCCGCTGGTATCGTAGTCGGTATCGTGGCTATGCCTCTTGCTATGGCATTTGCTATCGCTAGTGGCGTATCTCCTGCACAAGGTATTTATACTGCTATTATTTCCGCATTTTTCGTTTCTATCTTTGGTGGCTCTCGTGTGCAGATTGCAGGCCCTACAGGTGCATTTATCGTTTTACTCAGTGGCATTTTGATGCAATATGGTCTAGCAGGTCTACAAATCGCCACTATCATGGCTGGTATTATTTTAGTTTTAATGTCTATCGCCAAACTCGGTGATGTCATTCGCTTTATTCCTGCTCCTGTTATCGTTGGCTTTACTGCTGGTATCGGTGTTACTATTTGGGTTGGTCAATGGCAATCCTTCTTTGGTTTTCCGCCAATCGCTCACGCTGAAATGTTCCACGAAAAACTTTATTTGATGATTTTATCTTTGCCACAAAGTCATATGCCTACACTTATGATTAGTTTAATCAGCCTTGCTATTATCCTAATCATGCCTAAAATTCCTATTGCTAAAAAACTTCCAGCACCACTTTGGGCAATGATTGTAGCTACTTGTATCCAATCTTATTACCAATTCCCTGGAGTCGCTACTATCGGCACTGCTTTTGGTGGTATTCCTCAAGGCTTACCAAGTCTTACACTTCCTGAAATATCTATTTCTGATGTGTTTGCTTTGATTGGCCCAGCTTTCACTATTGCTATGCTCGGTGCTATTGAATCATTATTATCCGCCGTTGTTGCTGATGGTATGACAGGTCATCAACACAATTCTAACCAAGAATTATTCGGTCAAGGTCTTGCAAATATCGTTTGTCCTCTCTTTGGTGGTATCGCTGCTACTGGTGCTATTGCTCGTACTGCTACAAATATTCGTCAAGGTGGTACAAGTCCACTTGCAGGTTTAGTTCACTGCGTATTTTTAGTATTAGTATTATTCTTCTTAGCTCCACTTGCTGCTAATATTCCACTTGCCTCTATGGCTGCGATTTTATTCGTCGTATCCTACAATATGAGTGATGTACCGAATTTTATTCGCCTTATCCGTGTTGCACCTCGTGCAGACTCCCTTATTTTGCTCATCACATTCTTTTTGACTATCTTCACTGATTTAGTAGTTGCTGTAAACGTTGGTGTCGTACTTGCTATTTTACAATTCATGCGTAAAATGGTATTCTCTGTTGATGTCCATGCTATTCATCACACAGAAATTGAACCACAGTTCCAAAAAGAATTAGAACATCACCCTGAAATGCTCGTTTATACTATCGAAGGACCACTCTTTTTCGGTGCTGTAAGTGCCTTTGAACGTTCCCTTGCCCATATCGATAAAGATCCAAAATCTTTGATTTTACGCTTTGAAAGCGTGCCATTCGTAGATCTAAGCGGTCTTAAAATGCTCAATGAAATCGTTAAACATCTTCAAAAACGTGGCATTGAAGTATATCTTTGCGAAGCTAATCCACAAGTTCGCCGTCATATGTATCGTGCTGGATTATTCCGCACATTAGGCAGAAAACATCTCTGGCGTAAATTCTCTACAGCTCTTGAAAAATGTGAAGCTGATTTAGCCGAAAAAAATAAACACAAAGAAAAATAATTTTTTTACTTATATTTAATAATAAATACAAAAATACCTCATAATATTAGATTGTACTAATATTATGAGGTATTTTTTATCTCGCTAAATATGCCCCATCTACAGGAATTATTGCCCCATTAATATAATTAGAAGCATTTGATGCTAAGAATACGACAATCCCTTGCATGTCTTCTGGATTACCCCAACGTCCTGCTGGTATACGGCTTAATATCTCATGATTTCGCTTTTCATCATCAATTAAAGCTTGATTGATATCTGTTGCCATATAACCTGGTGCTATAGCATTAACTTGTATATTTTTACTTGACCATTCATTAGCAAGTGCTTTGGTAAGCTGTGCTACACCACCTTTACTTGCTGAATATGCTGGAACGGTAAATCCACCAAAAAAACTGAGCATAGAAGCTATATTTATTATTTTTCCACTACCTTGCTTTAGCATAACTTTCCCAGCTAATTGGCAAAGCTGAAATACTGTATTTAAATTAAGATTTATGACTTTATCCCAATCTTCAAGTGGAAAATCTTCAGATTTATGACGACGTATCATACCTGAATTATTCACAAGAATATCAAGCTTACCGTCAAAATGATTTAATGCTTCATCAAATGATGATTGCACATCTTGTCGTTTCATTAAATTTGCCTTGATACCATAAACTGAAAATCCCTGCTTACAAAGTTTTTCAGCTTCTTCTTTAGCACTATCACTAGAAGATATAATCACAACTTCTGCACCTGCATGACATAATGCCTTTGTCATGCCCAATCCTAAGCCTTTTGCTCCACCAGTAATAATTGCCTTTTTACTTGTCAGATAAAAATTATCCATAAAAGACATATAAATCACCTCATCTAATAAAATTCCCCCAATTTTATTTGCTAGATAAGCTGATGAAAAAATTTATTTTTTATATTCTTCGGCTAACTTTTTAAATAAAGGCAAAGATTTTTCAATTGTTTCTGTCTTTATACAATAAGAAGCTCTGAAATGTCCTGGGCAACCAAAGTCGCTACCTGGAACTAATAATAAATCATATTTTTGAGCGCGTTTGCAGAAAGCATAATCATCTGGTTCTAAAGATTGAGGGAAAAGATAAAATGCTCCCTGTGGTTTTAAACATTTAAAACCAGCTTCGATAAGACCATTGTATAATAATTTACCATTTTTTTCATAAGTAGACATATCAGACTCTTTGCCTGCACAACGAGCAATTACTAATTGGAATAAAGATGGAGCATTTACATGAGTCAATACTCTAGCAGCTCCAGCAATAGCGCCATAAACCTTGCCAAAGTCAGCTACTTCATCTGGTACTACGATATAACCGATACGTTCACCAGGAAGTGAGAAAGATTTACTATAAGAATAGCAAACAATAGTATTATCATAGTATTTTGGTAAATATGGTACATCTACACCATAAGCAATTTCACGATAAGGTTCATCAGAAATCAAGAAAATTGGATGATTATATTCTTTTGATTTTGCAGTCAAAACTTCTGCCAATTTTTTAATAGTTTCTTCACTATATACAACACCGCTAGGATTATTAGGTGAATTTACGATAATTGCTTTTGTTTTTGCAGTTATCATTTCTTCAAACTTATCAAATTGAATTTGAAAATCATCTATTTTGGCAGGAACTACTTTTAAACTAGCTCCTGTGGATTCTACAAAGCATTTATATTCAGGAAAATATGGAGCAAATGTGATGAATTCATCGCCTGCTTCACTTAAAGCTTTAAAAGTAATTGTAATCGCACCAGCAGCACCGCCAGTAATAAATAAATTTTTACCAGCAAAATTAGTACCAAAACGGCGATTAATATCTTTAGCTAAAACTTCTCTAACTTCTGGATTACCTGGAGCTACAGTATAACCATGTACAGCACATGGATCCATTTCATTTAAAATATCAATGATAGCCTGTTTTACAAATTCAGGAGCAGGAACATTTGGATTACCTATGCTAAAATCATAGATATTTTCTTCTCCTACTTCTAACGCACGTTTGCGACCATATTCAAAAATAGTACGAATAGTAGATTTTTTTGTACCTAATTCATACATTTTTTCTGAAACCATTAAATCACCTTCCAAAAATTATTCATCTTCAGCTTCGTCAAAATATCGCATACTTGTTTTTTTCCATTCCTTCACAGAATAAAGCATAGTATATTGCTGAAGATTATTTTCTTTGGCCAATTTTTCTGCAATGACTTCACACTCTTGACGTGTATGAGCATGTATCATTGTATAAATATTATATGGCCAATCTGGAGTAGTATTTCTATCATAACAATGAGAAATAGATGGACATTGAGCTAATTTTTGTGCTATCTCATCTAATTTATCCACTGGCACTACCCATGCACAAAGAGCATTTGCACGAAATCCTGCTTCTACATGACGAAGTACAGCACCCATTTTACGAATTTTACCCTCTTCTTTATAAATTCGCAAACGATTTAATAATTCCTGCTCAGATATATTAAGTTTTTTTGCAAATTCTTTATAAGGTTCTTTTACAAGTGGAAATTCATCTTGCATAATTCTAATAATTTGTTTATCTAATAAATCCATTAGTCTGCCTTTCTTCAACAAAATCAAGTATTACAGCGTTTTTTCTATATATTTTTACTTTATACAAAAAAATTTTTATGAATTCAAATACAGTAAAAAATTTTTCTAAGTCATTAAATATATTTGTAACTTTGTTATTCTATCTATAAGCATAAATATACTAAAAATAAATCATTTTAATTTAAATTGTACATTTATCTTATATTTTTTATTAGATACTAAATTCATCAATTTTTCTACGCCTTTTTGCGCTTTGATTTCATCTAATATCTGTTTTCTCTTTTCTTCGCTATGTGTAAGCAATGTAAACCATAAATTATACTCGCCTTCACGCTCATAATTATGTGTAGCCCCTGGATAGCGATTTATAAATTCAGCCACTTGTTGCATATAGCCTTCTTTTACTTTTAAAGCCACAAGAGTTCCTTTATACTCTAATTTTCCCGAATCAAAAAATGGCCCTATACGGCGAATATAACCATGTTCTTTTAAATAACGTAAACGCTCTATTACATTATCTTCTGTCGTATTTAAAATCTTAGCCAATTCCAAAAATGGACGCTCACTGATTGGCAAGTTTCTTTGAATAATATTTAATAATGATTTATCAAAATTTGTAAGCATAATAATAATCCTCGTTTATTAAAATATCTGGTTTTTATTGTAACAAACTATAGATTATACAGTCAAGTAAATATGAATATCATTCATTTTTAAAATCTAAATTAAACAAAAAGTGCCTCTAACATATGTTAAAGGCACTTAATTATTAATCAACTAACATTTCATAAATTACATTTAAAAGCTCTGCTCTTCCCTGTTTTTTCGGTGAAGAATAAGGTAAAATATCTATTTCTTTCACACCTAAGGATTTGCGAATTTGAGCTATTTGTTTATTCACTGCTCCACGGCTTATTTTATCAGCTTTAGTTGCGATAATAAGCACAGGAATATTATTTTTTATGAGCCAATCAAACATTTCTTTATCTGATTTCATAGGCTCATGACGAATATCTATAAGTTGGCAAACGAATTGAAGATGCTCTGAATGTAAAAAGTATTCTTCGATAAATTTTGCCCATTGCTTGCGATTAGTTTGAGCTGTTTTTGCATAGCCATATCCTGGTAAATCAACTAAATGAAATAATTTATCCTCACCAGTTTCATTAAATCTAGCAGTTAATTCATAAAAATTGATTGTCTGCGTTTTGCCTGGCTGACCGCTGACACGCGCTAAATTATGCACACGTGTCAAAGAATTAATCAAAGAAGATTTACCCACATTAGAACGACCGATAAAAGCTATTTCTTTTAAGCGTTCTTCTGGATATTGCGCTTTTTTTACAGCTGACGCAATATATTTAGCTCGGATAATATTTATTTTATCTTGAGCTTTTATTTTATTTGCATTATTGTCTTGTATATCTGTCTGTGTCATTTAATCCACCAACGCTACTTTTAAAACTTCATCTATAGTCTCTACAGGAATAAATTTCATCTTAGCTTTTACTTCTGGTGCAATTTCGTCTAAATCTCTTTCATTAGCTTTTGGCATGATTACAGTATAGATACCTTCACGATAAGCCGCCAAAGATTTTTCCTTCAATCCACCAATAGGTAATACTTTGCCACGAAGAGTGATTTCTCCTGTCATAGCCACATCAGCTCTTACTTTCTTACCTGTAAGTGCTGATACTATAGCTGTAGTCATAGTGATACCAGCAGATGGGCCATCTTTTGGTACTGCACCTTCTGGAAAATGTACATGAATGTCATTTTCTTCATAGAACTTTTCATCTATTTTTAATTTCTCAGAACGAGCGCGAATACATGTGAGTGCTGCTCTACCAGACTCTTTCATCACATCACCGAGTTGACCTGTGAGTAATAAATTTCCTTTTCCTTTTAAAACAGCCACTTCAACTGGCAAGATAACGCCACCAACTTCAGTCCATGCAAGACCAGTGCAAAGACCTACTTGATTTTCTTTTTCAGCTTTAGTTTCTGTGTATTTTGCTTTACCTAAGAAATCAGTTATATTCTTCTTAGTGATGCGTACAGATTTTTTCTTTTCTGTAACGATTTTATAAGCAGCTTTGCGACAAGCTTTAGATAATTGACGTTCTAATTCACGTACACCAGCTTCACGAGTATAATCTTCGATGATTTTGCTGATTACTTCATCAGACATATTCACTTGAGATTTTTTAAGACCATTTGCTTTTTTTACTTTATCAAGTAAATGTTCTTTTGCTATATGCATTTTTTCTACTTCAGTATAGCTTGGAAGCATGATGATTTCCATACGGTCGCGAAGAGGACGAGGAATATTACCTAAATCATTTGCTGTGATTATCCACATTACTTTAGATAAATCAAATGCAAGCCCGATATAGTGGTCAGAGAATGTGCTGTTTTGTTCTGGGTCTAATACTTCTAAAAGAGCAGACACAGGATCGCCACGATAATCTGACGCCATTTTATCCACTTCATCTAATAAGAATAATGGGTCTTTACTACCTGCATTTTTTATACCTTCAATGATACGACCAGGCATAGCACCTACATAAGTACGACGATGACCTCTGATTTCAGCTTCATCACGTACACCACCCAAAGAAGCTCTGACAAATTTGCGTTTCAAAGCTTGAGCTATAGATGTTGCAATGGAAGTTTTACCAACACCAGGAGGGCCTACTAAACATACGATAGGCGCTTTTATATCTGGTGATAAAGCTTTTATAGATAAATATTCAATAATACGTTCTTTTACTTTTGCAAGTCCATAATGATGTTTATCTAAAGTTTTTTGTGCTTCTTTTACATCTATAGTTTCTTGATTTTCTATATCCCATGGTAAATCAAGTACCCATTCAATATAATTTTGAATTACTCCCATTTCTGGAGAAGCTGGATTTGTACGTTCTAAACGTTTTAATTCTTTTTCCAATGCTTCTGTTACATACTCTGGATAAGTATGTTCTTTCATTTTTTGGCGATATTCTTCAATAGCTTCTGCTATTTCATCATCTTCGCCCAATTCTTTATTGATAGCTTTTATCTGTTCACGCAAATAATATTCTTTTTGAATTTTATTCATTTGCTTGTTCACATCAAAAACTATTTTATTTTCAAGCTCCATAATTTCTACTTCTTGTAATAATAATTTATATAGAGCTTCTAATCTGCTTTTTAAATCAACGATACCTAAAATTTCTTGTTTATCTTGATATTTGCAATTTAAATGATTAGTAACTACATTGCATAAAATTCCGCCATCATCCATAGCTACATTGACTGCAAGCATGACTTCAGGTGGTATTTTATGACTGAGTTTTACCCAATCTTCAAATTTAGAAATACATGCTCTTATAAGTGCCTGAATTTCCTTAGTATCTGTCTTATCTTCTTCAATTTCTTCGACATCTACTTCAATGAATAGACCATCATCGCGAAAATCTAAAATACGAGCACGATACAATCCTTCTATCTGAGCACGCATAATCCCATTATTGAGTTTAGTTACATGCTGTACTTGACATACTGTACCAATCTCATATACATCTTCACGTTTTGGGTCTTCTACTTCGACATCTTTTTGCGCACTAAGCATAATCTGTCTGCCATGTGCCAAACATTCTTCTAGAGCCGCAACAGATTTATCACGACCTATATCAATATGTGCTCCATTATTTGGAAATAACACCATTCCTCTTAATGGTAAAAAGCTCAATGTACTTTTTTTCCCCACGAAAGAAATCCTCCTATGAGTATAAAATATTTATTATAAAAAAGAGTTGCTGCGGTTTTATTTAGCCTGGCAACAACTCTTTATTAATGGCATATTAATATCCTGTTACTTTGCTAAAAATAAGTTATTTTTTTACAGCTTTTTTATCAGCATAAGTGATTACAGGAGTTTTTTTCTTTTCAATAATCTCTTTAGTTATTTCACAAGAAACAGCACCCATTTTGGAAGGTATCTCAAACATTACATCACGCATAATACGTTCAATAATTGAGCGAAGTCCCCTAGCACCTGTCTTACGCTCCAAAGCTTCTTTGGCTATCAAATGTAAAGCTTCTTCATCGAAATGAAGTTTTACACCGTCCATTTCCAAAAGTTTGCCATATTGTTTTACTAAAGCATTCTTTGGTTTTACCAAAATATCTACTAGTGCATCTTCTGTCAAAGACTCTAAAGTAACTACTACAGGAACACGCCCTATAAATTCTGGAATTAAACCACATTTTAATAAATCTTCAGGTAAAACATTTTTCAAAATTTCACCTGTAGTTTGTTTGCGTTTACTTTTTATATCTGCACCAAAACCAAGACTTTTTTTGCCTAAACGTGCATCTATTATTTTTTCAATACCATCAAAAGCACCACCACAAATAAATAATATATTTGTAGTATCGATTTGTAACATACCTTCTTGATGAGGATGCTTTCTTCCACCTTGTGGTGGAACGCTAGCAATTGTACCTTCTAGGATTTTTAAAAGTGCCTGTTGCACTCCCTCACCAGAAACATCTCTTGTTATTGAAGGGTTCTCGGATTTACGAGCAATTTTATCAATTTCATCTATATAGATGATACCTTTTTGAGCTTGTTCAATATCATTATCAGCAGCTTGAATTAGTTTTAGTAGAATATTTTCTACGTCTTCACCAACATAGCCTGCTTCTGTAAGTGATGTTGCATCGGCTATAGCAAAAGGAACATTCAATATTTTAGCCAAGGTCTGTGCAAGTAAAGTCTTTCCACTACCAGTTGGTCCTAACATCAAAATATTAGATTTTTGTAATTCAACATCATCCTGCTTTGTAACTCTGTTTATACGTTTATAATGGTTATATACAGCTACAGAAAGAGATTTTTTTGCCTCATCTTGTCCTATTACATATTGATTTAATACATCATATATTTCTCTAGGTTTTGGCAACTCTCTAAGTTCAACAGGCTCATTATCATTAACTTCTTCTTCTACAATCTCATCGCAAAGCTTAACACATTCATCGCAGATATAGACTCCTGGTCCAGCCACGAGTTTTCGTACTTGTTCCTGAGTTTTTCCACAGAATGAACATTTCATTTTGCCTTTATTACCCTCACCGAAATTCAACAACATTCACCTCTTATCTACAGCTAATCATGATTGACTATTTATCACTTTTTTCTTCTTGTGGACGAATAATAACTTCATCTATTAAACCATATTTCTTAGCTTCTAACGCTGACATAAAATTATCACGTTCTGTATCTTCTGTAAGTTTTTTTACAGACTGACCAGTATGACGACTTAAGATTTCATTTAAAGTTTCACGAATACGCAAAATTTCACGAGCCTGAATTTGAATATCTGTTGATTGTCCCTGAGCTCCGCCAAGTGGTTGATGTATCATAATGCGAGAATATGGAAGTGCATATCTTTTGCCTTTTGCACCAGCAGCTAAAAGCACAGAGCCCATGCTAGCAGCTTGTCCAATACATATAGTTGATACATCTGGCTTAATATATTGCATAGTATCATAAATAGCTAGCCCGGCAGTAACAACACCGCCGGGACTATTAATATAAAGGTGAATATCTTTATCCGGGTCTTCAGATTCTAAGAATAGAAGTTGGGCTATTACCACGTTAGCTACATTATCATCAATAGGACCACCTAAAAAAATTATACGGTCTTTTAAAAGACGAGAATAAATATCATAGGCACGTTCTCCACGTCCTGACTGTTCAACTACCATAGGTACATAGTTCATATCATTCACCCCGGTCAAAAATATTACATTTAATTTTTTAATTAAGCTTCTACAGCACTGTCAATGATGAAGTTAGCAGCTTTTTTGTGAAGTACAGTAGCTACTAAGTTACCAATGCTGTGGTTCTTTTTAATGATTTTGCTTACTTCTTGTGGAGTTGTACCATAAGTTGCAGCAAGTAAAGCGATTTCAGCGTTGATATCAGCGTTTTCAACTTTGATATCTTCAGCTTTTGCAACAGCATCTAACATGAGGTCAGTTTTTACTGCGATTGCAGCACTTTCTTTGTACTGTTCACGAAGTTTTGCCATATCCATGTTAGCATATTTTAAGTAAGCATCAAGGTTCATACCTTGGTTTTCAAGATTTACGGAAAGTTCCTGAATCATGTTGCTTACACGGTTTTCAACCATAACTTCTGGAATATCTACAGTGATATTGTCAGTAGCCTGTTTTAAGATTTCGTTACGGCGTTTAGTATCTGCTTCACGCTGTGCATTTTTTTCAATGTTTTCACGAAGTTTTGCTTTCATGTCTTCGATGGATTCATAAGAAGTAGATGCTTTTACGAATTCATCAGTGAGTTCAGGCATTTCTTTATGTTTAATGCTGTTAATTTTGCAATGGAATACAGCAGCTTTACCAGCTAAATCTTTAGCATGATATTCTTCTGGGAATGTTACGTTAACGTCTTTTTCTTCGCCAACTTTAAGACCAACGAGTTGATCTTCAAAAGTATCGATGAAAGAATGAGAACCGATTTGAAGTGGGTAATCTTTACCTTCGCCGCCAGCAAATGCTACACCGTCAACTTCACCTTTGAAATCTAAAGTGATGAAATCATCGTTTGCAACAGTTGCGCCTTCTTCAGCGTCAACCATTTTTGCATGGTGATTTAAGATATTTTTTACTTGTTCTTCAACTTGTTCGTCTTTTACTTCAACAGCGTCTTTAGCAACTTTTAATCCTTTGTATTCGCCAAGAGTAACTTCTGGAACAGGAGTAATAGTAGCTTTGAATACTACGTCTTTACCTTCTTCTAAAGTTACGATGTCAACCTGTGGACGGTCTACTGGATCTAAGTTTTCTTGTTTTAAAGCTTCATCAAAAGCTTTCTGTGCAACACGATCAAAAGCTTCATCTAAGATAGCTTCTTTACCGATGTTCATTTCAAGAATACGGCGAGGAGCTTTACCTTTTCTGAAACCAGGAATGTTTACACGATTTGCAAGGGATTTGCAAGCAGCTTTAATACCTTTATCAAGTTCTTCAGCTGGTACTTCAATTGTAAGTACTACCTTATGATTTTCAATCTTTTCTGTAGTAACGTTCATTGTAAAAAAAAACCTCCTGTTTAACTAGTAAACCAAAATTCTTATTGTATATGTTACTGTCATTCACCTTAATAGTCACAGTACACCTACTATACTAAATGAATGATATCACAATACTTTCATAAAAACAAGTCTAAGTACAAAAATACCCCAGTCTTATTGACTGGGGACCAATTTCTTATGGAGCGGAAAACGAGGCTCGAACTCGCGACCCTCACCTTGGCAAGGTGATGCTCTACCACTGAGCTACTTCCGCACTTGTCTTAACAACATAAATTATTATAAATTATAAAAAACAAAAAGTCAACACTTTTCATACTTTTAATTTATAAATTCAAACCAAATAATGCTTATAATGGATAATAATATCGTTAATGGAAAACCTATCTTTAAATATTGATTAGAAGTTACTTTTATACCCTGCTTTTTGGCAATTTCAATAACAATCAAATTCGCAATAGAGCCAAAAACTGTCAAATTACCTGCAATTGTGGATAATAAAGCTAAAGCTTGCCATAAAATTTGTTCATCTACAGGAATGTAATATCTTAAAAGTAATACTGCTGGTACATTACTTACTATATTAGAAAGCACTATTGCCATCACTGAAAACAGCGGTATTTCTTTCATATATTCTGGTGGTAAGAAACTATTTATTAAATCAAGTAAACCACTTTTTTCTACACCAGCAATGATGATAAATAAGCCAATGAACATAATTAATAAGTTAAAATCTATATCTTCATAAACACGTTCTGGTTTTATACGAGCATTAATCAATAAAAATGCTGCCCCAAAACTTGCTGTCAAAGATAAATCAAAACCAACTAAATAAAAAATAATGACAAGTGCTAATACAATTATTGTTTTACTCAATAAATATTTATGAATGATACTATTGTTATCGCTCTTATATTCAAAACTCACAGATAAATCATTTTTATATTTAAATGATATTGCTAAATAAAGCATGATTAAACCTAAAAAAGATATCGGAGCTGCTGATAAGAAATATTCTCCAGCAGGAACTTGAGATAAACTACCTATTAATACATTTTGGGGATTACCAATAAATGTACAAGCACTACCAATATTTGAAGCCATTGCTACTGCGAGCAAATAAGGAATAGGATTTACCTTTACTTTCAAACATATCATGATAACTACAGGTGTGAATAATAAGCAAACTATATCATTAATTACAATAGAAGATAAAATTCCTGACATAAAAATTACTGCTAATAATAAAGTTTTTCCTGTATGAATATGAGTGAATACTACTTTGCCTATATATGTAAAAAATCCTGCTAATTTTAAATTGCTCACAACTACCATCAATGAAAATAATACCACAATAGTTTTAGCATCAATTGCTTGAACGGCTTCTTCAAGGGACAAAATACCAAAAGCTGTCATTAACGACGCACCAATAATAGACATACCTGCTCTATCTACCCTGAATACTGGGCTTTTGCCTAAGGTAAATACAATCAAAGTAGCTAATAATATAAGTCCTGCCACTAATTCTTGAGCATCATGCATATTGCTCAATCCACCTATGGTGAATATTACCAATACCATGACCAAAATAAATCCTACAATAAATTCTTGCATAAATGGTTTCATTTTATCACCTACTTAAATTAATAATTAATAATTTATTTTAACAAAAATAATAAGCTGTATCTTATTTTATTTATCATTATAACAAAAAAACCCAGTATTGCTACTGGGATATTTATTAAATGGAGCGGAAAACGAGGCTCGAACTCGCGACCCT
>UMJE01030783.1_pt1 | contig 20471 bp, 8 predicted proteins | sample 1965971 | NCBI WGS metagenome assembly UMJE01 (sample SAMEA4836143, study PRJEB28245) | human gut metagenome | biome: gut microbiome; material: fecal sample | place: Denmark | collected 2008 | reverse complement strand
ACTATCTACGAACGTGATTTTCTGGGTATCATCGGTCCCAACGGTGGTGGAAAGACTACCCTTATCAAATGTATACTGGGACTGCTGAAACCCACTACCGGGGAGATTCTATATCACTCCTGCCCTCCATCCCCCTCCGAAATTGCCAATTGTCAATTATCAACTGTCAATTGTCAATTATCCATGGGTTACTTGCCCCAGTACAGCAGCATCGACCGGAAATTTCCCATCACCGTAGAGGAGGTCATCCTTTCAGGACTCAGCAGCAAGAAGCCGCTGGCTTCACGCTTCACCGCCCGACACCGCGAGAAAGCCTCTGCCGTGATAGCCCGCATGGGGCTGGAAGGCATGGAGCAGCGTGCCATCGGCGCTTTGAGCGGCGGACAGTTGCAACGTGCCCTCCTGGGCCGTGCCATCATCTCCGACCCGCAGGTGGTGATTCTCGACGAACCCAGCACATACATCGACAAGCGTTTCGAAGCCCGCCTCTACGAACTGCTGGCAGAGATAAACAAGGATTGCGCCATTATTCTCGTCAGCCACGACATCGGCACGGTGTTGCAGCAAGTCAAGTCCATTGCCTGCGTCAACGAAACCCTGGACTACCATCCCGATACCGGCGTTACGGAAGAATGGCTGGAACGCAACTTCAACTGCCCGATAGAGTTGCTGGGGCACGGGACACTGCCGCACAGGATATTGAAAGAACACAAGCATTCTCACGGATGACTGGAAGCAAAGGAGGCCGACCCATTGTAGAACCGACCTCCCGTTACCCTTCCGAATAACTATCCGACAATCTTCTTACCCGTCATTTATATTGGAAAGCCTTATACGAATGGGGTAGTAATGACAAACGGAAAGAGTTCTTTGGTGTCACCGGACGCCTGCTCTGTACGGGTTCGGCAGGAAGGGGAGCCAGAATATCTCCATTCTCCAGATTTTCCAACCTCGTCACCTCATCATCGGTAACAATACGCACTTCCACCGGTTCATCATTGAAGTTCTCCACCACCAGTGTTTTATTGTCATACACAAACAATCCGACTTTGGAGGGAGCCTCCAGATAGATATCCATATCCCTACTCATAATGCGGCGAATCTCATTCAAGGCTTTTGCCGGAAAATCATATAAATTTCCCATATCATCGGGAATGGTCAATACATATAGATTGCCGGCGGCATAGGGAGCTCTCAACAAAATAGGATACCCCGATACTCCTCCCGTCAACGGACGGCCCGCACTGACTACTTCCCAAGCATCATTCGTATAATACTGAACCTGCGGTATCAATAAATCGCGTCCGGCTTGTCCATATCGGCCAAAATCATTGACAAGAGCTTTCAAATCGGTACAACGCAACTCTACTATTTCGGCAATTTTTTCAGGAATGGCTTTCAGCAAGCCGCTTGTAATCACCACATCCCGTCCGCTTTGCAATTGCTTCCTAATGTCGGTCATGAGCTCCGGAGCTTGAGCCGCCTGGGCAGTCAGCAGCACCACTTGTTGGTCTTTCGGAAAAACGGGACGTATATCCATCGGCAAACCTATCATGCCCAGATAATTCTGCAAGAAATCATCACCCGCCACATGAAAAGGCTTGTAGGACTTGATGCCAATGGGGTTACCCAACTTACCTACCAGTTTATCAGTCTGTTTCAATACAACATCCGCAATGCGTGCCATGGTGGTAGGCTCTATGGAAGTTCCGTTCTTCTGCCGGATAGGGGCAGTCATCTCATCATAATTAAAGCTGGTGCCCATGCCCTGCCAAGGGGTACGGAACCTGGGAGACAACTTCACGCCCAGAAGCTGGTTATAGGCAAAGAGAATGATTTCGGGAGCCTTGGCAAGCATGGTCAGATGCAGCTGCTCAGCATAGCGGTCCATACCCAGATTCAGTCCACCGGAGTCCACCCATCCTCCACCATTGTAGCCCGGACGCAGATTATCAAAATAACGGATAATATTATAGCTTAGATAATTCTGCAGATGCTGGTTGCCGGCAGGGTCCCTTGTTTCGGTACCCGTCCAGACACCGTCAAAGAGTTGGGGACCTTCCTCCAGATTAAAGCCCAAACCTTGGAAATGGTCGTACCAGTTGGGATACTTGATGATTACCTTTACACGAGGATTCACCTTCTTGGCAGGTTTCAGCACAAGGTCGCGCCCGGCTTCAGTCATCAGCTTCAAACGGTATTCCGTCCAGCTCTGCGTACCTTTGGCTTTTATCTCTATGTCCGACTTGCAACTGGTGAAGAAAAAGTCATCCAGAATAAACTCGTCAAAGTGCTTTGCCGTATGTTCTGCAATCTTTCGCACCATCTCACGATGCTCGGGATTGGAATAGCAGAACGTCTCGAAACTGTTCGCCTCGTTGATGGTGTAGGTAATTCCTCCGGCAGTCTCTATTCCCCGGTCATGGAAAAATTTCTTAGCTTGCTCCAGGGTGGCGTCATCCACAATCAGTAAATCACGATGTGTTTCCAAATAAATCTTGTCCACTTCCAACTGTTGTGAAATCACATTCCAAGTCGAATCCAGCCAATGGATGTCCTTCATCTTGTCTACCTCGTAGGCACGTACATAGACCGATACCTTAAAATTGTCATAAGCTTTTGCCTGCATGGCCATAGTGCAGACCATGCAGAGCAGAAAAGCTACAATTACAAACTTATCTACCTTTATTTTACTGTTCATTACCATTCAATATTTTCTGAGATGCCAATACCATATACATAAACCACGTAGCATGTCCGCCCAAACAGTACTCACCTTCCTGCCATAAGAACGGGAAATGAAGTAATTCGGGCAAGTCGGGACGAATCAGATTTGTACCCGGAGACACTCCACCCGGAATATAAGACCAGTCGGCACGGTTGACACCATAGGCGGCTTTCACCGTTTCGGCACCGACTCCCGTTACAAACGCTGCCTGATTACGTCCCGGATGCATACCGAGCAGGTATTGGACAGCATTGAAAATATAGTCCGGTGCAAACAAGTCAGGATAGGCAGCATGCAGGTAACAGTAATTGTAGCCCAGATGCTGGGGTTCCCATGAACCGGAAGAACGGTTACCTCTGTCATGCGGCACTCCATACGGAGTTTTACTGCTATACTCCTGATACATAGCCTGCAACTCCGGCAGTGCTTTGCGAACAGCCTTGCTGAAACGTGCATTTCCCACAGCCTTGTCGAAACGTCCGATGAACCAACCCGTCTGACGGATATTCTTGCAGATGAAATCCTGCTGCTGCAAAACGAAATCACGGTACTCCACTTCCTTTGTCGCCAGATAAAGTTCTACGGCAGCATGTACCTTGGCTGTCAGCACCCGGTTGTTGTCGCAGCGGGTAATCCTGAACAATTCACGGGCTATCTCCAGACAATCCGCTCCCAATGCATCGTTATGTCCCTTCAAGACACGTGAAATACCTGCCAGCCAGGCAGCCACCTGAAGTTCCCTACCAGGGTTGTCCTCCGTAAACACCCAGCGGTCGTCGGCAGTCCCACTGACATGGTCTGTATGGGCCGACGCATCACCCAAGTGTGCATACTGGCGTACGGTAGGACACAGAATCCCTCTGTAGAGACGCCCCAGAGCCTTCCAACCCGCCACTATCGTCAAAGCACCGTTTTCCACCTGCTGCAACAAGTCATTCTTTCCATCCGGCTGGTGAATCTCGACTATCTTCTTTTCAAAATCTATGGAAGTCTCGTCCCAATAGGCACCAAAGTTCTCACAAGCCATGGCAAGTATATAGGCCTCGCCTGCCTGGGATTCCACACGCAGGTCATAGTCCCCCGCATCGTGCCATCCACCCACATTCAGCCCTGGAACCAAATCACCCGGCTGGTACTTACAAAGAGTAGAGGTTCCCTGAGTATATCCGTCTATATGGTTGATATCGGTTTTGGCCATACGTGCATCGTCATGATGACAGAAGTCATGCCATACACGGTATTTTTCGTTCACACGCATGTGGCACATCTGTACCGGCAAGAAGTATTCCACCTCTGCCTGCCAGATACCCTTGTCCCACACATCTTTGGCAATGCGGAACACCGGAGAAGCAGCATCGCCGTACATTACCTGATAGAGCCCTTCTTCCGTCACTTCCGTGAAATCGAACTGCAGATAGTGGTAGCGTTGGAAATCTCCCCAATCCTTGGCAGCCTGCTGCTTTACCAGTTTCCTGCCATCGGCAGCAATGCGATAAAGGGCAGGTTGCTTGAAGTCTGTATCCCGTTTATCCAACTCTATGACAGCCACTTTCTTCTGTCCAGGATGGTAACCTACTTGAGAGGCTTGCACCACCGGTGCATAACGCCAGTCTTTAGTGACTGTCGGACGGATTATCCATTTCACCGCACCTTCCTTTGTCCCTGCCGGGAACTCCGAACGGAGCACAAACCAACCGTTGTTATGATTTATCCTTCCATCATACAGCAACAAGTCTCCTTTCTCACTTTCAATCGTAATCTTTGCCAAATCATCCTGAGGATTGAGTACAAACTTTTTCCCTGCGGCCAAAGGAGCAGAGACGATATCATCGGCAATCATCGGGTTATAAGTCTTTCTATCCAACAGCAACTGGTCCAAATCAGCTTTCCCGTCAGGATTGAAATCTCCGATATGCTCCATATTGGAAGACTGTTTCATGGTGGGCCCCATCGCCTGGTGGGGAAAGACTCCCGTCCGGTTGTCCATAATCCACGGCTTGCCCAGCAAAGTGGAAGGTACCAATTCCAGATTAAAGCCCAACTTGCCGGCAAACCGCTCGGGCACTGGTTGGTCCAAATCAACGGTCAATACCAGATAATCCTTCTCGCCTTTGACCTTAATGGTATAGCCAAAAACAAAATCCGGATAAAGCATCGGATTAAAGCCTGCCATGTGTTTGGCCGAATCCGGATAACTCAATGTGACACGGATTTCATTGTCAGCCTCATCCACCACCCGGCTTCTCATCTTGGGCAATCCCTGCCACTGCCCTTGCGAGATTTCAAAGCGCACATCTCCATTGGCAGCCCTGCGGTCTCCATTCAAAACAAGGGTCAGTCCTCCCTGGTGTCCTTCAGGGTAGACGTCACTGAACACCATCACATTGGCCCCGCCATTCTCAAAATATCCCGATGGATTGATTCTGAAATCCTGGGCGTGCAGCCCCATACAAAGCATCAGTGATGCTGCACCTGCTATAAATTTTTTCATAAATACTATTTTAAACGATTATGTATTTCTACTCCCAAGCGTACCGTATGATATGGGCAACGCCACATACTCACTTTGGGAGTATCCTTCTTGGGTTCTCCATCAAAACAATCACTGTACCATTCACCGTATTCCCGGTCTATCATACAGTCCTTTACGAAAGTCCAAACCGTATCGGCCGATTGCAGATAAACGTCATTCCCGCTGATTTGCCAGGCATTGACACAAGCTATCATCGTTTCAATCTGGCCCCACCATGAGGCATGCCCGGTTGTTCTTCCGCCCTTCTTTTCATACATCATATACCCTTTGTCACTCAGTCCTTCCGCCAAGCAAGCATCCGTCACATCCAGCGCAAGCCGATTCGCCCTATCCATCAGTTGCCGGTCTTCTAACACACGGGCAGCCTCACAAAGCAGCCATCCCGCCTCTACATCATGTCCATAAGAGTCCATCTCAACCAGACTGTTCCATGCATTATCAAAGAACAAATTAAAATGTCTCTTTGAAGAGTCATAAATGCGGTCCATAAACAACTCGGTGCAGAATTCGAGTCTTTTCCTCAGTCCGTCGTCTTTCCAGCACTGATATAAAAGGGTATAAGCCTCCAGCACGTGCAAATGCGCATTCATAGTCTTGGGTGCATTGTTATCATAATTATCCAGTTGTTTCCAATCTTCAGTAAAAGATTCCACATAACCGTCATATTGCGGTTCGCGGCCTTTCTCCTCCAAGGTATGATATAAACCGACAGCCATATCCAGACTCTCGCTGTTACCTGTTGCCAGATAGTGTTCAGCCAGCCCATAGATGGCGTAGGTCATGGCATACGTATATTTGGAAGCATTCAGCACCTCACCGTCAGGATTGACCAGCCAATATACCCCACCATGTTCCTTGTCTATAAATGTATCAATGAAGTAGCGTTGCGATTTATCCGCAAGCTTCAGATAAGCCTCATCCTTAAACGTACGGTATGCGGCAGAAAAACTCCACAGAATCCGGGCATTCAGAACCCCTCCTCTCGGAGCATCCACTACCGGAGTACCATTCCGCAATACAGTTCCATAAAAACCGCCGTCGGGAGCCACTGCATAATCCATCCAAAACGGCAACACGCTGTCTCTGACATTCGTGACAATCTCTGTACGCATGCGTGTCTGCATATCTGTCTCCCCTGAATGCGACCGGCAGCCTGCCAGACAAGACGCAACCAGCAGTGCTATCCAATAAAACATCTTCCTTTCCATAATTATTCTCTAAAACCATCAAACTTTTCCTTGTATAATTCCCCGTTTATCAGAAACTGGTGTTCGTCGTCTCAAGTACTGGTGTTTGTCATGTCAGACACCGGCTTTCATCACGACAGACCCTGACGTCTATCACAACAACTACTGGTGCCTGACATTTCACTCACAAATATTTTATTATTAAGTGTTTATTTATAATTTATCAATATCCCGGATTCTGGTCAGCCTGATTGATGAGCGGGTTGGTCAGAATCTCATTCGTCGGAATCGGGAAGATTTCCTGATAAGCCTCGTGCTCAAAGAAACGGAATGAGTCACCAGTCTGCAGACAAGCCTCTTGTGAAGAGTTGGCTACTGTTTTCGGATATTCGGCGGCAAACCATTCTTTGCACATACCCATACGGCACAAATCATGGTAAAGCGAGAACTCGGCATTGAATTCATGGCGACGCTCTATAATCAGCGCCACCTTCCATACCGGAGAAGTATAGCCTTTGGCTGCTTTATAGCTTGTATAATAGGTCTCTGCATCCGGCACTTCCACCGTCTGGGTATTCAACATGTCGGCGGGTAGGTCAATCATCGTCGCTCCCATCTCCAAATTACCCCAAGCACGGTTACGTATCTGACGTATCATGTTCCATCCGGTAGCGTTGTCACCTGTCTCGAAACAACATTCTGCATAGTCGAGCATGATGCCTGCATAACGCTTCAAAGTCAACGAAATAGGATTGAATACTTTGTTGTTCTCACCTGGCTTGCATCTCCAGTATTTCAAGGAATAAACAGTAGGCATATTTTCGGAACCTTGGAAAAGACCGTCAAAACCACTTGTCACCCCTACAGTCTGCCCGGTAATGGGATGCGTATCCCCTTTGGCAACAGCAGAGTATTGGCGGCGTTTGTCACCCGGTTCAAAGGAACGTACAAACTCCCAAGAAAGACAGAGAGACCCCCAGCCTCCCCATTCGGGTGCCGCACACATATATCCGTACCACATCATGGCATCTGAAGACGAATCGGCTCCCCAGCCCATATATCCTTGTTCATGATACATCACCTCAAATACAGATTCTTTGGTCCAATGTGTATCCCAGGCATGCAGGTTACCGAAGCAGGGCTCCAATGAATAGGTTCCACTGTCCACTATATCCTTTAGTTCCGTCTTGGCTTTCGTAAAGTCTTTCTTCAACATATACAGCTCGGCCAAATAAGCTTTGCAGAACCCCTTGGTTATACGTCCGTATTCACCATTCATGGGTAACCAGTCCAGATGGTCGCGTCCAAAAGACAAATCTTCCTCGATAGCCGCATAAGTCTCATCCACGGATTCCGGACGTGCCTTTCCTACCGAAGTAGTATAGGTTTCACCGGTAAGCAACATCGGTACCCTTCCGAAAAGTTTCGTCAGGTAAAGGTAGTTATAACCGCGGATGGCACGTGCTTGCGCTTCATAAACGGTCTTGGAATTGCTGTCCGCAAATATAGAGGCATCCGCCGTCTCCAGGCCAGCCAGGAAACGGTTTGCACGGTCCACTGCACGATAACTCATCCGCCATGCAGTCTCCAGGGAACCCTTATCGGGTTTCCAGGCATGACGCTGCCATTCCGCATCCCAACCGGAAGCCTGACAGTCCATCGTAGAATGGTTGGCAGCAAATACCTGAGGCTTGAATCCCCATGTTTCGTCATCACCGGAACCGTGCTGGTCCGTATAAAAGGTATCATAAAGTCCGTTCAATCCGGAAAGGACATTCTCCTCCGTTTTAAACATGAAATCCGCCGGAAGAATATCGTAATGATCCACTTCCAAATAATCGTCACAAGACGTTACGGTGCTTAAGGCCAGCACACCGATCAACAGTTTATATAAGTTTTTCATAATCATATTTTTTATCCGTTAGTATTAGAACTGTACACTCAGACCGAAAGTAACCGACATCGGGAACGGATAACGTCCTCCGTCAAATCCCGAATACAATACATTGGAGTCACCAACTTCCGGATCGCCGAACTTATTGTACGAAGAGATGGTACATACATTGTCGACACTGGCAAATACGCGTGCATTTTCCATTTTCACCGGTTTCAGCACATTCTTCGGGAATGTATATCCTATCTGAATATTTGAAATCTTCAGATAATCCCCCTTCTGGATGTAGGCGTCGGACACACGCATGTTCTTATTATAGTCTGTCTTGGTGATACGCGGATATTTGGCGCCGGTATTCGAAGATGACCATGCATTATTGATATATTCCTTCAGTACATTCTGATAACCGCCGTCGGGTGCATAGACTGAGGTCAAGCGGGCCGAAGAATAAGAAAGGATATCCATACCGGCTACACCGTACAAGTTCATCGAGAAATCAAAGTTTTTCCAGGAAGCGGTAAGGTTCATTCCGTAAGTGAACTTGGGATATCCATTGCCTATAACAGTACGGTCGGCATCGGTAATCTGCCCGTCACCATTCAAATCAACAAACTTATAGTCGCCGGGCTGGGTAGTCTTGTCCTGATATACACCACTTTCAACTCCCTTTTCAACCGCCAGCCTATTCATTTCATCAATTTCGGCCTGGGTTCTGAAAATGCCTTCTACCTTCCAGCCATAGTAGGAACCTACAGGATAGCCGTTCTGTGTAATGGAGTGGTTGTCCCAGTTGTCGCCATCTTGTGCTGACCCTGACTTGCTGAATATCGGATCGCCGACTTCAATAGCCTCGTTCTTCAGGGTAGACCCATTCAGCCTTATGCCGATATTCCAATCGCTGAAGCTCTTGTTCCACGCAGCAGTAAACTCGAAACCTGAGTTACGGATATGTCCCGCGTTAGTATAGACATTGGAGAAACCGGTAGAAGGACGAATCTGGCGATACAGAAGCAGATCCTTTGCGTCACGGATAAAGTAATCGGCAGAGAAAGAAAGCTCATTGTTCATAAAGGCAAAATCAATACCGATATTTGTCTGCTCATTGGTTTCCCATTTCAGGTTGGTATCAATTTCTTTCTGCTGGGCAATACCGGCACCGTTAATCACACTCGAACCATTAAAGAACCAGTACATTGCATTTGCCGAAGACAACTGTGCTATGGACAAGTTGGTACCATTGCCCGCATTACCGGTCTGTCCCCATCCGGCACGCAACTTCAAGTTACTGAACAGTTCTAAATCCTTAATGAACTTTTCCTCGGAAAGACGCCAAGCTACAGAAGCGGAAGGGAATGTACCATAACGATTGCCGGCACCAAAGTTCGAAGAACCGTCGCGGCGTACCGTTGCAGTCACAATATAGCGGTCGTTCAAAGTATAAGTCAGACGGCCGAAGTAAGAAAGGAATCTTGTCTTCAAATCCAGCCCACCATCCGTTTGCTTAGACGATGGGTCATTGGTCAATGAAATTTTGCGGATGTTGTCTGCCGGGAAATCGTTGGCACTGGAATTCAGCCAGGCACCGTTCGTATCGCTGGTAGAGAAACCGGCCATTGCACTTACGCGGTGATGCTCATTGGACCAGTCATAGTTCAAGAACGCTTCCAGACCGAGTGAAGTGGACTGGCTCTGGTTCAGCGAGAACGAGTCCTTACGGTCTTGAGTTCCAAAGGTTCTATCATTATAGGCTGTATAGCCATTATAACCTTTTGTATAATAATTATAACTGGCAATAGTTTTGAAGGTCAACCCTTTGTACAAATCGAGTTGTAGGAAAGCACTGGCGAGCAGACGGTCCCATTTATTGATGCTGTCGGCAGTCTTGGCAGCAGCAACCAGATTGTCAGCTCCCTTGTTCACATCCCCATTACCTTCTTTCTTGTAATGTCCCCAAGTACCGTCGGGCAACACAATAGGCATGGAATAGAAAACACCGTCCTCTACATAATCCATGGTTGGAATGGCTTGTGCATAGTTTCTCAGGTTGCCTCCTCCCATCTTTTCCGAATGTGCATAGTTCAAGTTCAAGCCTACATGCAGAAAGTCTTTCACTTTGTGAGTGATATTAGCGCGTGCCGTCAAGCGTTTAAAATTCGACTCAATCACGATACCCTGGTTGTTCAAATAACCCAGAGATAAGTTGGCTTGGGTATTTTCGCTGCCTCCCGAAGCAGAAAGGTTATAGTTCTGCTGTAATGCCGTGCGTGACATTTCATCCTGCCAGTCAATGCTGTTCAGTCTGCCTATGTAATCCTCGCCATATGCCAGATTGGTCATGGCAATACCGTCATTCTTGACGGCGGAACGTACAGCACTTGCAAACAAGCCCGCATCAGCCACATCAATCTTATTCGAATTGAACTGGAGGGCATAGTTGGCCGAAAAGTTCACCTTTGCCTTCCCCTTACCACCGTTCTTGGTAGTAATCATAATGACGCCATTGGCACCGCGAGTACCATAGATTGCCGTAGCCGAAGCATCCTTCAGAATTTCGATGGACTCTACATCATTAGGATTCAAGAAATCGATGGAAGTTCCTACCTGCACACCGTCCACTACATAGAGTGGGTCGGCAGAACCATTCACGGTTGCCACACCGCGGATACGGATGGAGAAACCTCCTTCCGGGTCACCGGAAGAACGGATGACAGATACACCTGCCGCAGCTCCCTGCAAACCTTGTCCCAAGTTCACCGGATTCCGCTTCATCATTTCCTCCGCATTCACGGAAGCCACAGAACCGGTGAGGTCGGATTTCTTCATCGTACCGTAGCCCACAACAACTACCTCATCCAAGGTTTCGGTATCCTCCTTTAAAGTAATTTTCAGAGCATTCATATTCCCGGTTACTTTGACCGTTCGCGCCAGATAACCGATGTAACTGGTCTTCAGCGTAGAACCTACGGGACACTGCAAGGAGAAGTTACCGTCCAAATCGGTAATCATACCGTTTGTCGTACCTTCCACAATGACATTGGCACCGATGATGGGCTCGCCTTTCTCATCCACCACTTGGCCCTTCACAGTAACTACACTCTGCTGTACGACAGTGACACCTGCAAACGGCTGTACGCTTGTTGCAAAGAGAGGTCCGGCACATGCCAGCGATACTGACATGATACCCAAATACTTCATCACATTTCTCATAAATACTAAATACTTAGGTTTAACAAATACCCCGGTCATAAGCACATCGGGAAAAAGATATGCGACACAATTTTGTGCCACTATAGAGGCACTGCCGTGCCATTGGGAAGGCACATCTGTGCCACCATAGTGGCACAGATTTCGGTAACTATATCCCTTTCTCTTCCATACCGACAGGGGTGAATTCAATATAGATTTTCAAAGATTAAGTTCAGAAACTCAGGGAAGTGCCTTCAACCTGGTTCAACAGTTGCGGTTTGGCCTTTCCACAATCCACTTTCACAACCTGAATACGGTTGTCGGCAGGTAGACAAACCAATCCTTCTGCCTGCTTCTTGTCAGCACTGTATACCTTCAGGCTCATTTTACTCCAATCCATCTCAGCAGTGGACTGCGCCAACTTCAGATGAGGAAGTACCGAACCGTCACGTACCAGCATGATTATCGGCAGACTGCCTGCTTCAATCCGGTGCCATCCGCCTTCGTAGACTTTCTCTGTCTGGTAGTCTATCCATTTTCCTTCGGGAAGGTAAACTGTGCGGCCCGTCATACCGGATTCAAGCAAGGGGGCAACCAGAATCTGCGAACCGAAGAGATACTCGTCATCCACTTTCCATGCTCCCGGATCATCGGGGAATTCTACAAACAAGGCTCTTAGCATCGGTAAGCCCTTTTCTGTACATTCCTTAGCCTGAGCATACACATAAGGCATCAGACGGTACTTCATCTCCGCACTCTTGCGGAAGACATCCTGCACACGCTTGCTGTCGTACAACCACGGCTCTGTCGGAGGTGCCCCATGCGCGCGGGTATGGGAAGTAAGAAAACCGAACGGTATCCAGCGGCAATACAAGTCCTCCGGAGTGGATTTTACAAAGCCGCCCATATCATAGCTCCAGAAGGAGAAACCGGACAAGCCGAAGGACAAGCCTGCACGAAGCGTACCCAGCAGACCCGTGTTCGTAGTTGCAGCATCACCGCCCCAATGCAATGGATAACGCTGGGAACCAGCCCATGCGGCACGTGCCCACATTATATTCTCGTTGTGCAACTTCTTGGTTATCTCGGACACTGCCATATCATAACGCACTGGATAGAGGTTATGCTCATACCATCCGCTCTTGCCGGAAGCGTAAATACCATTCAGTGGAGCAGCCTCGCCAAAGTCTACTTTAATGGCACTGACACCGATATTCAGCAATCCCGCCAGTTTGTCCTGATACCACTTTACTGTTTCCGGATTGGAAAAATCAAGCACCACATCTTCGTAGGGAAGTTCACCATTTCCATTTTTCACATACATGTCTTTCTCTATCAGTTCAGAGAAATAACGGTTTTTAGGAGTGAAATAAGGCAACTGCCACAAACATACATGGAAACCTTGTGACCTCAAATCCTTCAACATCTGCTGTGGATTCTGGAAACGGTTCTCGGAGAATTTATAGTCACACTGCCAGTCCACATCAAACCAGCCGGTATCGAAATGGATAACATCGCACGGATACTTGTTCTTACGGATATTGGCCGCTACATCATAACCTTCCTTTTCACTGAAATAGGTAATACGGCTCATCCACGTACCGAAAGACCACAAGGGGGGCATGCCCGGCTTTCCTACCAAATCGGTGTACTCGTCCAGAATATCTTTCGGCTCGCCGAAGAAAACGAACAAATCCAGGTTCTCGTCACCCATGAACATTTTGTTCAGCCCAATATAGGTAGCACCAAAATCACAAGTCACGGGAGCGGATGTATGCATAAACATACCATATCCCCGGTTACTCATAAAGAAAGGAATCGGTTTGTACATTTGGTCCGTCTCAGGCCCTTGTGGGTCTGTAACGAACAAGTTCACCTTCTGTCCGGCCTTGTTCAGCCCAGTGGCAGACTCTCCGCAACCAAAAATCATTTCATCTGCAGTCAAGGTAAATACCGGATTGATGCGGCGAGCATTGTCGCTTCCCCGCTTCACAAAACAGAACGGCGTATATTTTACCTGCGTAGAGTCCGCGTCGCTCAAAGCGGCAGTCTGGCTCAAGATACGTCCGGCTTTATCCTTCAAGACGATTCTCCAAGGATTCTTGTTAATCTGAATGGTTCCATAGTCGCTGGAATAGATAATCTTGTCATTCGTCTCGGTAACTTTCCAGCTTCCATCCCTGCCCGGTTCCTTTGCCAACATGATGGAAGCGGCAGGTTTGGGTTCCACCGGGGTCGTTAGCATACGGATACGTACCGTACGCGGAGTTACAAAGTCAATCTTGAATTTGAGGTTAGGGTCATTTTCATAGGCAGTGAAGGGGAAATCGAGCATTCTCATTTTACGGGGCTGTGCACCGTTGGTATTGAAGGCTTGGCGGGGCATCAGATGCCCGCGTTTCCAATTCACCAGCCCTTCACCCGACTTGGCATCGAATGACTCCAGGTGATCTGCAAAAAACAAGGTATTACTCAAGTCACGGAAATCGGTACTCATGTCCAGAGGTTGGTTCATCAAATACGAAGTACCGTCATTGACATGTGGCTGTGCCAACAGATTGCCACCGGCAAACAACAGCATCGCCACTGCTAAAAGTTCTTTCTTCATACTATTAGGATTTAAATGATCTCGCCTGCAAATGTATTTTTCTTAAAGGAAACACAGATGCCTTAAAAATGTCTTTTAATATCCGGTTTTGTTTCATAGAACCCATATAGGGCCATTGGAAACAAAATGCATACTATTTTTCACCAAACGGAGGATATCATCCCACACGAATACGCAAATCTTTCCTTGCTCGTTCGAAGGATTATATTTAAGTTTGCAGTTACAATATTGTTAATCCTTCTAATAAAGAAAATACATGAAACAACTGCTCCTATTCCTTATATGCAACCTGGCCTTCCTCCTTACTGTTCAAGGTAACTCAGCGGAAATCCCGCCGGCTGTCATGTTCAAGCAGCTCTCTACAACAGAAGGACTCTCCAACAACAGTGTCCGAAGCATCTACAGAGACAATAGGGGATTCCTCTGGGTGGGGACAGAATCAGGACTCAACAAATACGACGGCTACTCCTTCCAGCAGTATTACCAGAACAACTCCGACCTGCCGGACGATGCCATCAGCGAAATTTTCGAAGGACCGGACGACAATGTATGGATAAGGACTTCCAGCGGCTACAGTATCTATAATTATAAGACCGGTAAATTCGACAATGACTATAAACCCATACTCGATGGGCTGCAAATCCCCAGTAAAAACATTCTGAGGATGGGAAAAACATCCAAGAATGAGTTTTGGGCCTACGACTATTCCAAACTTTACATACGAAGCATGGACAACAGCTCCATCAAAGCCTATCCACTGGCAGTTGAAAAGATTTCAAACCTCTATATAGGTGTCCAGTTCATTTATATAATGTACTCCAACGGTACCCTATACAGTATCAGCAAGCAGACTTCCGAAGTCAAGGAAATAGCCATTCCCACCATCTATAGACCTTTGCTGGAGAATCATGAGCCACACATTTACATAGACCAAAACGAAAGCCTATGGGTATACACCTTCCAAAACAGCCTACTTTTGCACAAGAACAGTTTTACACAGCAATGGGAGGACATCAGCCTGAACAATAACACTCACATACAGTACAATCGCGTGCAACGCATCCTCGACCTGGGAGACGGCAACGTATGGATACTTACCAGCCATATGGGGCTGTTCGTTTACAACACCCTGACCAAATCGCTTACCAACTTGGTGCACAATCCATTGAAACCGCACACCATTGCCAGCAACAATCTGAATACCATTTACCGGGACAAAGACGGAACCATATACATAGGGAATTTCAAACACGGTATTTCCTATTATAGCCCCATGTCCCAAATCATACTATGCAACAAATCCCTGGAATATGATGATATCCTGACCTTCTGCGAAGACACCAGCCAGGAATACATTTACTACGGAACAGACGGTACGGGACTAATCCGACGTTCACTAGTGACCGATTCATACGAAAAGATAGCAACTCCCGCCAATATTGTAGTCGACTTATCCATCGACTCCAAAAACCGCCTATGGATAGGCACCTTCCAGAAAGGACTGCTATGCTACTCGAAAGGGCAAATCAAACAATACACAGTAAGTAACAGCCAGCTTCTCGAGAACAATGTGTATACAGTAAAGGTAGACAAACACGGATACATCTGGATAGGTACCATGAAAGGATACATACAGAGGTTAAATCCGGAAACCGGGCAGTTTGACACCATCTTGTACCGTCCGGGAGAATTCTTTGTCCGAGATATGTACTATGATAAAGACAGTACCCTTTACGTAGCGACCAAAGGAGGACTCATTATCATCGATACGGAAACCCAAGCCTATAATATCTACGCCGAAGCCGGCCGCTTCAAGGAGAACAATATGCTCACTGTCTATAAGGACAGCCGGGACCTTCTTTGGATAGGACATCCACACGGACTGAGTATATGGAACCAGAAGAACGACTCCATCTACTTCCTTGACCAGAAAAACGGACTTGCCGCCAACCTCGTCAGAGCCGTCACGGAAGACAACAACAACCAGATGTGGATTGGTATCGGCAACGGCATCTCACGAATCAAAATAACAAACGGTACATACGCCATCGTGAACTACTCCGTAAGCGACGGACTGATATGCAACGATACTAATGTCCACGCCATCCTCAAGCTACAGAACGGCAATATACTGATAGGCACGCCACAAGGTTACCAGACTATCATTCCACAAGACATCCTGACCACAAGTTATGATGCCAATATTTACCTTACCGGTATTGAGCTCAAATCCGGAATGACCCATCCGGACATCCTGAACGGCAGCTCACTTGAATGTGCACAACATCTTTCCTTCACTGAAAAGGAAAATTCATTCACTCTGTCCTTCTCTGCCCTCGACCTGGTGGAAACGGATAAGATAAAATATGCCTATAAGATTCATTCCAACTGGATTTATGCTGAAAACAACAAAGTAAACCTATCCATGCTGACTGCCGGAAACTATACTTTATCCGTCAAGGCATGCAACTCACAAGGCATATGGAGCCCCAACGTCAAGGAACTGAAAATAAAGATACTCCCTCCTTGGTGGCGCACTTGGTGGGCTTATACCATATATAGCGGTATCGTTTTGTGCATCCTTCTGTCCATTATCCGCAATCTGCGCTTACGCCAAAAGCAGAAACAAATCATGCAGGCCATCGAGGTGGAAAATGAAAGGCAGCAGAAAATCAACAATATGAAACTGCAGTTCTTTGCCAACATAAGTCACGAACTGCGGACCCCCTTGTCACTTATCATCAATCCGCTTGAAGAGTTTTTCGTAGACCATCCCGAATATCGTAAAGGCATTCTGGATATGGTCAAACAAAATGCCGACTATCTGCTGGAACTGATTAACCAACTGCTGGATTTCAGAAAGCTGGATGCCAAGGCTGAAACCCTGAAATGCAAACATGACAACATCCTTATCATTCTGAGTGAAATATTCCACTCTTTCGATCCGATAGCACAGAAACGGAACATCAGCTATAGCCTTACCGCTCCACAACATTCTGTATTCATGGATTTTGACTATGACAAGATACGCAAGATATGCACAAATATCCTGTCAAATGCATTCAAGTTCACTCCCAATAAAGGAAGCATCTCACTGGATATTGCCGTAAGAGGCACAAATCTGGAACTGACCTTTACCGACACCGGTTGCGGCATAGAGGATGAAGCCAAGGAGAAAATATTCCAAAGATTCTATCAGTCGGGCAAAAACCAGTCGAACAACGGAGGCAGCGGCATTGGACTGCACATTGTTTCCGAATACGTAAAGATGCATCAGGGTACTGTCTGTGTCAGGGATAACCAGCCTTGTGGTTCTGTATTCCTGATTGCCCTACCCCTACACCAGAACAGTAATGAAACCAAAAACGGAGAACCGGTCGAAGGACCGGAAATAAAAGAAGAATCCCATCCATTCACCATACTACTCGTAGATGACAACTACGACTTCTTGAAATTTCTCTCTGAAAGTCTTGCCAGGCAGTATCATGTATTAAAAGCCACAAACGGAAAACATGCACTGAATGTACTGGAAAAGGAAGATATTGATTTAGTGGTCAGTGACATCATGATGCCCGAGATGGATGGTCTGGAACTATGTTCAACCATCAAGAATGACATACGCTACTCCCATATCCCCATTATCCTCCTGACAGCTAAGGCAAGTGAAGAACACCAATTGGAAGGGCTTAGCGTTGGCGCAGACGACTATATCACCAAGCCTTTCAATATGGAAGTCCTCAAGCTGCGCATCAACAAGATTATCGAGATGAACGTCAAACGTCAGGAAATATTCAATCAGGACATTAAAATCGAGCCAAGCCGTATCACCATCACTCCCCTTGACCAGCAGCTGGTGGAAAAAGCTATCCAGATTGTAGAGGACAATATCAGCGAAACCGAGTTTTCCGTCGAGGAGCTTGCCAGCAGCCTGAATATATCACGCAGCTATTTCTACAAGAAAATGATTAAGATAACGGGAAAGAAACCCATCGAATTCATCAGGACCATCCGTATGAAACGTGCACAACAACTCTTGACAGAAAGCCAGATGCAAGTTTCGGAAATTGCATATACCTTGGGGTATAACTCCCCCAAGATATTCTCCAAACATTTTAAAGAAGAGTTCAACATCAGCCCATCCGAATTTATAAGGCAGCAGGCTGAATAGAAACATTATTTTGACATCAAAGCATCCAACGAAGACACCAACGCCACCAAAGCAGCACTCCAATTAATGGCTATTTCATTGGAAGCATACGAACCTTCCACATCTGCATAAGACTCATCCGGCAGATTGGAAGGATAGGGTACACCGTCTTGTTGGCCAGGATTGGGACCGCCAACAAGGAAACCGGGAAGAGGTGCCTCTATATCATCCGATGCAGAAAGACGATGGTGCGGATACAGAGGACTTTTCATCCCGAAACCGGTGACATAACAATATCCCGTGGCATTCTTTCCTAAAATGTAGTCCATATTGCGGTAGGCGTTCGTCAGGTACGACTTCTCACCCGTAAGCAAATAGGCGCAAACCAGTGAAGTGGCTTGGTTAGCACACCCTTCGGCAAGGCATCCCCAAAAGAAATCTTTGGCATCGTTGCCGTAAGGAGCGTGGAAAGGAGAGCGGTCAGCACCCCGCACAGCCTCGGCAGCATAGTCCAGTAGCAGGTCTTTCATGGCATTTGCCAACTCCACGTCTTCACCCTGATATTCCCTGCCCGGTTGCAGCCAGGCAAACACGCCCAACGCAGTGGTATTGCCCCAAGAAGGAGTCTTATATGCAGTGGGCAGATGCTTCTTCACTTGTTCCCGGTAAACGGGCTTTCCCGTAGCAAGATAGAGCTCGGAAGCCGCCCAGAAGAATTCGTCATCAGCACTGCGATCACCATAAGCTCCCGTAACTACGGCAGGTTGATATTGCTTGTTGAGAAGATCCTGATGATAGAGTGCCTGCGGATGTGCTTCTGCCCAGGCATAAGCACGTTCGGCAGCCTGCAAAGCCACTTCCGAAAAGCCAGGATAATCCTCTTCGTAAGGAGCAAACAACACGGAAGCCTGCGCTAAAGCTGCAGCATAGTCCAATGCCGCCGTTACTGATTTCTGAACTACATAACGGGGCTGCTTACACTCCGTAGGCTTGATAAATCCCTCGAACGAAGGGGTAGTCAGCTTGTGGTAGACTCCTCCGTCGGCAGGGTCTTGCATGGTCAGCATCCATTTCAGGTTATAGTACATCTCGTCCAGCAAATCGGGCGTGTGGTTTCCGCTTTCCGGGATGTTCACCCGTTGACGGATAAAATAGTCAGGAAAACGGGCATAAATCGCCTGCATCAATCCGATGGAATAAGCGGAGTTCACAATGTACTTGTTATAATCTCCGGCATCATACCATCCTCCCGGAGAAGAAATCACCGCTCCCGCCTTACGTTCCGGCCCGGCAGCATTGGGATGTACCAGCACCTTGTCATCTGGATGGCCTGCCGGACGGCTCCACCGACCCGCATAAGTCGCTTCGATGGGCATACCCGTACGTTGGTAATAGAAAGACTTCAAAGCGGCATCGGCCAAAGGGGACAGCACCTTTTCCTTTACTTCGAATGCCACTGAATCGCCGTTAACCAACAGAAGATATCTTCCCGGTACCGTGATGTCACTGAAATCCAATATTGTCCTGCTCTTATCCGACCAAGCGGATGAAGCGGTATATCCGGGTTTGCCGGAAAGTAGCCGATTGCCCGTGGCTGCATCTACTATGGTAAATTCACGTACCTCACCGGCATTCACCACAGCTACTTTTTCCTGCTGGGGATAATACCCTAACTGATTCAAACGTACAGTTTCTGAAGGATGCCCTAAAGTGGCCATTCCTCCCAGAACTGTAAACAGACATGTAGTTATATTCATATCACTATTCTTTATATATTAATATTATTCCATTTCAAAATTATTTATCCGACAATAAGGTAATGAAACTGATAGCCGGCAAGTGTACCCGTACCAGTCCATTCTCCACCTTCACAGCAGTTTCCTTCATGCAGTCCTTTGTATTGGTCACATAGACTTTCAGTTCCTTCACTTCTGCAGGGATACCGGAGATGACAGCCCCACAATCCGCCCCATTATTGACCATATGGACGGCATATTCTCCGCGCACCATATTTCCGAAAGCTGCACAGTTTACATTTTTCTTGCTGCTACTGACTGGAATGGCCAAGGCATCGGCCGGAGTGGAGGCCAGCTGCTTAATGTTCCAGAAACGTTGTGTAGGACGCAAAGGACCTTTGGAGCCATAAATGCCGTCTCCCCACAACAACGAATAGTCTGAAGTGAGCTGC
>UMJE01038830.1_pt1 | contig 22765 bp, 22 predicted proteins | sample 1965971 | NCBI WGS metagenome assembly UMJE01 (sample SAMEA4836143, study PRJEB28245) | human gut metagenome | biome: gut microbiome; material: fecal sample | place: Denmark | collected 2008 | reverse complement strand
TTTTAGTAGGCAAGTATCGTTTGTATCCAAGAATCACCTGCCTTTAGGCATGGGGAGTATGTCAATAAGGACAGGATATTGTTATCAAAAAGCATTTTGCCAAATAGTCTATAGATGGTATAATATAGCTATTGTTTTTAACTATTTATAATTTGTATATATAAGAAAGGATGGAAATGAATGGTTGAATCAGCATGGTCGCTATTGCCTCCGATAATTACCATAGTATTGGCTTTGGCGACAAAAGAAGTATACATGTCGTTGATTGTGGGTATCTTTGTAGGGGCTTTAATGTTCACAGGCTTTGATATATTGGCTGCTATTGATACGTTTTTTGCAATTATGTCCGATAAAGTTGGCGGAAATGTATATATTTTAGTATTTTTGGTCTTATTAGGTATTATTGTAGCAGCTATTGCTCGCTCTGGAGCTTCTCGTGCCTATGGAGAATGGGCAGCACGTGTAATTAAAGGAAAACGCAGTTCCTTGCTCGTTACTTCTATCTTAGGGGTAGTTATCTTTATCGATGACTATTTTAACTGTTTGACTGTAGGTACAGTTATGCGACCTGTTACTGATAAATTTAATGTAACTCGTGCAAAACTCGCTTATATCATCGATGCTACAGCAGCACCAATTTGTATTATCGCTCCAGTATCTAGCTGGGCAGCAGCCGTTAGTTCTTCACTTCCTGAAGATAGTGCTATTGATGGTTTCTCCTTATTCTTGCAGACAATTCCTTTTAATATGTATGCATGGTTTACTATTATCTTTATGTTGTTCTTGATTTGGACTGGCAAAGATTTTGCCGCTATGAAGACTTTGGAACAAAGAAGCAATGGTAAATTAATTATTCCTGAAGAATATAAAGAAGAACAGATGGAAATTGTAGGTAATGGTAAAATCTTAGATTTATTATTACCACTCATTGTTTTAATCGGTGGCTGTATCTTCGGTATGCTTTATACTGGCGGTATTTTAGATGGTGCTAGTGTATCTGATGCTTTTGCCAATTGCGAATCTGCTAGAGGTCTAGTAATTGGTTCCTTTATCGCTTTAGTGTTCACATTCTTACTTTATGTGCCACGTGGGGTGCTTCGCTTTGGCAAATTCTGTGAATGTTTTAACCAAGGTTTTAGAGCAATGACACCTGCTATCTTTATCTTATGTCTTGCTTGGAGTTTATCTGGTGTTTGCGGTGAAGATTATTTGAATATCGGTGGTTATGTTGGTGGTATCGTATCCAATAATGCTACTGTAGGTATGTTCATGCCAGCAGTATTCTTCCTTGTGGCTATCGGTCTTGCTTTTGCTACTGGTACTTCTTGGGGTACATTTGGTATTTTGATTCCTATCGCTCTTGCTGTAGTATCTACTGATCCTCATCTTCTAGTAGTTACAGTAGCAGCAGTATTGGCTGGTGCTGTAGGTGGTGACCATGTATCACCAATCTCTGATACAACTATCTTAGCTTCTGCGGGGGCTCAATGTAGTCATATCGACCATGTAAGTACACAGGTGCCATATGTAATCGTAGTAGCTACATGCTCTTTCTTAGGATATTTAGTAGCAGGTATTGCAGGCAGTGGTTGGATCGGTGTAGTAGCTGGTTTTGTTTTATTAGCTATAGCTATGATTTATATTTATAAAGTTTTAATGAAAGATTAATAAAGATTAAATAAGAAAACTCTAGGATTTATATTCTAGAGTTTTTTTATATCTAAGTTTATATTTGATATTATTAGGAAAATTATATTTTTTTGTAAAATATAAATATAAAATAAGAAAATAATATAGTATTGGATTTTTACATATATATGATATAATATAAAATTAGTTAAGAATGGATTTATAAATTAATAATAAAATTTGTGGAGGATTTTATGGGAAGATTTTATAAAAAAGCGATAGTTACAGCTTTATTAGTATCAGCATTATCAACTACTGCTTTTGCGGCGCCAGAAGATGTATATACAAATATTGCTGATAGTGCAGTAATCATGGATGCAGCAGATACTTCAGTGTTTAAACCAGCATCGATAAAATCATTGGATGATTATGATGAACATTATCGTTTATATAAATATGATACGATATCAATTAGAATTATAGGCTACAAAGATGCTCAGGGATTGGATAGCATTATGATCGGTACAGATGGCTATGTAAATCTACCATATGCTGGTAGCGTGAAATTAGCAGGTCTAACTATTGAAGAAGCCAAACAAGTATTGACAGCGAAATTTGGCAGATATATTAAAATACCAGATATGTCAATAATTGTTACTAATTATGGACCTAGAAAAGTACAGGTATTAGGAGAAGTAAATGCTCCAGGTACAGTGGAATTAGCTTCTGATGATATGAATGTATTGGCAGCTATTTCTAAAGCTGAATGGGTGACTACATATGGTCGTATCAAAAAAGTACAAGTAATTCGTATAGATGATGGCGTTATGTATGTAAAAGAAGCCAATATTAAAGATTATATAGAAAAACATGATATCAGTCAGAATTTTGCTCTAGAAGATGGAGATATCTTATATATTCCTAAATCCAATAAAATTGACTTCCATAAAGACGTATTACCACTTATCAATGTATATAGTACGTATAGAGCTTTGACTGATTAATTAGGAGTGAAATAATGGATATAAATAATGCAAATGATAATGATACAATTGATTTAAAAAAATTGTTTTCTTTAATGCTCGAAAAGAAAAAGATTGTTATAGCGATAATAGTAATTTGTACTATTATCGCCACTATAGTGGCTTTTATTTTACCAAAATCTTATCAATCTACTACACTTGTGCGTGTAAAATCTGGTAATAGTTCTATGTCTGGTTATGCAGCTATGGCAGCTGGTTTTGGTATAGATATAGGTGGAGGAAGTTCTGGTTCACCAGAGTCTTATATTGAATTGATGAAATCGCGTGAAGTTTTAGAGCCTATTATTGCTGAATTAGATTTGCCAGAGGAAACAAAGGCGAAAATGACAGTAACAGGTTTTGCAAAATCTAATTTAGAGATAACTAATATTAAAAAGACAGAATTAATAACTATAGCTGCTTATGGCAAGACTCCAGAAGAAGCGCAGATGATTTCTCAAGGGGTAGCAGATAATTTTTTAGCTTTGATGACGAAATTAAATAAAGAAGACAATTCTTCTGTTTTGAAATTTCTTGATGAACGCATAAAAATCGCTAAAGAAGAGATGGAGACAGCAGAGAATAAATTGCAAGCATATCAGCAGGAACATAAAATCTATGCACCTGATGAACAATCTAAAGCTATTATTGCTAATTTAAATGATTATGATACAACAATTGCTCAGCTTCAAGCTCAAAGTGAAGGTGATAGTGCTAAACTTGCTGGTGTGACTAGTCAATTGGAACAGCAGAATGCATCTTTATTAGAATATAATGTATCTGATAATACAAATATCGGCAATATTCGTGAGTCTATAGTCAATAAACGTGTAGAACTTGTAGGACTACAACAACAGTTCACTGATGAACATCCCGATGTAATCAAAGCCAAAGAAGAATTAAATAGTCTCGAAAGATCTTTATCTGATGAGATAGCAAAGGCTGTAAATTCTCAATCAGTAACTTTAAGTCCAGTGCAATCTAATCTTTTAAAAGATAAAATCAGTACAGAAGTGCAGATATCTGTAAATAATGCTTCTCTGGAAGCTTTGAAGACAAAGCAAGCAGAAGCTCAAGAAAGTATAGCTACATTATCTGCTGATAGTGTGGAATATATGCGTTTATCTCGTGAAGCGAATATTACAGGTCAAGTATATACTTCGCTTGTACAAAACTATGAACAGACTAGAATACAAGAAGCAAAAGATTCTATGGATATTCAGATCATTGATGCAGCAGATTTGCCAAATGAAGATATGCCAGCTAAGCCAAATAAAAAATTAATTGTAGTTATTGGTTTTGTTTTAGGTATAATGATCAGTTGTGGTTATACTCTATATAATTATAGTAGAAGATATGGTTTATAATAGGAAATAAAGGTAAAAGGAGAAGTGTAGATTTTAAGATAAATATAGCTTCTCCTTTTATACTATAATTAAAAATAAATGCAATGTAGGTGAATTTATTGGCACAAAATTATAAAACTAATCTAAAACAGAATATCCGCATAATTTGGTCCGGTATATCACTGATGGCAGATTATCTAGCGGTATTATTGGCAGAGATGATAGCGATATATTTTAGTGAAGAAAATCTTTATTATATAGATTTATTTATTGTTATACCATTTATTTATATAGCTTTTATCGCTGCTGCAAGGACTTATCGTCGCATTATTCCTTTTTGGCAGAGGGTGGAGTCGCTTTTTTATAGTAGTATTTATAGTATTATCGCTATATTACTAGTCTTTTTTGTACGAGCAAATGCCACTGAACATAGTATAGCTTTTTTAGTATTATTGTGGGTGGATAGTTTTCTTTGTCTAATAATTATGCGTTATATTTTAAAACGTATTTTAGATGAAAGAAAAATATTTAAGATACCTTTACTTATTATTGGAGCACAAAAAGAAGCTTTAGCTTTCACGAGAAGTATAAATAATGATATAGGGATGAGTTCTTATAAAATAGTAGGTTTAATCAGTGATAAAACTCCTGTAAAAGGATTAGAAAATTATCCGCTATTAGGTGATTTTAAGGATATAGAAGAGATAATCAAAACTACAGGAATAAATAATGTATTGATAGCTATTCCTTATTTGAAACAAGCAGAAATGCAAAATATTATTCATCGTGTACAACCATTAGTAAAAAATATCTGTATCATTCCTAATCTTACAGCTATTCCTATGGGGGGAATAGATGTAGAAACATTTTTTACGGAAAAAATAATGCTTATTCGTGTGCGTAATAACTTAGAGCGTAAATTTAATTGTATCATTAAATTTGTGTTTGATATGGTTTTGACTATAGTGGGAACAATTTGTATTTCTCCATTATTAGTCATTATAGCTATATGGATATATAAAGATTCTCCTGGACCTGTGATATTTAAGCATATGCGAGTGGGTAAAGATGGTAAGGAGTTTCCTTGCTATAAATTTCGTTCTATGTGTGTAGATGCTAAGGAAAAATTAGAAGAATTATTGCAAAATGATCCTGAGGCAAGAGCAGAATGGGAACGAGATTTTAAATTAAAACATGATCCTAGAATTACAAAATCTGGAGCTTTTTTACGAAAGACTAGTCTTGATGAATTGCCACAGATTTTTAATGTATTAAAAGGTGAGATGAGTCTTGTAGGTCCAAGACCTATAATTAAAGCCGAGATGAAACGTTATGGTAATTATATTAATGATTATTTGATGGTGCGACCAGGGATTGCAGGAATGTGGCAATGCAGTGGTCGTAATGATGTAGATTATACAGAACGCGTACATATGGACAGTTGGTATGTACGTAATTGGTCTGTATGGCTAGATATAATGATTTTGTGGAGAACTTTTAAAGCTGTATTTGCCAAAAAAGGAGCTTATTGATAGATGAAAATTATTATTTTAGCAGGTGGTGGGGGTACTAGATTATTCCCTTTATCTAGAGATTGTTATCCCAAACAATTTCTTCATGTAATCGGAGATAAATCTTTGCTTGCGCAAACTATAGAGAGATTTTTAGGATTAGTAGAAGCAAAAGATATTATTATAGTGACTAATGAACGCTATATTTTTCATGTGCAGGCAGAATTAAAAACTATAAATGCACAAGAAGCTCATATTATCACTGAACCTATGGGAAAAAATACAGCTCCTGCTATTGCTTTAGCGCAGAGTTATTGTCAAGATGTACTGCAATGTGATGATGATGAAATATTATTTGTTAGTCCATCAGATCATTTAATAAAACCGATAGATGCTTTTCAAGATTTAATTAGAAATGCTCAAGATGTAGCTAAAGATAATATAGTTACTTTAGGAATTAAACCTACAAAACCAGAAATTGGTTATGGTTATATTGAAGCAGAGAAAAATAATAACTTAGCTAAAAAAGTTATTTCTTTTAAAGAAAAACCAGATTTAGCTACAGCCCAAGAATATATATCTTCTGGTAATTATTATTGGAATGGTGGTATGTTTATGTTTAGCATAGCTACTATGCAGGCTGAATTAACTAAATATATGCCAGCAATAATAGACATTACCCAGAATGGTTATCAATATGTAGTGGATAATTTTGTAAATATGCCAGATATATCTATTGATTATGCAGTAGCAGAAAAATCACAAAAAATGATGATGATACCAATGGAGAATATTTATTGGAATGATATTGGCAGTTTTGATGCTATTGCAGAAGTGCTTTCTGATAAAGATAAAAATGTATTAAAAGGTGATATTTTAGCGGAAAATTGTATAGATACGATGATTATTGGTGATAATCGTCTAATAGCTGGTATTGATTTAGAGAATTTGATGATTATAGACACACCAGATGCACTTCTTGTAGCAAAAAAAGGTGAAAGTCAAAAAGTAAAAAATATAGTGAATAAGCTTAAACAAAGTAAACGAAAAGAAGCAAAAGAAAATGTCACTATGTATCGTTCATGGGGAAAATATACTTTACTTACTGAGAGTGAAGGTTATAGAGTGCGTAAGATAGAGATGGATCCAGGGGCATCGCTTACTATGCAGATGCATTATCATCGTAGTGAGCATTGGACAGTTATATCGGGTACAGGAAAGACGATTATTAATGATAGAGAAAGTATTTTTACGGAGAATCAAAGTACGTATATTCCTATGGGTGTAAAACACAAATTATCTAATCCAGGGAAAATACCTTTGATTATTATAGAGGTTCAATCTGGTAAATATATTAACGAAGATGATATAGTAATTTTTGAGGATAACTAATGAAAATAGTACATGTAGTAGAATGTTTTGCAGGTGGAGTATTTAGTTTTTTATCTAATTTAACTAATGAGTTAGATAAAGAGGAATATATAGTGATTTATGGTACTAATAGAGATAATATTCCTAATAATTTTAAAGAAAAATTTCCATCAAATACCAAATTTATACCATGGAAAAATGCTAGTAGGAGTTTAAATCCTTTAACAGATCTAAAAGCTTTATGGGAATTATATATGATATTGAAAAAAATAAATGATATAGATATAATTCATTTACATTCTAGTAAAGCAGGTTTTCTTGGTCGTATAGTAAGTTTCTTATTGGGAAAATCAAAAAAAACGATATATACTCCACATGCGATATCTTTTTTGCGTTTAGATGTGAGTCCTAAAAAAAGAAAAATTTTTATTGCGATGGAAAAATTTGCTAGTTTTTTTGGTGGAAAAATAGTAGCTTGTTCTCAATCTGAAAAAGAAGCTATCGAAGATCAAGGTATAAAAAATGTTACTTTTATTAATAATGGAATAAAACCATTACAGATAGAAAAAAAAGAAAATACAAGTGATAAAATAATAATAATTTCTGTAGGTAGATTATCTATTCAAAAAAATCCTAAGCTTTTTAATGATATAGCTTTAGAGTTTATAGATAAGCCTAATATCCAATTTATTTGGTGTGGCGATGGTGAATTAAAATCAGAATTAACTTCATCTAATATAAAATGCACAGGTTGGATAGAACGAAAGACATTAGAAAATTATTTAGCTAATGCAGATATATATTTATCTACCTCATTGTGGGAAGGATTACCTTTATCTGTATTAGAAGCTATGTCTATAGGTTTACCTGTTGTATTGTCTGATTGTGTAGGAAATAGAGATTTAGTAGAAAATAAAGATTTTTTATATCAAGATAAACAAAAAGCTGTAAAAATAATAAATTATTATATAAAAAATAAAAGATTATTAGCAGAACAAAGTTTAAAATCAAAAGAAGTATTTAATAAAAATTTCAAATTGGAAAATATGGCAGATTTGTATTATCAATTATATAGGAGTTTATATGTGTGAAGTATCTATAATAATGGGCATCTATAAGATGATAAAAAAGGAAAATTTGGTAAAATTAGCCATTGATTCCATTTTAAATCAAACCTATAAAGATTTTGAATTTATTATTTGTGATGATGGTTCTAATGATGGTACTTATGAAATGGTACAGGATTTAATAAAAAATGATAAAAGAGTAATTTTAATAAAAAATGATGAAAATAAGGGTTTAGCATATTCTCTAAATCATTGTTTAAGTATAGCAAAAGGTAAATATATTGCTCGTATGGATGCAGATGATATTTCTATGCCAGATAGATTAGAAAAACAAATAAAGTTTTTAGATGAGCATTTAGAATATGCTATAGTAGGTTGTAATTTGTTGTTTATAGATGATAAGAATGTATGGGGAAAACGTATATTAGCAGAGAAACCTACAAAAAAATCCTTTCTATTTACATCACCATTTTGTCATCCTGCTATAGTTATAAGAAAAGAAATTTTAGATAAAGTAAATAACTATAAAGTAGAAAAGATAACACGTAGAGCAGAAGATTATGATTTATTTATGAGAATATATGCTAATGGATATAAAGGTTATAATATACAAGAATTTTTGTATCAATTTAGAGAAAATAAAGATGCTTTTAAAAGAAGAGCTTATAAATATAGATTAGATGAAGTACAGATTAGATATAGAGGATTTAAAATGTTAGGTCTTATGCCAAAAGGTTTTTTATATGTTATAAAACCTTTAATTGTAGGGTTAATACCACAAGTGATTTTATCTAAAATGAGAAGATATAGAAAAGAAAAATAGAGGATTCGAATATGTTATTTTATTTAACTTTATTTAGTATAACAGGTATTGGTTCTTTTTTTGAATTATGTAATATAAATAAAAAGAAAAAATTATTTATAGCAATTTTTTTGATGATAATTTATATTATTGTTTCAGGATTAAGATGGAATAATACAGATTGGAGTGTATATTACCCTTTTTTCATAAATAACTATACATTAGATGATTTTTGGGATGAAACAGAAGCAATAGATAAAGGTTTTGGTTTTATAAATTTTGTTGTAAAATCTTTTACAGATGAATACAGTATATTATTATTTATATTAGCTGTTATAATTATTGGATTAAAAGTAAATTTTATATTAAAATTTGCTACGTTTCCTTTGTTAAGTATACTTTTTTGGTTTGGAACGTATATGGGAGATATTTTTTTTGTAAGACAAGCATTAGCAATTTCAATAACATTAATAGCTTTTAGATATATAGTAAAAAAACAATTTTTGTATTTTATTTTTTGGACATTAATTGCTTCAACAATACAAATATCTGTTTTACCGTTTATTTTAGCTTATTTTATTTTTCATTTAAAAATAAAAATTAAATATCTAATATTAGGTATTATTACAAGTATAATAATAGGTAGGGTATTAGATACATCTTTTTTACTAAATATAGCAGGAATATTGAATATAATGCCAGATGCAGACAGATTAAATGATAAACTAGATTTATATATTAATATAGGAACAGATGACGGGGATTTTTTACTATTAGGTTATATTAGAAGAATGTTATTTTTGCCTATAGAATTATGGGCAATAACAAAATTAGAAAAAATAGATAATAAATATAGAGGATGTATTAATATAATTGTTGTTGGATATATGTTATATTTTTTATTAGGAAATGTTAGTCCAACAATAGCAGGTAGAATAAGTACAGCTTTTTATTTTTATGAAGTTATAACAATTCCAGCTATATTTTTATTGGTAAAAAAGATTAATATTAGATTGATTTTATTTTTTATATTACTAATTTATTCTTTAATAAAATATATATATGCAATAAATTTATATCCAGATGCGTATATTCCGTATGTAAATATATTATTTTCATAACTAATAGTTAGGATTTGATAATTAATGAAAAAAATAGTATTTATTTGTCCATATTTTGGAAAATTACCAAACTATTTTGATTTAGTATTAGAATCATGTAAATATAATGATACTATTGATTGGATAATTTTTACAGATGATAAAACAAAATATAAATATCCTTTAAATGTTAAAGTATATTATATGTCGTTTGAACAAATGCAAAAATATATACAATCTAGAATACCTTTTAAAATTAATTTAAATAAACCATATAAATTATGTGATTATAGACCTTTATATGGATATCTTTTTGAAACATATATTACAAAATATGATTTTTGGGGATATTGTGATTTTGATTGTATATTTGGACGGATAAGGAGTTTTCTAATAGATGATATATTTGATAACAATAATAGGATATTGTGTTTAGGGCATATGTCATTATATAATAATAGTTTTAATAAAATAATAAAAAAAGAACTGTATAATAATACTCTTATAAAAAAAATATTAATGAATAATGATAAATCATATCATTTTGATGAATCAGGTATTAATTTAATTTTAGAAAAATATAATCAAAAGACATATGTAAAAAAAGATATTATAGCAGATATATATTGTTTATCAAAACCATTTAAAATTATAAAATCTAGTTTTGATAATAATGTTACAGAATTAGAAAAAGAAATGACTTCAATTATTGGAGAAGAAAAATATATTTTTGATTTTAATAATGGTATACTAAAAGGTTATTATATAAAAAAAGAGAAGATATATTCTAAAGAATATATTTATATACATTTACAAAAAAGACCAATGTATAAAGAAATTGATTCTGTAGATAAATATTTAATTATACCAAATAAGTTTATCAATTGGAAAAATTTAACGATTGATGATATAAAAAGATATACAAAATCAAAAATATTTTATAAACAATATTTTAAAATAAGATTTAAAAATTTAAAGGAAAAAATAAAAGGATAAAAGAAGTGTTTAGATGAATAATAAAATATTAATATTAACATCAATTAAGCCAGATCCAATAAATAGTGGAGGTCATCCATCAGGTTTAATATGGGAAATTATAAAAATTTTTAAAGAAAATAATATCAATATTGAGATTTTTATAGAAGAAGAGTCAACAAATAAATTTTATCGAGTTTTTCATAGATATGGTATTTATTTAAAAAAAGTAAATATAGATTTTAATAATTATGAAAAAATAATAGTTTATCCAGAAAATCTAGCATTTGGAGTACCTAAAATTTTTAGAGAGAAAATAACGGTATTAGGTCCAGATTCACCAAGTTTGAGAGATGCTAGAATCTATAAAGAAATGAAAAAAAATAATATAAGTATTTTAGAAACATGGATAAAAGGTATATATTATAATATATCTAAGTATCATGAATATAGGCTTTTAAAACAGATAGAATCATTTTTGGTAGTAGGAAAAACAGATAAATTTTGGATGAAAAAAAATCCTTATATAATAAATAATTTATCTTTAAAAGAAAAAATAAAATTTTTAAGACATCCTATTTTAAGTAGAGTTGTAAAGGGAAATTTGGAAAAAGAAAATATTGAAAAAAAGAGATTTATATTTTCGGGAGATCTTAATTATAAATTTAATAATAGATTTATTACTGATATTGTAAATGAGTTAGAAAAATTTGATAATATATCAGATGAAAAATTTTTGAATATAGTGGTAGTGGGTAAAAAAAATAAATGGATAGTAGATTTATTTAGAAATATAAAGATATGTAATGTAAATTATATTGAGTGGATAGAAGACTATAATAGTGTATGTGTAATAGGACAAGATGTACATTGTTTACCATTATTAGTAGGTGCGGGTACTAAAAATAGAGCATTAACAGCTATTGCTAATGGCTTAGAAATAATAACAACACCTATTGGTATTGAAAATATAATGTATAAAAATTTAACATCGATATATATTACTAAAAATGCAAAATTATTTGCTAAATATATGATAAAGTTAAATAATTGTTTTTTTAATGAAAGCGATTTGAATAATTTAATAAAAGAAAGAAAAGTTTTTAGAAAAAATGTAGAAGCAGAATATAAGCGAGTTTTAATATATGAAGTGATGAAAGATTTTTTTTACTTTAGTAATAATTTAAAAAGATAATATATTATTTTTTTATAGAAATTAAGATAATAAATAATATAGATAGAATATTTATTAATAATAATGAGATATTAGAGAAAATACTATATAAAATTATTTAAACTTTAGCTAAATAATTTTAGTATCTTTTAGTTAATTATATTTTAAAATAGAGATTAGAAAAATTAGGTATGATTGATTTTATCTTATGAAAAAATATAATAATAAAAGATTTAAGAAAAATATATTATAAAACCTATTAAGTTTAATAGGTTTTATAAGTTTTGATATATGTTTTTTGATGTTATTTTAAGGTTATATTGAATAATATTAAAATAAAAAAGTATTAAAATATTTTAGTATATAAAACTAAATAAAAAAAGGAAAATCAATATGAAAAATATTATAATATACACAGAAATAGATGTAGATAAAGTAGGGGGTACAAAGTCGAGTAATGATTTATTAAAAATCTTCCAAAAAATGAATTTAGAAATAAAAAAATTTCCTTTGGTAAATTATAAAAATCCTATCATTAGATTATCTAAAAAGTTATTAAGTATACTAAGATTGATAATATATTTATCTTTTCAAGATAATAATTTGTATATTTTCATATATCCGTTTTTAGGAGAAAATCAAAAAATATTAAAAAAAATAATATATAAATTATTAAATAAAGGTAATAATAGGACTTGCGCTTTTGTTATGGATTTAAATTGTGCTAGATTTAAAGGTCTTAACAATATAGATAAAGATATAGAAAGTTTAAATTTATTTAATTATATTATAGCTCATAATGATAAAATGAAAAAAATTTTAATAGAAAATGGAATAAAACAGGATAAAATATTTGTTTTTGAAATGTTTGATAATATTGTTGATGATGATATAAAGTTAGAAAGAAAATTCTCGAGAAAAATTGTTTTTGCAGGTAATTTAGGAAAAAGTAATTTTTTAAATAAATTATGTGAAGATAAAAAGATCTTATATAGTTTAAATTTATATGGAATAGGTTTAAAAAGAAAATTATTACCTAGTTTTATGAATTATAAGGGAGCTTTTTCTACAGAAAGAATTGTATATATGTTAGATGGTAGTTTTGGATTGATTTGGGATGGAGATAGTGTAGATACTTGTACTGGATTTTTAGGTGAGTATACTAAAATAAACAATCCAGGGAAATTTCCTTTATATATAGCTGCAGGATTACCAGTAATTGTTTGGAAAGGTGCTGCTGTTGCAGAGACCGTGAAAAAATATAAAATAGGAATTATTATTGACTCTTTGATGAATATAGATAAAGTTTTAGATACAATAACTGAAGATGAATATAAAGAAATGTGTAATAATGTACTTTATCTAAGAAAAAAGGTTATTACAGGGTATCATTATGAAAAAGTTATAAAAGAAGTAATAAATAATAACAAGTTAAATTATAAGGAGAATATTTAATGAATAATATAGGAATTATTACTTTTCACTTTGCATATAATTTTGGCTCTAATTTACAAGCTTATGCTTTAAAATTTTTATTAGAAAATAGAGGTTATAGTGTTAAAATACTTAATTTTATATATGAAAAAGATTTTAATCAATATAGATTATTTAGAGTAGATTCTTATTTAAAACGACCAAAATCTTTTATGATAGATATTTTGTTTTATAATAAAAATAAAGTGCGAAAAAATAATTTTGAATTATTTGCTGAAAAATATCTAAATTTAACTCAAAAAAAATATTATAATTATGAAGAAATGAAAGAATTAAATAGTGAATTTGATATATTTATTTGTGGTAGTGATCAGATTTGGAACTTAGATTGTACGCAAGGTGTTGAACCAGCGTATTTTTTAAAGTTTGTTAATAAAGATAAATTGAAAATAGCTTATGCGCCAAGTTTAGCACATGTAAAATTTGCTAAAAATTATGATGAGGATTTAAAAAAAGCTATTAATGATTTAGATTATATTTCTGTTCGTGAAGAAAGTACATTACCATTAATTCAACCATTAACAGAAAAAAAAGTAAGTGTAGTATTAGATCCTACATTATTGTTAGATCAAAAGGATTATGAATTAATTATTGATCAAAATAAAAATGAGTCAGAATATATTTTTGTTTATATGTTAGAATATAGTGTTGAATTAGTAAAATATTGTAATGAATTTAGTAGTAAAAAAGGAATAAAAGTAATATATATTGCTAATAATAAATTTAGTGGAATAAAAGGGGAAAATGCTTTTGGCATTGGACCAGATAAATTTTTAAAATATATAAAAGAAGCAAAATATGTTATTACTAATTCTTTTCATGCAACAGTGTTTTCAATTATTTTTAATAAAAAATTCGTAACATTTACTACAAAACGTAGTTCTTCAAGAATGGTAGATTTATTAGATAAATTAGGAATACCTGAATGTATTTATAATGAAAATTTTAATATTGATAAAGACATTGATTATGATATGGTACAAAAAAATTTAATAGATATGAGGAAAACATCATTAGAATATCTTAGTAAAGCGTTGAAAAGAGAATAAAGAGTTATGAAAGAAACAAATCGTTTATTAAAAAATACAGGAATTATAGCGATTGGCAATTTGAGTACAAAGGCAATATCTTTTTTCTTATTACCTTTATATACAGCTATTTTATCAACGCATGAATATGGTGTTATAGATTATATTATTACTTTATCAATGTTTTGTGTACCATGTATTTCTTTTTTAATGGATGAAGCTATTTTTAGATTTTTAATTGATTGTAAAAATAAAGAAGAAAAATCGGTAATGATATCTAATTCTTTTATTATGGTATTTATAGGTGTAGTGGCATTTTTAGTTATTATATATCCTATCTTAAATTATATTAAATATGAATATACGTGGTATTTAATTTTATTTGTTATATCAGATATTATTGCTACAATGATATCTGCATTATTAAGGGGCATTGGAAGAACTGATGCTTTCGCTGTATATAATTTTATTTCAAGTACAATACAAATTAGTCTTAATGTGATATTTATAGCTGTATTTTATTGGGGTATAGAAGGTATGCTTTCAGCAATGATAATTGGTCGTGTTGTTGCAACTTTTGTATATATTATTTGTTTGAAATTATGGCAATATATAGATTTAAAAAAGATAAATATACCAAAAATAAAAGAAATGTTGAAATATGCAATACCATTAATACCTAATAGAGTATCTTGGCTTATTATAAATTTATCAAGTAGACTAGTCATTATGAATATAATGACTAGTGGAGCTTTAGGTATATATGCAATATCTTCAAAATTTGCTAATTTAATGGATATGATATATGGCTTTTTTTATCAATCATGGAAAGAAAGTTCGGCTAGAGTTTTGCAAAGTAACGATAGAGATGATTTTTATAATTTGGTTTATAAATATTTAAAAAGTTTTATGTATTCTATAGTGTTGTTAATCACTAGCTTTATGCCGATAGTATTTAAATTTTTGATAGCTGATACATATTTAGAAGCTATTTTATATGTACCAATTTTATTATTAGCAACATATTTTTCTAATATATCTGGATTCTATGGTGGAATATTTACAGCATATAAAGATACTAAGATAATGGGAACTTCTACAATTGTTGCAGCATTAATTAATTTAGTATTGATGTTCATAATTATTAAATTTTGGGGATTGTATGCTGTTGCAATTTCGGCTTTAATAGCCAATATAGTAGTTTATCAATATAGAAAAATTAAAGTTAAAAAATATGTTATATTGATAGAAAATAGAAAAAAAATAATTTTTGACTGGATAATGACGGGAATAATTTTTCTTTTATTTTATTCGATGAATATTAATTTACAAATGATAGGTATATTAATATCAATAATTTATTTTGTAAGTATGAATTATGAAATATTAAAATTGATGAAAAATAAATTAGCTAATAGATAAGTTTTATATTTAAGGGAATTTTTATGAAAAAAGATATAATATTATTTGATAAAAAAGAAAATTGTTGTGCTTGTGGAGCATGTTATAATATTTGTCCTAGAAATGCAATTGAAATGATAGTGGATGAATATGGTTTTAAGTATCCTAAAATAAACTATGATAAATGTATTGGTTGTGGTGCTTGTAAAAAAGTATGTGCTTTTCAAAATGTGATAGAAAAAAATGAACCATTACAAGTGGTTGCGGCTGCAAGAAAAGATGAAAATAAAATAATGAAGTCAGCTTCTGGTGGGATTTTCGCTGTTTTTGCTGAATATTTTTTATCTATAGGTGGCATAGTTTATGGATCTGCATTAGTAAATGAAAATGATATTTTAGTGCCTAAACATATAGGTATTGATAATCTTAAAGATTTACAGAAGTTGTTAGGTTCAAAATATGTACAAAGTGATATTGGTAATGTATATAAGGAAATTAGAACGTTATTGAATAATAAGAAACACATTTTATTTTCAGGAACGCCTTGTCAGGTTGCAGGACTTAAGGCTTTTTTAGGAAAAGAGTATAATAATTTATTTACAATAGATATAATTTGTCATGGTGTACCTAATGCAGAATTTTTTAAAGGTTATTTAAAAAATTTAGAGGAAAAATTTAATGGAAAAATTTTAGATTTTAAATTTAGAGATAAAACAAGTGGATGGGGATTGAATAGTAAAGTTGATTTGTTAGTGAATAATAAAAGAAAGATAGAATATTTATTATCAGATGAATCAACATATTATCATATGTTTTTGGATTCTCATAATTATAGAGAAAATTGTTATGTGTGCAAATATACAAATAGAAATCGAACTGGTGATATTACAATAGGTGATTATTGGGGAATAGAAAAAGAACACCCAGAATTATTAAAAATAAATGGTGGATTACTAGATACAAAAAAAGGAGTATCAGCAATAATAATTAATACAGAAAAAGGTAAATTAGGATTAGAAAAATTAGGTCGAGAAATAGTATATTTTGATACTACTTATGAAAAAGTGGCTGTTGTTAATACTCAATTAAGAGAACCTAGTAAATATGGTAAATATAGAAACAAAATAATGGAATTATATAAAATTGGTGGATTTAATAAAGTAGATGAGTATTATTATAGTAAAGTATTAAAGAAAATTGCTATAAAAAAAGAAATAAAAAAATATATACCAAAATATTTATTAGAAAAAATGAAGGGTATATATAGATTAATAAAAAAATAATATAGTATAATATAATATTTTTATAGCAAAAGAAAATATGAAGGATAGTTATTTAGTGAATGTTAGAATAGGTAGATTGTTATCTACCTATCTTTTTTATTTGTTTTTAGAGGCGTAAAGATAAAAATAGTTTTATATGGAGAAGATAAATAATGAAAATATTAGTAACTGGTGGAGCAGGATTTATTGGTAGTAATTTTGTTTATTATGAATTAGATAATTATCCAAATGATGAAGTAATCTGTTTAGATAAATTTACTTATGCTGGTAATTTAGAAACATTAGAAGTAGCAATGAAAAATTCTAAATTTAAATTTGTTAAAGGAGATATTGCTGATAGAGCTTTTGTTGATGAATTATTTGCAAGTGAAAAGCCTGATGTTGTAGTAAATTTTGCAGCAGAATCTCATGTGGATAGATCTATTGAAAATCCAGAAATCTTTTTACAGACAAATATAATTGGTACAAGTGTACTGATGGATGCTTGTCGTAAGTATGGTAATATTCGCTATCATCAAGTATCTACAGATGAAGTTTATGGAGATTTACCACTTGATAGACCGGATTTATTCTTTACAGAAACAACACCACTTCATACATCTAGTCCATATTCAGCTTCAAAAGCTTCAGCAGATTTATTGGTGCAAGCATATTATCGTACTTATAAATTACCTGTAACAATTTCTCGCTGTTCAAATAACTATGGACCATATCATTTCCCTGAAAAATTAATTCCACTCATGATAGCAAATGCTTTAAATGATAAAAAATTACCAGTGTATGGTAAAGGCGAAAATGTACGTGATTGGCTCTATGTAGAAGACCATTGCTTTGCTATAGATTTAATTATTCGCAAAGGGAAAATTGGCGAAGTATATAATATTGGTGGTCATAATGAACGCACTAATTTAGAAGTTGTAAAAACAATTATAAAAGAGCTTGGTAAAAGTGAAGATTTAATTGAATTTGTAACAGATAGACCAGGTCATGACCGTAGATATGCTATTGATCCTACAAAAATTCATAATGAACTTGGTTGGCTTCCTGCTACTGAATTTGATGTTGGAATTAAGAAAACTATTGACTGGTATTTAACACATAAATCTTGGTGGGAAAAAATCATAAGTGGTGAATACAAAGATTATTATTTTAGAATGTACAATAATAGATAGAAATAAATAGAAAAAAACCTCAAAGAAGATATTTTCTTTGAGGTTTTCTTTTAGTATGGTTTATGCATAATAAATATTGCAGTCAAGAATCATATCATCTATTTGCTTATGAGCTGTGTATTGCCATATCTTACAAATGCGATTAGGATATTCTAGTTTAAAGCTGTTTTCATAATGATATTGGGCAGACCAGATGGGAATATAATCTGCAAGTAGATTTAAGTCAATGATATTGGTGAGCCAATTATAGGAACTATATAGACCTACATAATTATAATCTAGTTCATTTAGTCGATTGATGAAATTACCAATCATATAAGCTACATTGATATTGTTTTTGAGCATAGATTTATCTTCTGCATCATACCAGATGCCAAGTGATGGATTTTGTCCATTGAGATATGTTTTGATATGCTTATCTACCCAATTAGCTTCTGCTATAGCTTCATCAATTGTTGAAGCATGAGCATAATAATATATGCCATAGGGCAGATTATAAGTTACAGCATTATTTACATGTGAGATAAACATTTCATCTAGATAATTGTACTCACCTATTTTGATGATAACGCCTTGAATATTATTTGCGTTTAGTTTTTGCCAATTGAGTTTTTCTTGCCAAGCTGAGATATCTACTACTTGAAAATTTTGCATAACTAATCACTCCTTTAATGATTTACTTGCAGTTTAAAGGAAGAAATTAAACCTTTTAAGCAAATTTGGGAAAATTTTTTGTTATTTTTATAAAAATTTACGACATGTCGAATACATTTTATTTTTATAAGAGTATAATATAGTTAATCTAAAAAAAAGCGAGATGATTATAATGCTACTTATAAAGGCAGTAGATTATAGGATTTTGGAATTATGTAAGGCTTATAATTTGAGCATAAATGGCTTGGCAAATAAAGCAGGAATGCCACCTTCAACTGTGGCTAGCTTATTAAGTGAAAAAAGCCGTAATCCTACAGAAGATACTATTTTTAAAATTTGTATTGGTTTTGGTATGAGAATGGATAAATTTTACGCCTCGAATTTATTTGACATTAAAAATATAAGTTTAGAAAATACTTCGCAGAAAATATATAAAGTTTAAATTCATAACTGCACATATAGCGAAAGGCAAACTATTATGTAATTTTGGATAATAGTTTGTCTTTTTTTATTTGCTAAGAAAAAATTTTTGATTTAGGGGTTGATTTTTGCCATCTAAGTTGCAAGTAAATAAGTGTAAGGAGTTGATAAGATGAATAAGAAACGGCGGCAAAAGATGTTATCAATCAAAGCTATGATGTATTTTTAAATTTTAAAATTAAGGAGTGATTTTTAATGGCAGATACACGCAAATTAACAATGGTATTTACTTTAGATAATGGAGACAATTTTAAATATAATTTGGCAGATCCTAAAGATGAATTAACAAAAAGTGAAGTCGATGTAGTCATGCAGAAAATGATTGATACACAGGCTATTATCAAAGATAATCATAAAGCAACAGCGATTAAAGAAGCATATATCACAACTACTACACAAGATGTTTTAGCTTAAGTTTAATTTATAATTTTATTTTATAGTTTATTAGGAGGAATGTATTATGGCAGTTAAGAAAAATGCAGAATGTGAAATCATCATTAAAGTGGAAACAGGTACTACTTCTACAGGTAAAGCTAGCTATAGCAGTCGTAGTTTCGGCTATATCAGTCCTTCTTTATCAGAAGATGATATTTTAGATATCGGTCAAAAAATAGCAGGCTTACAAAAATATAATTTAGGTAGTGTAAATCGTCAGGACACAGCAGAAATCGCTGCGGAATAAGGAAAAAGGGGTGCGTGTCACCCCTTTTTCTTTTAAATTATTCTCTTGATGATAGAAAGAAGACGATTAGATGGAAAGACTATTAATAAAAGCTAAAGCTGGAGATAATTATGCTATACAGTTATTATTAAATAAGTATAAGAATTTATTAAATAGTGCTTCTAGACAACATCATTTAATATCTATTCAAGAAGAGGCATATGAAGAAGCCGTGATTAGTTTTTATCAGGCAATTAAAGATTTTAATGAGTCTTTAGGTGTGCCGTTTGCCGGTTATGCTAAAGTAAAAGTATATCAAGGTGTGCATACTTTATTTCGTAGATATTTGCGTATTTGGCAAAATGAAGTGTCATTATCTGCTCAAATGAATACAGATGATGAAGATGAAGTAAAAGAATTTGGGGATTTATTGGCAGTAGATGAGGATTTAGCAGATAGTATTTCTTCTAGATTAGATATAATGAAACTTATTCATCAATTGCCACCCAAACAATATAAAGTTTTTATATTAATAGTGTTTAAAGGATTAAAATATAAACAAGTAGCAAAACTATTGCATATATCTGTACAAGCTGTAAGTAAAAATTATCGTAAAGCATTAGCTTTTATTAATAAATCTCTAGAGAAATAAAGAATTAAGGTGATAATATGGAATATATTTTTACGTATATAGCGAATTATGGTTTTCCTATGGTAGTAGCAAGTTTTTTGTTATTTCGCATGGATAAACACTTGGCTAATTTAGAAGAAGGTATAAGACATATGAATGAAACTTTAGCTAAACAGGTCAATCATTAATAAAAATAAAAACAGAGATTTTCTTCATGATAGATTGAATAAATAATTTCATGAAGAAAATCTTTTTTTATGCTATAATAAATTTTGATTGTATAAAATTGTCACAATTTAAAGTATTTTATTTATTTGAGTAGATTATAGGGAGTAGATTGTTATGAAACGTATTCGCAAAGCTGTTATACCTGCTGCTGGTTTTGGTACTCGTTTTTTGCCAGCGACAAAAGCAACACCTAAAGAAATGTTACCAATAGTAGATAAACCTACAATTCAGTACATAGTGGAAGAAGCTATTGCTAGCGGTATTGAAGATATTTTGATCATCAGTGGTCATGCTAAACGTGCAATTGAAGACCATTTTGATAGTGCACCAATTTTAGAAGCTGAATTAAAAGCTAAAGGTAAAACTAAATTATTGGAAATGGTACAGGAAACATCAGAAATCAATGTGCATTACATTCGCCAAAAACATATGCGTGGTTTAGGTGATGCCATTTTATGTGCTAGAGCATTCATTGATAATGAACCATTTGCTGTATTATTAGGTGACGATATAGTTTATAATCCTGAAATGCCAGCATTAAAACAATTGATGGATATGTACACACAAACAGGTGCTACTATTTTAGGTTGTCAACAAGTGCCAAAAGAAAAGGTTTCTTCTTATGGTATTGTAGCAGGCGTGCCAACTATTAACGAACAATTGATGAAAGTAAACGATATGATTGAAAAACCAAGCATTGAAGAAGCTCCAAGTCAAATGGCAGTGCTTGGTAGATATATCATTACTCCAGATGTATTTGAAGTATTACAAAATACTAAACCAGGTAAAGGTGGAGAAATACAGTTAACAGATGCACTCAAAGTTATGGCAAAACGTGAAAATGTTTATGCTTATAATTTCACAGGCAAACGTTATGATGTAGGCGATAAATTAGGCTTTTTGAAAGCTACAGTAGAATTTGCTCTCCGTCGTGATGATTTATCTGGTGACTTTGCGGAATATCTCAAAACAATTGTAAAAGATTTATAATAATAATTATAATAAAAAAGGTGATACTAAAAGTATCACCTTTTATTTTATCTATATATTATATTTGTGATTAATTTTCTGGAATAGTTAGATTATCTTTAATTTGCGATACTTCGCTATTGATATCTAACATTATAGGAGCTTCAATAGCATAAATGCGATTTAAATTATTTACAATATCTTTATGCTCAATTTGATTGTAAGTTCCTTCGTTGATGATTACGATACTTTGACGAACAGTTTCATTTAATTTATAACTATAAACACGAGTTTTTTCCAAAATATTATAAACTAATGTATAATTATTTTGTGATAATTCATTTGGCGGTAAAGCATCTTGCAGTGAATTATTAAAAGCATTTGTTTCATCATATAATCTTTGCAATTGACTTAAAGCTTCAGTTGCAGATATGGATTGATTTTCATAATTAGAAATGATTTTGTGATAAACTGTAGCAAATCTATCTAACTGATTGATATCTTCTTTATAATCATTGTACCATGTTATAAAATAAGGTTGTTCGTTTAAAATAGCCAAACGTTGTTCAGTGGAGATAGAATTTGAAGAAGATGGTATCACTAAAGAACTATAGACAGCTACAAAACAAAGTAAAATAATGCCACAAGGAATAATAAATATTCTCTTTGTAGGGTATTTTCTATCAGCTAAATAACTAGCAATAATGATAATAATCATAACAGCAATAGCTAGTAAAATATTCATAAAAAATTTTTTCCTCCTTATG
>UMJE01013845.1_pt1 | contig 23275 bp, 10 predicted proteins | sample 1965971 | NCBI WGS metagenome assembly UMJE01 (sample SAMEA4836143, study PRJEB28245) | human gut metagenome | biome: gut microbiome; material: fecal sample | place: Denmark | collected 2008 | reverse complement strand
CCATGCGTATCCGATAATAAACCAACTTTTGTCATTTTTCCTTTGTTTATTAAAACAAAGGTAATTATATTTGGGAAAGAAATCAATATGCTAATGTGATAATGTGCCAATATGCTAATTGGCTGCGCACCATCCGCGAACTTCTCTTCATTAGCACATTGGCACATTAATCACTTTAGCACATTAAACTATGGAAAACAGATATTTCAAACGTGATATCAGCTGGCTTTCCTTCAACTACCGCGTGCTGCTGGAAGCCGAAGACGATACACTGCCGCTATACGAACGCATCAACTTCATTTCCATATACTCCTCCAATCTGGAAGAATTCTACAAGATACGCGTGGCCGACCATAAAGCCATAGCCACCGGAGCCTCGCAAAGCGATGAAGAGACTATGCAGTCTGCCGCCGAACTGGTAGATGAAATCAACCAAGAAGTCAATCGCCAACTGGAGGAACGTATCCGCATCTACGAACAGAAGATACTGCCCGCCCTGCGGAAACATCACATCATATTCTATCAAAGCCGCAACGTAGAACCGTTTCACCGCGACTTCGTGCGCAACTTCTTCCGCGAAGAGATATTCCCCTATCTGGCCCCGGTACCCGTAAGCAAGGACAAGGTGATTTCATTCCTGCGCGACAACCGTCTCTATCTGGCCGTACGGCTTCATCTGAAAGGAGCTCCCGTCGGTTCTCCAAACCGCATCCAATATTTCGTGATGAAACTGCCGTACAGCAAAGTGCCGCGCTTCATCCAGCTGCCCAAGGTGGGGAAAGACTATTATCTGATGTTCATTGAAGACATCATCAAGGCCAATCTGGATACCATCTTCCCCGGTTATGAAGTGGACAGCAGTTATTGCATCAAGATTTCACGCGATGCGGATATTCTGATAGACGATGCCGCCAATACCTCCGAAATCATCGAGCAGGTGAAGAAGAAGGTAAAGAAACGCAAGATAGGCGCCGTGTGCCGTTTTGTATACGACCGCGCCATGCCCCAGGACTTCCTCGACTTTCTGGTAGATGCCTACCGCATAGACCGCCGGGAGCTGGTGCCGGGAGACAAGCACCTCAACATGGAGGATTTGCGGCATCTGCCCAATCCCAACCAAAGCGTACGTCCCATCAAGAAACCCCAGCCCATGAAGCTGACCTGCCTGGACGAACGCGAATCCATCTTCCGCTATGTGGAGAAGAAGGACCTGCTGCTGCATTATCCCTACCACTCCTTCGACCACTTCATCCATTTCCTATATGAAGCCGTCCATGAACCCACCGTGCGCGAAATCATGGTGACTCAGTATCGCGTGGCAGAGAACTCCACCGTCATCAACACCCTAATAGCCGCCGCACAGAACGGAAAGAAAGTCACCGTCTTTGTGGAACTGAAAGCCCGCTTCGACGAAGAAAACAACCTCGCCACCGCCGAGATGATGAAAGCCGCCGGCATCAACATCATTTTCAGCATACCAGGACTAAAGGTACATGCCAAAGTAGCCCTCGTGCTACGCCGCGACAAGGAAGGGCGCAAACTGACAAGCTACGCCTACATCAGCACCGGCAACTTCAACGAAAAGACCGCCACCCTCTATGCGGACAGCGGACTATTCACCTGCAACCCGGTGATTGTAAACGACCTGCACAACTTGTTCCGTACTCTGCAGGGAAAGGAAAATCCAGTGTTCCACCGCCTGCTTGTGGCCCGCTTCAACCTGATTCCTGAACTGAACCGCCTCATCAATCACGAAATAGAACTGACCCGGCAAGGCAAGCAAGGACGGATTATCCTAAAAATGAATGCCCTGCAAGACCCTGCCATGATAGACCGCCTCTACGAAGCCTCGCAAGCCGGTGTAGAGATAGACCTCATTGTCCGCGGCATCTGCTGCCTCATCCCCGGGCAGGAGTACAGCCACAACATCCGCGTGACACGCATCGTGGATACCTTTCTGGAACATGCCCGTGTGTGGTACTTCGGCAACGGCGGCGCACCCAAGCTCTTCCTCGGCTCGCCGGACTGGATGCGGCGTAACTTGTACCGCCGTATCGAAGCCGTCACCCCCATTCTGGACCCGGACTTGAAGCAAGAGCTCATCGATATGCTATCCATACAACTGTCGGACAAACGGAAAGCCTGCTTTGTGGACGACCGGTTGCGAAACCGCTGGAAGTCGTCGCGACCGCAAAAGGAGAAGGTACGGTCGCAATATAGCTTTTACGAATACTTGAGAGAGAAAATATAAACAACTCTGCCCCAATATACCTCCGGCTCAACTGTCTTTTATAGGACACAGACGTACGGCAGTTCCTCCACTACGTGCTTGCCGAATGGTGAGGGTATCACTATAAGTCACTTCGCGCTCTTCTATAAGTATAGCAGCAGGACATGTCTCATAATCGGCCTCAGGAGCATCACGATAAATAGTAGCCAGATATCTTTTATCTGTATCGAGAAAAGACAGACTGATATTAGCCGTTCGTTCCTCATCTCCCGTGATACTGCCTATATACCAGCATCCCTCTCCTTTATCACAACGGGCAATAGTAACATAACTGCCAATGCATGCTTCCGGCACCACTGTTCTGCTCCAATCTGTAGGACAAGATACTATAAAATTAAAAGGTTCCGGATTAGCCTCGTAATTCTCTATTTCATCCGAAGCCATTTGTAACGGTGAATAGAGCACCACAAACAGCGCCAATTGTTTGGCCAGTGTGGTATGTACACGTGTCTGTGGCATTACATCGTTAACAAACCGAAACGTCACCGGTGTAAAGTCCATCGGGCCTGCCAACCCACGAGTGAAAGGCAATATTACGGTATGAGAGGGAGGATTTCCACCATCTACATCCCAAGCGTCCCATTCTTGTCCACGTACTCCCTCTTGTGTCATCAGATTAGGAAAAGTACGCTGCAAACCTGTAGGAATCACCGGTTCATGATTATCAATACAGATACGGTGACGGGCAGCAGCCTCTATTACCTTGCGATAATGAAGTACACCAAACTGACTGCTATGATATTCTTTCCCATCAAGCAAATCGCCCACATAACCCGTTTTTACTTGATGCACACCATATTTCTCATAGAACTTGAAACCATCTTCCATCTGATTTTCATAATTGGAAACATTACCGCCAGTTTCATGATGTCCTATCAAAGCTACTCCTTTGCTACGCCCATAGTCAGTAATACGTTGTATATCAAAATCGGTATAAGGTTTTGTGAAACTAAACTTCCAAGTAGCCCAGTCTTCATTCCACCCTTCCACCAGTACACCTCCCAGGTTATTGGCAGCAGCAAAATCGATGTGACGCATTGTATTCTCTGTTGTGGCCCCATGATGGGGACCGGCATGCCAGGTGTTATGCTTCATGTGATAAGTCCACCAAATTCCAATATAGCGCATAGGTTGTATCCAGGAAGTATCGGTTATACGACAAGGTTCATTAAGATTTAACATGAGACGGGAAAGAAGCAAATCACCGGCAGATTCAGCCACTATCATTGTACGCCAAGGAGATACACGAGTATCGGTAACACGTACTTTCTCACCTGTACTCCAAGGTGTAAGAGCCGCACGTAATGTAACCGTTTTATTATCTTCAACTTGTTCAACCGGCTTCAAGTTCATGGCAGCATAATCTGTAAGATTTGCTTCATGAATAGCCAAATAAAGGCTATCTGTTGTCTCAATCGTCACCGGAGTGCTTACCCATCCCATCTTACTAAGAGGTTTTTTCTCAAATAAGGCTTCGTAAAAACGAACTCCTTTCACTGGAATACTCCAAGCATCATAATCTGCAGGAAAAACGAATTCAGTCACTTCGTCATCAATAAGAAACTCTTGTAGCTGTTGCTGGCGCGGGAACTCATACCGGAATCCCATCCCATCATCAAAAAGACGAAAAATAATATTCAGTTCCCGCTCCAACGATGTTTCTTCCTTGAGGCATACCCTCAATTCATTATAATGATTTACAATTTCAGCCTCTTCCCCCCATACTGGTTGCCACACATCATTATGCGAATCATGCTTAACCTCTTTTAGAACGAAACCAGTCAAAAGATCTGGCGCATCCTTCAAAACCAATCCCAGACGTGAAGGAAGTAAAATATTCTTCCCCGCATGTCTTAAACAATATCGGGGAGCACCTTCTTCATCAAGTGTAAACTCTAAAGAAAGTTTTCCATTTGGAGAGGTCAACTTGATATGTTCCTGCTGGCATGAAATCATCCATAGGCCTAAACATAAAGCAAGTATAATCTGTAGCGTTTTTTTTAGTTTCATAGTCATTACCGAATTTAATTTTATATATCCAATTCTTATTTTATAAGTCTACTGACAAACAGTCCCTTTCCTTCCTCAGCCGGAATAACACAGAAGTTTACGAAACCACAGACAGACTCCGGTTCAAGCAACGTGGCAACCAAATTTCCTAAAGGTTGTGCCAAAGGTACCAACCAACTACCTATTGGAAGTTCTACATTATCTTCATAGACATCCGTTTCTACATTTACCGGATGAATCCCCTCCCATTCCTTCTCTGCACGATACAGACGGGTTACTTTGTAACGCTCAACTTTTGCTTTTTGTACACGGGTAACTTGCTCAATGTGTACACCCAACGCTCGAAGCTTACATACTGCTTCTGTACAGGGAGCATCGAGCAGATAAGCCTTAGGGCGAGTACGCATCAATTGAGGTGTTGCCTGCATGGCATCAAGGGTTGGCAGTTCAGTCTTAAACAGTTCATTGGCCTTATAATCGATAAAAGAGACTACATGACGTACAGTATCCGAAGTGAAAGTAACATATATCGGTTCAGTAGCTTTCAAGGTGCGCTTCCTGGCTTGTTCTATCTTACGTTTAATTGAAGCACGATGTTGCGCAGCAGTAACCAACGTTTGCCGTGCCACCAAGAAACCGCACTCACTACGACGTGCAAAACACTCCGGTCCCAATCCAATACCTCTTATTTCGACAAAAAGCGATACAGCCCCCGTCAATGCTTGAAAAGTAGAACTGGACTGCGGACTTTTGGCACCTTTTACAAGAACAAGGGAACCATCTGCCACACGAGGAGTAAAGTAGAAACCGGAAGCATAACCGGCACTATTTAAAACGACCTCTGCCTCACGACGAAAAAGTTCTTCAGACAGCGTACGTAAAGCTAAAGGCGCATTAAGATGTCCTGTAGGTAAAAAAAGTACATCAGCAGCATTTGCTGTCGGCACTCCACGTAATAAGTTAAACTCACGACGTAAAGGTGTATATTCATGAATATCAAGAGCTACGTCCGGATTCCATTGCTGATAGGACTGCTTCAACAGCAAAGTGACAGCATCCTCTAATTTGCTCTGATCGCGATTCAAATCGTAACCATCGGCTGAACGACGTTGCTGAATGGCATAACCATCAACATTGGCTATAGGAACCAAAGCCACAGCTATATGATTCAGCAATTCACGTCCTTCTTTTTCACAAAGTAAGTAACGGACAAGCATGCATACAGCCTCAGCACCTGCCGGCTCGTTACCATGCAGTGCCGCTTGAATCCATACCCTTACCTTCTTCTTGTCGGGAGTACCCAAATAAAGTACCGGAATGGTACGTCCTTGTTTGGTAACACCAATATTCTCCATATATGCCAAACCCGGAGAACGTACAACCAATTGTTGTAAATAGTCCTTTATCTCATCAACCGATGCCAATCCGCTACCGTAAGGTTTACTTAGAGTAGGTGTCTCACGGTCAAATTTGGGGTCAGGATAGAAACTTGCAGTTACTCCGGCAGGTTGCTTCGACTGATTTCTATTCCATAACACAAGATTAGCTAATACCACTTCTTGTGCTATCCTCTGTAAATAAAGAGCCGTTTCAGACGGTAGACCTGCATAATAATCGCTGCTAAAAGGCTCACCAAAAAAAATTGCATAAAAGACACAAGCCGCCAGATAACTGCCTGCAGGACTAGGGTGGCTGCCATCAGAATTATACAACTGCAAACTTGGACACTCTCTACGTACACGTCTCCATGCCTCACCCACAGGAGCACAATAAGCATCAAGGACATCAGCCATTTCCAAATAGTTTTCCGTAAGTTGCTGCTGCATTCCTTCATAAGTATCATTATTACGCCCCCATGTCATATAACAGACACTTTTTCCTTTTGGGGCATAAAGACGGCGTAAACTATCTAACTGCGCCGCAGGATGGAATACATTCTTCTTTACCCATTCCTTTTCACGAGTAGGTGCCTTGCTCTGTTCCTGCATCACCATATAATCCCATCCTCCTTCACGAATCGCCTCTAATGTTTGCGTATTGGCTGCATGCTGTCTCAAGTACCAACCAGGGTTAGCAACCTGGCGCACTGATATTTTTTTTCCACATGAGGATGCTAACGATTGGACTTGCCATGGCAAACGATTAAAAAAAGTATAGCTGTTACCTATAAAAAGTACCCGTAAAGAATCTGTCGTCAATAATGGCACAGCTTGTTTCCCCATAGGGACAGCCTCATGCCCGATGCCGCACTCTTCTATCTTGCGCCAATGGCATTCCCAACCACGGGATGCAGCCAACTGGTGAATATAAAGCCAGAAACTACGCCCACGCTCCATACGGTTTCGTCCTTGTCGTTCAGCTTCAGGAGTCTTGCGTAGAAAAGACTCACGTATCGTATCTCCCAAAGCCAGCTGTAGTATGATAGGTTTTGACAAGTATTTTTTTATCTGTTCAGATGAAATATAGGGGATACCAGCCGTACCATAAGGATATGTCTGGGCCAAATCAGGAAAAGTATACCAACCGGGAGAACTTATAATAGCTTTTTCCACATAAGGACTATCGTGAAAAAGCATGAAACGCTGTACGAATTGCCCACCAGCAGAATGACCATAAATCATATATCCTTTGCGCATGCTTCCCGTAAATTGACGCACATATTCAAATAGTTTATCAACCAACACTGGTGTAATTTTTTCGGGAGCATTAGCTACTGTATGGGCAGCATTCATCACCCCCACCTCCTGATAGTCTGCCAAAGGATAAGATTTCAAATCAAAGTGAGGTATAAAAAGCATAAAACCCTTTCTCTCCGCTTCTTCTTTCCAACCGTCCAAAAGATAACGATAGCCGCGGTCTCCTCCTTCAAAGACAAATACAATAGGCATTTGTTTAATATCCCCCTGGGAAGGTATATAATAATGTACATCTACCGGGCGATCGGCAAAAGGAGGGTATTGACTATAAGTGAAGAAATGTTCACCTCTTGGCCTTTCCAAAGTCTGTTTCGCTATTGCAGATAAACAAATACAGAGGAATCCAATATAAAATATAATCAGCTTCTTCATAATTCGTACCTTCCCTTCTTTACTATTGTACCATCTTGCATTACAAATTTACCACGGGCAATGACATCTGTAAGCTGCAAATCTTCCGCCAAAAAACACAAGTCTGCATCTGCTCCTTGTGCCACAATACCTTTAGCTCGTAATTTCAGATTACGAGCCGGATTGGATGTTATCAATGTAATCGCCTGTTCCAATGGTACCCCCTCCTCATTGACTAATGCAACTACCTCCTTGAAATTTAAATTCAAAGGAGCAGGACGATAAGTTATTTCTCCAGTTTCAGGATTCACTCTGCGTACGCCACCATGGCCATCACTAGAAAAAGTAATGCGATCAAGGGGGACACCAGCTCGCAATGCACGTATCACACAACGATGGGGAGTATCAAACTTTGAGCCACCAGTCGAAAAATCAATCATTCCACCTAATTTACCAAATTCTACAGCCTGCATAAAAAGAGCTTCAGTACGTATCAGATGAGTAGGAGACAGATAAGATATCAGTGTAGGATAGTGACGAGCAATATTGAGTAAGGGCTCAATACCTTCCGGAAGTGCTCCCAAATGAATGTGGAGAATTCCTCCTTTACCAGATGTAAATCCCCCTAAACGTACCTGATGTATAATACGTAATATCTCTTGCTCTGTCGGAAACGGACTACGGTCATCACTCATCGCCAGCTTACAGCCAATAACTTTATCTATGAAGATAAGATCGTCAGCCACACTATTCATCAATGTTTTGGTAGGCAATCCGTAATAACTTGTCAGCATATAAGCCGACAATCCGTCATCGTCAATAGCTTTGGCCTTGGCATAAAGCGTAGTAAGTTCTTTGGCAAATCCATCAGTACCAAGCATACCCAATACAGTAGTAGTACCACATGCCACCAGTTCGCTCATAGTCACCTCGGGGACTAATGAGGCATAACCTTGTTGCCCTCCTCCACCAGTAATATGTACATGCTGATCTATAAATCCCGGAGTAACAATTTTACCTTGCACGTCAATAGTATGGCAAAATGATTCATTCAGTTCAATTGTCTTTGAAATATGCGCAATCTTTTCTCCGCATAGCAAAATGTCTGTTTTACCAAGATAGGCAGGAGCATATAAATTTGCATTCTTTATCAATGTAAACATAGCTGTCGATTAATTTTAGAAAGTGATAAGATGATAAAGTATCAAGAAAACAATTCCTCCTATTAAAGGAAATGTATTACGCCTTGCCAACTCCACTGATGACACACCGGCTACCCCGGCAATGGCAACAATGACTCCGGCAATAGGAGATGCGGCACGTCCCATGCTTGCCGCCAACTGCAAAGGAAGTATCAATGAAAAAACCGGCAAACCAAGCTGAGTGGCTATACCCGGCAATAAAGGACCAAATGAAAAAAAGGCTGCATTGCCACTTCCCATCAGCATGGCAGCTCCAAAAATAATGAGAGTAAAGATTGCGGCAATAGCTAATCCCGAAAGTCCGATATGAGAGGAATAACCCACCAATGAATCAATAAATCCCAAACCAATCAGTCCTTTAGAGAAAACTTCTGAAGCTACAATCAATGTTACAACTGAAGTAAACACATTTCCCATGCCTTTCCAAAAACTTGCAAAAACGTTAAAAGTAGTACGCACACTACGAGTATGAAACAACACAAATACCAATGATAAGAACAGAGAAAAAAGCATAGCAGTAGTGGTACCCAATGTTACAGTAGGCTGAAACAGTCCCACAAAAGGTGAAAAGAAAATGAGAAGAGCCAAAGGTAATACCGGGAGTAGCGCAAAAGCCAATGGAACATCCGGTTTTTCTACTAATGAGGTTGCAGTCACATTTGACACCTGCAATATGCCATCCTGCTGTTTCTTTGCATCTTTTTTATCAAAATAACGGTTATTGAAATAGAAGAGTACCATTACAACCAAGGAAGTAGGAATTACTAAAGGAAGTTGATGAGTGATGAAATATTCCACATTGGATTGTCCTATCAATTCGGCAGCCATAGCAGTATTTGCCGACCCCGGTCCCTGATCAAATAGAGTAGCAGCGGCAATGACTGACAATGCTGTAAGTTGGCTTACTCCCAAACTAATTAAAACAGGATAAACCGAAGCCACAAGCAACAATCCTAATCCGGCAGCTGAAGGAGTAGTAATAAAAAGTAATTGTCCAATAGGAATAACTATAGTAGCCGCCAAATAAGGATAACGTCGAAAAAGACCTAATGGCTTCATGGAAATATAGACCAATGCATTAGTAGCCTTTATGTTATTCATGAAAGCTACATAACCGCCAATTGTCATTATCATAAACCCTGCACGCGCCAAATTAGAAAGAAAAACTTCCTCTATCATCCTTACCAAATCAAACACCACCATTCCCGTAGCTTCACTAGGTACTACCGAATGCACTTGCATGAAAAAAGCAGCTGTAAGCATTAATAAACCGGAAAGCATCAAAAGACCTTGAGGATTGAGCTTACGATAAAGACCTACCGCTGTAATCCCTACCATAAGAAGACTAAAAATGAAAGCCAATTCGGACATGATGTATCAAGATATTAAGTTTTTGTTTTCTTTTGAATATATGAATCTAAATCAGATATAAACACCGATATATACAAAGCCGTTTATATGCGGTATTTATATCTGACTATTATCTATCAATACCCCGGATTATTTTCCAAAGGATTACCAGTATTGGCATCAATGAATGATTGCGGCAGCGGGAAAAGGACAGGAGTTTCATATTCATCCATACCACGTCCTGCAATACCAGCTATCTCATTGAGTTCACGCATGCGACGTTTGAAATAGTTATTGGTATCACGTTCGTCACCACCATTTTCTTGGCAAACACGTACCAATGTATGACGACGTTCTTCCTCCGTAAGCAGTTCACGGCTGCGTTCATCAAGAATGAAATCCATACCACCGATTCTAAGATCATCTTCAGTAATACTTACAGCATTGGAACGATTACGTACTTTATTTATCCATTTAATGGCCTCGCCTACTTGATTACTCTTGTAAAGAGCCTCTGCATAAAGTAAATATGTATCTGCCAAACGTAAATAAACAATGTCCGCATAGTGTCCATCATTAGCTGCATTAGCCAAAATAGGTGGAGTATAATCCCATTTACGAGTAGTAGGCCAATCATATTTTTTAATGGAAGTAGAAGTTAGCATGGCTGCATTAACCGTAGTATCAATAAGTGCAGTACCACCTAAATCAAATACCTTGGTTACATTGCCGGCAGCATCTACATCATTAATACTCCATACGATAGCATTGGCAGATACACGGTCATCTTGTTCTCCCATTCCTTTATAATTGTACAAACGAAGTGCTCCTCTGGAAGGAACTACACGTCCGGCTCCCTTACCACCATTAGCTTGCCAAAAGACTTGTGCAAATGAACCTTCACCACCGTTATTGATATAGTCCGGATTATGCTGGTTTGTCTTTTTACAATCGCCATCATTAGCATAATAGTTCTTATAAGTTGTAGTCATATAGACATTTGCAGTACCATAGGCACTATTCTCCTCTTCTGTGTTAATGAAAGCCAGTAACACCTCCGTATTTCCATCAGCATACATAGGAGTATAAAATACGTCAATAAAAGGACATCCATCATTGGAAGCATTACTACCAAATCGTTGATTTATAAGGGAATATTCTCCACTTTCCACTAATGGTTTCAGTACTGAAACTGCTTTTTCAGCATTACCTTCTGCCAAATAAAGTTCACCCAAATAGTGACGTGCCACAGCACCAGAGACTTTACTATTATTAGAAGTACGCAAAGGAAGGTTATCGACTGCAAACTGGAAATCTTCTGCCATCACTTCGCGAATACTACTCAAGGAAGCACGGTCCCAATCATCACGATAATTCAATCCTGTAATTTCTTGTGTTGAAAGGGGCACTGCACCAAATGAATAGGTAAGGTGACGGTAAGCCCAAGCACGGAAAAAGCGAGCTTCGGCCAACACCTCATTTTTACGATTTTCAGCATCAGCACCACTTCCCCAGTTAATGCCATCATTGTCAGCTCTTGAGATAACCATATTGGCAGTGTTGATGATACGATATCCCCACTGGAAAATATTATTCCAAATAGCAAGATCAGTGTAAGTTATCTCTTTGGGATTGTAGAGGAACTTCATTTCCGCATGACTATTATTGGCCCATGAATTATCTACCCCTCCACCCCAGGCAGAATGCAGACAGAGCGCAATACTTCCTCCCATTGCATCAGCACGGCGATACTCTGCACGCATAAGACCATAAAGAGGCGTTATCATCGATTTAAATCCATTGTAATCTACAAGTAAATTTTCAGGATAAAGTGCATCACGAGGATCTTCCTTAAGAAACTTATCCTCATTACAGCCGCCCATAGTGAGCAATAATACTGTAAACACTAAGACATTGAAATATGTTATTTTTTTCATATGTGCAATTTCATTTTAGCTTTTTATGATATATTACTCTCATCAAATATCTAACTTTAGTCCAAAAGTGAACGAACGTACTGGAGGAGCAGCCAATTGATCATTGAGAAATTCCGGATCCATACCTGTCCAGCCAGTTATTGTAGCCAAATTCTTAATGTTCATGTAAAGATTGAGCCGTTTGATGAAAGTACGACGCAACCATTGTTGTGGGAAATTATAACCCAATGTAACGTCGGAAATACGTAAGAAATCTGTCTTTTCATAGAAACTGGCTCCCTCTGGATTCACATCACTATTCAAACTATTTTTCGGATAGCTATTCGTAGGATTCTCTGGAGTCCAAAAATCCACCAAAAAGCGGTTCTGGCGATATGAATTATGGCTTGTATCATACAAGGCATTCAGATGGGTTTGTCCTAACTGAGCCGTTAAGAACACACTCAGAGTGAAGTTTTTGTACTCAAAAGTGTTCATCAAACTCATATTTACTTTAGGAATAGCCGACCCTATAATAGTCTTATCAGCCGTTGTAATATCGTTACCATCTACATCAAGGTATTTCACATATCCAGGATACGAATTACGATAGTTAGGATCTTGCTGCCCTGTCGGGTTAGACGGATCAGCAATCTGCCATACACCGATAATTTTATAATCATAGTTCACATTGATAGGTTCACCAATAAACCACTTGGAAGCCACATCATCAACCGGCTTTCCATTAGCATCATACAAACCAACATCTACAATCTCCGAACGATAGTGTGAGAGGTTGAAAGAGGTGCTCCAGCTAAAACTCTTATGTGTAATGTTATTAGAAGTTATCTGGAATTCAAAACCACGATTACGGGTCTGTCCACGATTCTCAGTAATAGAGCCAGTACCATTAATGGTAGGAATAGAACGGGAAAGCAGCAAATCTTTGGTTTTAGACCAATAAATATCAAATGAACTCTGAATACGTCCATTCCAAAGTGCAATATCAAAGCCAGTATTAATAGATGTAGTAGTTTCCCAACCTAAACCGGGCGAAGCTAACTTCGACGGATAGAAACCAAACTGTGCAGTATGATCATCATTCAGATAATTGTAAGTTGAAAGATTAGGTAGTGTACTATAAGCACTGATAGCCTCATTGCCATTTTTACCCCATGACAAGCGATATTTCAGATTGCTAATGGTTTCACTTATAGGCTTGTCTTTAAAAAAAGATTCATTGGAAATATTCCATCCAATAGCGGCTGAAGGAAAAACGCCGAATTTAGAACTTTCACCAAAAGCGGAGTAACCATCACGACGAGCAGTAAGAGTCAACAAGTAACGATCATCATAAGTATAATTCAAACGCCCCATTTGTGAAATATGATTTTCTTTATAATAATTGGAATTACCAGACATTGTGGCAGCTTTAGAAATCTGGTAATAATACATCACATCATTGGGAAAATTCTTACCTTCCATTGTATTCTGTTCATATTCCTTGCTTTGAGCAGAATATAATCCTGTGAAAAATATACGATGTTTGCCAAATTCACGTTGATAAGAAATAATATTCTCCAAAATCCATTCTTCTGAATGCCAGTCATCAGTATTCAATACGCCATTAGCACTAGCTCCTTCGTAGGTATCCAAACCTTGATAATTCTTATAGGAGCTGTTTTGGTAAGTGAAGCCTGTATTCAATTTATAGCTCAGCCCTTTAATAAAGGGAAACTTTACCTCAAGCACATTATTAGTGATAACCTTTGCACGGATATCTTTTGTCTTATTATTAAGAGATCCCAACGGATTAATGCTGAAAGCTGAAGAGGAGTCCTCAGTAGCAGAAAGTGTAAGTGAACCATCCTCGTTATAAGCACGTCCCAACGGAACTTGTTTTATAGCCCGCCAAAAAGAAGCACTGCTACCACTACGATCGTAGCGACCTAACTGTGTAGTAGTAGAAAATTTCAACCAACTATTAAACTCCTGATCAAGATTGAAACGTACATTATAACGCTTGAACTCATTGCCTACCGCAGTTCCTTTCACATCCGTATAGTTCAATGAAATGAAATAGCTGGTTTTGTTAGCTCCACCACGGAAAGAAAGGTTATGCTGTTGTTTTATACCGGTCTGTGTTGCCAACTTCATCCAATCAGTACTCTGACCGGCAGCATACATAGCTAATTCAGTAGGAGTAAAGTTATCTAACCAAGGTTCAGGATTCTCTTCTGTAGGAGGAGTAGTATTGGTAGCCTTGAAAGCTTCAGATTTATACTTATAGAATTCTTTGCCATTCATCATACGAGGTAAATTGATAGGCTGGTCAATAGTAACATAAGTATCGTATGATACCGTCAATCTGTCTTTCTTACCGCGCTTAGAAGTAATAAGGATTACACCGTTAGAACCGCGAGCACCATAAATGGCTGCTGAAGAGGCATCCTTCAATACTTCTATACTCTCTACATCATTGGGATTGATTTCCGACCATGGACCATCAAAAGGTATTCCATCAAGAATAACAAGAGGTTTATTATCAGCCGTAATGGAGTTGTTACCACGAATACGTGTAGTAGTGGACGAACCTTCAGCATTACTACCCGTCACACTAATATTCAATCCTGGAACTGCTCCTTGCAAAGATTGAATCAAATTAGCTTGTGGGCGACTTTCAAGTACATCTGAGTTAACTGAAGCAACCGAACCTGTAAGATCACTTTTGCGCTGTACACCATAACCTACTACTACCACCTCATCCAGTGCCTGGTTATCTTCTTTCAGTACAATCTTTAACGATGATGCGTCTTTCACCTGCAATGTCTTGGATATATACCCAATGAAACTTATCTCCATTACCGCCCCCTTAGTCACTAAAGCGAGTTTAAAGTTTCCTTCTACATCGGTAATGGTGCCCGTACCCGTACCTTGTATCACTACATTGGCACCGATTATCGGTTCTCCTTGTTCATCTGTCACATTTCCGTTAATATTCCATGTCTGTGCATGAAGTGAGCTTGAAAGTGACAGCATCCACATAAGACAGACAAGCAAAATACCACTTGCGTCTCTCGATTTTTGTCTGGTTTTCATAAATACATTTTTAAGTTAATAGGAACTTGTGTGTAAAAAATCTCGAGAGCAAAATTAGACAATGTAACAACCGATTATATTCACTGGTAGAGGATTTGGTAAATTCACAAAGTTATATATTACTGATTATCTTTCAATTACAGACAGACTCAATAGATTTTCAGTAGTGATTTAAATTAAATCGGTAATCAAAAACATGTATATAGATAATTGCCATTCGATAGTATTAAGCTATTGAATGGCAATTATCTATATACATGTGGGTAAAAAATGAGAGAAACGCTCAGTCTTCAAATTACTTTTTACAAACCTCTTTCACAGCTCGAAGAAATTCCTCCTTACTGAGCGAAGATTTATTTAAAGTTATAGAACGATTATTATATACGGTTTGCAGTGAACAGTGCAAAAATTCTGCAATCTTCTCACTATCCGTTACCCCCATTCGTATCAAAGCATGAATACGAAGTTCTGTATTAAGCCGCCCAGACTTCACTTCAATATGTTCTTCGGGACGTAGCAAACTATTGAAGTGCTCTACAAAATCAGGGTATAAATGTAGAATAATGGAATCAAATTTCTCATAAAAATCCTTCATTTCATCGCTCATGGTAGAAGTAGAACTAATCATCTTCTTTAAATCTTCAAGTTGCCCAGCCTTTAATTTACGGTTTAACTTTTTACGATACTCCTCCATACGGCAAATATAGGATGAACAAAGTTTGAATACCTGACCAATATACTCCTCCTTAATATAATTTGTGTCACGTAGAACCAAATTGAGCTTTTGCAGTTCACTATTAAGACTCTTCAATCTACCATTGGCCACATGTAGCTCAACCAAAGCTTTCCTACGTCTTCTTGTTTGCCTTCTCAAAAAGAAAAGAGCTATCAGCAATACAATAGTGAGAAAACTAATAAATAAAAGGAATAGCTTTAGCTGCTTCTGTTGCATATGATCACGTTCAATGTAGCTTTGATGTATCCTTCTCTGCAACTTCTGCTGATGAAGCAGTCGTACACGGCTCTTAAAAGTTATACCGATATCAGAACAATAAGTACTATAACGATAGGCTCGGTCCAACTGACCTTGTTCATATAAATAGGAAGCCAATGCATACAACGAACCAATATCACGATTCACAGCATATACATCAGCAATACCTGAGAGAATCATATTTTCCAGCCACTTGGTATGGTTGTGTTCTTTTTCATAAAGTAGAGCCAAGTTATAAGCTAAAATAGAATAATTACGACTATTAGGTAGAAGACGTTGTTTTTCCTTTTCCAACTCATCCCTAATGGCAATACGTTGTGCACCGGGAACATCTTGATATTTCCACACACGGCTATAAAGGTAGCGTGGCTCGTCAGGAGTGGCCGTCTGCAATACTGAATCTGAATATAACGCATAAAGTTGACCATAATGCTCATGTAATGCATCATCACCTAATGAATAGAGTTGCAACCGCGAGCAGAGAGTACGCATCTGACCATAATAACGCGAACGTAAGTAGCGAGGCATACTGGAAGAACAGAGTGAATGCATTACTTCAGAGGCTTGACTAAGCAAGCCATTAGCCGTATAAACAAAACCAATACCTAATAAAGATTCAATCTCACGATTCTTATCATGATATTGTCGTGCTAAATCAAGGCTTTGTGTAGTATACTTCATAGCCGAATCTGCATCATACACGCGATATTCTTGATAAATAGCCTGATTAAGTTCATACTGTTTCTCAAATGCCTTAGATTGTCTTAGTGAATGCTTCAACGCCTCTATTCGCTCCTCTTTCTGCAAAATAAGTTTATCAGAATTATCTATCAGACTATCTAATTGAGTAAACAATGCCTCATTTGCCTTAGCAGCACTATCTGAGATATGCTGCTTGCATCCAGCACAAAAAAACAAATATAGTAAGAAGAATAGGTTTAAACAAAAATGGTTTTTCATATTTCTATACTCGTTGGTAGAATTCATTTATTTAATAAATGAATTAAAAAAGTTACATACATCTTTGATTTTTAATATCAAAGTTCTAATTACAATCAATTCTACACACAACTTGTATGCAATATTCGCAAGAATTCTCGACATCTGCAAACAATTAACTAGTAATTTGGCTGCTTAACATAGAAATAACCAAATACGAAACACAAAAGCATCCACTCTTCTATTATACTTATATTGTTACTCTTAAATGCTTAACATTAATGATTATTGGGAGAATAAGAGCAATCGCTCTTAGCACAATACCATTCTATTCCAAAACATTTGTAACATTTCTGTAACATGTATGACATTTCCCTGCAACACCAAACTCTTTCCTTTGCAGCCGGAAATAAAATACATGTCTATGGAAACAATTTATCTGGGTATCGTCATCTTTCTGTTCGTACTCGCGATTTTCGACCTCGTGGTAGGTGTCAGTAATGATGCGGTCAATTTTCTTCAGTCGGCTGTCGGAGCAAAGGCAGCATCTTTCAAAACCATACTGTTCATTGCAGGCATTGGCGTCTTCATCGGTGCGGCACTCAGCAATGGCATGATGGACATTGCACGACACGGCATCTATCAACCGGAGCACTTCTACTTTGCCGAAATCATGTGCATTCTGCTTGCCGTCATGTTGACGGACGTCGTGCTATTAGATGTCTTCAACACTATGGGAATGCCTACCTCCACCACTGTATCCATGGTGTTCGAACTGTTGGGAGGTACGTTCGCACTGGCGCTCATCAAGGTCTATAACAGCGATACATTGGGACTGGGCGACCTCATCAATACAGACAAGGCACTGTCTGTCATCATGGCCATTTTTGTATCCGTAGCCATTGCCTTCTTCTTCGGTATGCTGGTACAGTGGCTGGCACGTATCGTGTTCACCTTCAACTACAAGAAGAACATGAAATACAGCATCGCGCTGTTCGGTGGTATAGCTGCCACCAGCATCATCTACTTCATGCTGATAAAGGGGCTGAAAGACAGCTCATTCATGACCCCTGAAAACAAGCAATGGATACACGACAATACCGCATTGCTGATAACCGGTTTCTTTGTATTCTTCACCATACTGATGCAGATACTGCATTGGTGCAAGATAAATGTCTTCAAAGTAGTGGTTCTGATGGGTACTTTCGCCCTCGCTCTTGCCTTTGCCGGCAATGACTTGGTGAACTTTATCGGTGTCCCCCTCGCAGGATATTCCTCATTTATTGACTATACAGCCAATGGTACGGCCGCCGGCCCCGACGGATTCCTGATGTCCTCACTCCTCGGTGCAGCCAAAACCCCGTGGTATTTCCTTATCGGTGCAGGCGCCATTATGGTTTATGCACTCTGCACATCCAAGAAAGCCCACAACGTTATCAAGACTTCCGTGGACCTTGCCCGCCAGGATGACGGTGAAGAGAACTTCGGAAGTACCCCGATAGCCCGTACGCTGGTACGCTTCAGCATGACTCTGGCTAACGGAATATCCAAAACGATGCCCGAAAGCAGCAAGCGGTGGATGAACACACGCTTCCAGAAGGATGAAGCCATCATAGCCGACGGCGCCGCTTTTGACTTGGTTCGCGCCTCCGTCAATCTCGTATTGGCTGGTCTGCTCATCGCCTTGGGAACTTCCTTGAAACTTCCCCTTTCCACCACTTACGTCACCTTTATGGTAGCCATGGGTACATCGCTTGCCGACCGTGCCTGGGGACGTGATTCGGCGGTATTCCGCATTACGGGTGTGCTCAGCGTTATCGGCGGTTGGTTCATCACTGCCGGAGCAGCGTTCACCATCTGTTTCTTCGTAGCACTGATTATCCATTTCGGCGGTACGGTTGCCATCCTGGCACTGATTGGTCTGGCAGTCTTCATGCTGATTCGTAGCCAAGTGATGTACAAAAAGCGCAAGGAGAAAGAAAAAGGCAACGAGACCCTGAAACAGTTGATGAAGAGTACGGACAACAATGAAGTCATCGAATTGCTCCGCAAGCATACCCGTGAAGAACTGGTGAAGATTATGGAATTCACAGAAGAGAATTTTGAACGTACCGTCACTTCCTTCCTACACGAGAATCTACGCGGACTGCGTCGTGCCATGGGCTCAGTAAAATTCGAAAAACAACTCATCAAGCAGATGAAGCGTACCGGAACACTTGCCATGTGCCGTCTCGACAACAATACCGTACTGGAAAAAGGACTCTATTACTATCAAGGCAACGACTTTGCCAGCGAACTGGTGTACAGCGTAGGCCGTCTTTGCGAACCTTGCTTAGAGCACATAGACAATAACTTCAATCCGCTGGATGCCATTCAGAAAGGAGAATTTACAGACGTAGCCGAAGACATCTGCTATCTGTTACAAGTATGCCGCCACAAGCTGGAAACGAACAATTATGATGAACTGGAAACAGAGATTCGCAAAGCCAACGACCTCAACGGACAGTTGTCTCACCTGAAACGCGAAGAGCTGCAACGCATCCAAAGCCAGAGCGGCAGCATCAAAGTCAGCATGGTATACCTGACTATGATACAAGAAGCCCAGAACGTAGTGACCTACACCATCAACCTGATGAAAGTAAGCCGCAAGTTCCAAGTAGAAAAAGAAGAGTTATGAGTTATAACGCATGGTACATAACATGCAACTTATAACTCATAACTCCTTAAGCCCCATCTTCCCCCCCCGTTGCAACATAAATGCACGGGCGGCTTCGTATTCATTGGGAATGATGCCGTCCAAAATGGCATCCTTAATGGCACTCTTCAAGGCACCTACCTGCTGGCAAGGAGAAAGGCCGAAAGTCTTCATGATTTCTTCACCACTGACCGGAGGCTGGAAATTACGGATACGGTCGCGTTCCTCCAAATCCTTCAGCTTCTGGCGTACCAACTGAAAATTATTAAGGAAGCGTTTCTTACGCTCCATATTCTTGGAAGTAATGTCGGCTTCGCACAGTGTCATCAGGTCGTCTATATCATCACCTGCCTCAAACAAGAGACGACGCACTGCCGAGTCGGTCACTACATCATCCGCTATCACAATGGGACGCATGTGCAGGCTCACCATTTTCTGCACATATTTCATCTTCTCATTCATAGGGAGCTTCATCTTGCGGAAAATATCGGGTATCATCTTCTCGCCAATGAAATTATGGTTATGGAACGTCCAGCCCGCACGGGGTTCCCAACGCTTGGTGGCAGGCTTGGCTATATCATGCAGAAGAGCTGCCCAGCGTAGCCAAAGGTTGTCGGTCTTCTTGCTGATGTTGTCGAGTACTTCGAGCGTATGGTAGAAATTGTCCTTATGGGCGCGTCCATTGCGCGTCTCCACGCCTTGCAGCCTGACAAGTTCCGGGAATATCAGTTCCAGCAGACCACAGCGGTCCAGCTCAATGAATCCCTTAGACGGAATAGGTGACAAGATGATTTTGTTCAGTTCGTCTGCAATGCGTTCTTTGGAGATGATGGAGATGCGTTCGCGATTACGCTCCAGAGAATCGAATGTCTCATCGTCAATATAGAATCCCAGCTGGGTGGCAAAACGGACACAGCGCATCATGCGCAAAGGGTCATCACTGAAAGTTATATCAGGGTCGAGGGGAGTCCGGATGGTCTTTTCCTTCAAGTCTCCAATACCGCCAAAGGGGTCGACCAACTCGCCATAACGCACCCGGTTCAGGCAAACAGCCAGTGCATTGATGGTAAAATCACGGCGGTTCTGGTCATCCTCCAATGTACCGTCCTCTACAATAGGCTTGCGGGAATCGTGTGTATACGATTCTTTTCTTGCACCCACAAACTCAACTTCCGTACCATAGTACTTCAATTGTGCCGTACCGAAATTCTTGAAGACGGAAACATGCGCCCCACGCCCCAGACGCTTACCCAGCGCCTCGGCCATGGCAATGCCACTGCCTACCACCACCACATCAATATCCTTGGAAGGACGTTGCAGGAAAATATCACGTACATATCCACCGACTACGTAACATTCCAATCCCAATTCATCAGCCGTTTCGGATATCCGCTTGAATATATCATCACTAAAATATTGCTTCAGTTCTTCTGCCGTCAAATCTATCATAAATAATGCGCTAATGTAATGAATACGCAAATGTGTTAATGGTCTATTAGCACATTTGCACATTAAAATGCTGCAAAGATAAAGATATTATTTCTATTTTTGTGGACTCTAACTCCAAGAACAACAAATATGAAAAAAGTAATACTCCTTGCATGCCTATGCTGTACACTCTTCTCTTGCGAAGATGTGGAGAAGAAGGCCGGTGAAAAACTACAAGCTGCCCGCGAAGCGTTTGAACTCGGCAACTACAATGAAGCGAAGATTCTGATTGACAGCATCAAGATGCTCTATCCCAAAGCGTTTGAAACTCGCCGTGCAGGCATCGGCCTGATGCAGGAAGTGGAACTGAAAGAGCAGGAAAAGAGCCTGGTCTATCTGGACAGTATGCTTCAAGCCAAGCAAAAGGATTTCGATGCAATCAAAGGGAAATACACTTTTGAAAAAGATGCCGAATACCAGAATATCGGCAATTACCTTCATCCTTCCCAAGTGATAGAAAAAAATCTGCATCGCTCTTTCCTTCGCTTCCAGGTAGACGAAAACGGAGTCATGAGCATGACTTCCATTTATTGCGGAGCCCATAATATCCACCATGTGGCCGTCAAAGTCACTGCTCCCGATGGTAGCTTTGCCGAAACACCCGCCGCCAAAGACAGCTACGAAACCACTGACCTCGGTGAAAAGATTGAAAAGGCAGACTTCAAACTGGGAGAAGACGGAAACGTCATGGGGTTCCTTTATCTGAACAAGGACAAGAATATCAAAGTCAACTATCAAGGGGAACGCCCCTATTCCATCACCATGACTGCCGCCGACCGCCAGGCCCTTGCCAGCATCTACGAACTGGCACAACTGCTGTCATCCATGACGGAAATAAAGAAGAATATGGAAGAAGCCAATCTCAAAATCGAATTTGTAAAAAAGAAGATGGAAGAGAGAAAAGACAATGCACAAGAATAAAAAGAAGGAAACCGGATGATATATTCATTACTTAGTCATCCGGTTCCCTTTTTATTATCAGTAAAGCCTTACCAAACCAATTTGGGTAAATAACGGCTCAGACATGTACGCAAAGCAGACAGAGTGATGGGTTTTACCAACACTTCCGAGGCTCCGCACTCCAAGGCTTTTTCGCGGTCGGCAGTAAAGGCGTAAGCGGTCTGCATGATGATGGGAAGTTCTTTATCCTTCTTGCGAATAATCACCGTAGCATCCAGCCCGTTCATAATAGGCATTTTTATATCCATCAGAATAGCTTCCGCCTTGTCGCGATTCTCTTCGAACAAATTTACAATATCCTCACCATTCTTTGCCCATAGTATCTCGCATTTCTTGCCGATAATAGCCTTTATCAGTTTAAAGTTACTATCATCATCTTCCGCAACCAGAATAAGCGGACGGTAATCTCCTGACACTTTTTCTATTTCCATGACCTATGCGTTTTGTTTATATAGGGGCAAAGATATAAAAAATAATAGATTTGCACTATCTTTGCAGCTCATTAAAAAAATATATAATGATTTCTATAGACGGACTGGCCGTAGAATTCGGCGGAACTACTTTATTCAGTGACATATCTTTCGTTATCAACGAAAAAGACCGTATCGCCCTGATGGGTAAAAATGGAGCGGGGAAAAGTACATTGTTGAAAATCCTGGCAGGTGTAAGACAACCTACCCGTGGAAAAATCTCAGCCCCCAAGGACAGTGTCATAGCTTACCTTCCACAGCACCTTATGACGGAAGACGGACGTACCGTATTCCAGGAAGCGGCGCAAGCCTTTGCCCACCTGCATGAAATGGAAGCTGAAATAGAGCGCCTCAACAAGGAACTGGAAACGCGTACCGACTACGAAAGCGACAGCTACATGGAACTTATCGAGAATGTCTCCGCCTTAAGCGAAAAGTTCTATGCCATCGACTCCACCAATTACGAGGAGGATGTGGAAAAAGCACTGCTCGGACTGGGCTTTGTACGCGAAGACTTCAACCGCCAGACCAGTGACTTCAGCGGCGGATGGCGCATGCGCATCGAGCTTGCCAAACTGTTGCTGCAGAAGCCCGACGTACTGTTGCTGGACGAGCCTACCAACCATCTGGACATAGAATCCATACAATGGCTGGAAGATTTCCTTATCAGCAATGGAAAGGCTGTCATCGTCATCAGCCACGACCGTAAATTCGTAGACAACATCACCACCCGTACCATTGAAGTGACCATGGGACGGATATACGATTACAAAGTAAACTACTCCAAATACCTGGAACTCCGCAAGGAACGCCGC
>UMJE01006893.1_pt1 | contig 23841 bp, 25 predicted proteins | sample 1965971 | NCBI WGS metagenome assembly UMJE01 (sample SAMEA4836143, study PRJEB28245) | human gut metagenome | biome: gut microbiome; material: fecal sample | place: Denmark | collected 2008 | reverse complement strand
GTGATTTTTACCGCTCTATTAAACAAATCTGTTTTAGGTTATTATCTACTTTCATTACCTCACCTATAAAATATACCTGAACAGAAAAATCTGTTCAGGTATATTTTTATTTTAGAATTCAAATCTTACACCGACATTGACCTGCCATTTCTTTTCTATCTCTCCTCTACCGCTGCATATTTATACTAAATTTTTCTTCATCAATTAAAAGTATAGCGCAGGCCTAGATCAATCCTATATTTAGTCTGCAAATCGGCATCGAAGGATCTTTTTACCTGGAAATAGCCAGTAGTATCTTTATCAAAATTACACGTTCCACCCACAGACAATTCATACCAGCTATCTTTCATGTCCGCACGTCCAATATTGCTGTCGCCACTACTTTGACTGAATTTAGATGTCAATTCACCACAAAATTCACGCTTCGCGTCCAAACGGGCAAAATAACTGCCATTATCCAGTTTTCTACCTACAGCTATACCAATTCTTCCAATCAAACTATTAATTGCATCCTGTTCAATATTTATACCATTGTCAGTTGTGTAGTCTGCACTATTTATTTTGCCGTATGTCAGCTGTAATTGAGGGTCTATGAAATATCCTTTTTCATCCTCATAACGATGTCCGTATTCGGCACTTAAAGCATAGGCCCAGTTCGAGCTATTCCCATTTGTTATCATAGAACCACTGTCACTGATAGATTTAAAACCAGTGTGCATACGGCTTACTTTGCCTATCAAATCAATGTATTCACCATTATCTGTCAGATGAGTTCCATAAACTGCCCCTGTAGCAATCCAGCTATCACCTTCACCACCATTTGCCAAATCACTTTCCCCATCTGTATAGCTAAACATCCCGCCTAAAGTCCATTTACTGTCCTTTAGTTTTCTATCATAACCCAAAGCCACAGAACGGTAATTGTTTCTAAAATAGTTATTACCTTTATCATATTCCGTCTGGCTAGCAAAAACCTTCATCCATTCGCCATCCAACTTTGGTAAATCACGTATTTCACCTAACCGTTGGGAAATTGTCTCAACCTCTTCTCTCCAAGCAAAATAATTGAGCATCGCTGCAGAATCAATGCTTCCCATAGTTGAAGTTTCTTTATCTTTTACCGATAGAATATCACCTTGATATTTATAGCCATGTTCATTCATCGCAGCATTGGTACCTACATTATCTGCTTCATCAAAAAAATAGTTTGCATAATAATTATGCACCAACCCTTCTTCAAGAAAAACTTTGCCAGCATTATTTTTCCCATTTTCCAATATTTGACCAGATACACCTATATTTTCTATACCTTCTTCTACAAAAATATGGTTTGACGCATCTTTCAAAACACCAAAAGCTTCTTCTGTAGAAGCAAATTTATCTGAATTATTAGCAATATCTCCAACCTTAACATTCAAAACGGTATTTTTATTATCGTTGGCTTTATTAACTTTGTGCAGTAAAACGCCATTACCAGAAACTTCATAGTCAGCTCCAACCTGATTAAGTTTATAAGTAATAGTTCCATTACCTAAAAAGCTCCCTTGAACATCAATTTTACTGTTACTGCCCATTACGATATTATATCCCTGATCACTAGGATTTGATGTATCTCCTAAAATCAATCTTGTATTATCTTTCGTATCATTGTTACCTGCTTCCAAAATAATGTTAACATCATCATCTAAAACAAGAGTATTATCGTATTTTACTATATTAGCACCGCTTACCGAATCTACAGCAATATACGCATCCCCTTGCACAAAATGTAATGTAGAACTATTATCAGGCTCCGGTTTGTTTAAACGGGTAGGTGCAAGGACCTTAATATCACCGTTAAGAATATTAAAATTCCCCTTCATTGTTGTGCGAGTGTCAACAGTATGTGTATTATTATAGACATTAGGTTTAATATAAATAGAATAAGTTTTCCCCCAAATATCTACCCCACCATGATTCAAAGAAATAATATCTTGTTTACCAGCGGCATTATATAGTGCAACTGCACCGTTCACACCATCAGACTTAATACTATTGCCAACACTTATTTTTTGCGAACCAATATAATCATAATTTCCTGTATCAGATGAATTATAAATACCTGAGGCATCGCTATTAGTTGAATAGACATCAATATCTCCTACATAGTCCACCGTCTGGTTTCCAATATCAGCCATTGATGTCGCAATGCCCCATTTCTGTGCATAAATTTTACCTACATATTTCACATGTTGTAGCCCGCCCTGTTGGCTAATAATACCACCACCAAAACGTGCATCTGCATCACCAATTTGACCAATAACAGCGTTAATATTCTGTGAGGAAGCATCTAAATCTGGATTACCAGTACTAGCACTTACTGTATAAATAGCGGCATTACCATAACTAGAAGCTCCTGTTGATAGAATAGGGTTTGAAATACTAATTTTATCTATTCTGCCATTTATTTCCTGAATTCCGCCTTGATTATTTATAACTATATCTCCACTATAGATATTCGAATTATTTCCCGTGAGTACTATTTCGTCAATATTTGCGTTTACAATTTGTTTACTTATTTTATCAGGATCATTTACAGTGGTACCATGCACTTCAAATACAGAATTTTCTGCAGTTATTTTATTAACATGCTTAATATTCACTGTCTGTACAATAGGAGAATTTGTTTTAGTTTCAACATAAAACACTTGATTATCAGAGCTAATACTATTGATGTTTTCACCAGTAATAAGCTGATTATTATTTTTCCCCTCAAACAATCTATCTTGCCCTTTTCCAGAACCTATATAAGTTATCGCAGCATTATCATCTAACTCATATTCATCAGCTTTCAATGGAGCAGAAACTTCCCCATTAACTAATTCTGCTGCATAACAGGAGCACTGAACACCCATAGCAACAAGCAGTGCTGCTGCCAAAGACAATTTATTATCCTTCATTATTATCCCATCCTCTTCTTATAGAAAAAACTCTTTCTTTATCACTCGGATAAGGCTTTGCTTAAAATCAAAGCTTTGTCTATTAAATACATAATTTGATAACTTATGCCATAATGTTTTACCATCTCCCGTTTTGGCCGCAAAAAAATAACCTCCCCCAGAAATAAAATTCTGAGGGAGGTTATTAGGCAGAGCAAGAATCTTATGTCCCCCCCGAATATACTCGCGCACACTTTTGTTTAATCCAGACTGCATTTTTCGTCCAAACTATATATTATATGTTACATTTAAAACTTCCTGTTCGCAATATAGTATTAGTTTACAATTATTTTTTTTTGTTCAAATTGTTTTATTTTAACATCTTTATTAAATTTGAAAAATTTTTTATCTAGGTAATTCCGTTATTCTGTTTTCTTCAATTGCTTTTTTATGCTTCTGATCATCAGCACTTATAAAACCAAATGAATGGTACTGTCGCTGAGCATCTGCTAATTTTTCCTTCGTCCTGGTACGCATATCGTCAGTAACAGCATTGACCATGACCTGGTTATTCAACATAGCATTAGTATTTTTGCTTGTTGCAATCAAGGCTTTCAACATAAGCTCTTTTTGTTTTTCACTTATGACACCCTTAGAGTAATCGCTCAAAATCTTATCACGCTGCAGACCAATCTTACTACTTATATCCTCTGACTTCTGTGCTACATCAATAGAGTTTTTATATTCGTTTTCGTAAGCTTCTGATAACCTTTTGTAATTATCTTTCCACGCTTCAGGAGTGTTACCATACTTATTACTCAAAAAATCAATACTATACAAGTTCTCAACTTTAGCCTGATATGTATTTTTGGCACCTATTATACCATTAACACTATTAGACAATATATTTGCTTCTTCAACGACTGTCAACACATCATTTTCTAATTGACCAAGATCATCAAACACTTTAAAAAATTCTTCCTGCAGATCGTGCAATGTAGTTATTTCTGATAATATTTTGGTTTCTTCAATAACTTTCTGCGTTTCTTTAGCTACTCGCGCTACATCAATCACAGAACCTCCCCGAAATTTTGCGCTTGCAAAAGATGTTACGATAACCACAGACAGAAAACCTACTGCTAACGGAATTATGATTTTTTTCCATTTCATTTTTACCTGCCCCTTTTCGTTATTTATGTTATATACACTAAATACTATATATAGCTTATATAACCTAATTATTTAGAAGCGCATTAAAATGCTTTGTAACTCTAGTAGACAATATGGGTACCATCCATACTAAAAAAGTAAATGCCAGGACAAACACTACAAATGTAGCGATACTATCTGCTGTTAGTGGTTTAAATCCGTTCAAGGTATCTATCACAATCGAATAAATAAATGCTGATACTATTAAATCAAATATAGCCGTAAAAACTGCTGAAATAAGATTTTTACCGTAATACTCTGTTTTCGAAAATACCATTAAAGGAATTCCCAAGGCACCAAATACGCACATAACATAAAAGACTACAAGCTTATACGCCATATAAAAGGTTACAAACAAACATAATGTTAAAATGACTGGCACTAATATCATAAGGAGTAATTGAGTAAGAAATGAAAACTGTTCGTTAACGTGTAAAAAAGGCTTAATAAGGTGTGTTACAGATATGAAAAAAGCCTCAAACTGTAAGAAACTGCTTTCAGAAAAGGCTTGTCCAGAATATGTACTGCTAATATCTTCGATCATAGGTACAAACATATTCGACACTAGCCAATGCCAGCTCTGCAGCAGCCAAAAGAAGAACCCATAACGCATTATTTTGGGTATCAGCTCTGAAAAATCTTTAATCGGCCGAACTCCGAGAACACCTGCAAGTAAATAAACAGCCAAATCGATTACAAACAAACTTATCATTAATTCTACTAAATTTTCTGATGCAAAATCCAAGGCAGGCTTTAGTGATTCAAGAATTTTCTTGGTTGCCTTCAGCAGCTCTTCGCTCGGAGCAAAATAATTACTGAAATCAAAATCAATATTTGGAGCAATATTACCAAATACCCCAGTACTATTATTCGGGTCCCAACCTGATAAATCCCACTGACTAGCAATATAATCAAGCGGATCTGTCGTATCCCCAAAAACATCAAGTAATCTACGTTCAACATGAACGTGCGGGCCTGTTGAATTACCCGTACTGCCTGATATAGCAATTACCTGACCTTGGTTGACATGATCACCAACGGAATAAAGTAACTGCGAATTATGCCCCATATTCCAACATACACCATTTGAATCCTGAACAGATATAAAGTATCCATATCCACCACACCAACCGCTGTAAACGACAGTACCGGTCGCCAGCGATGGTACGCCAACTCCAGCAGGAACAGCGATATCAACTCCCTCATGCCCCTTGCCAATACCAAAAATAGGGTGAATACGCCAGCCATATACAGACGTTACTTCTCCTGAAAAAGCATACGCATTGTGCATGAACGACAAGGCAGAAAATATGATAATTAAACATGCTAGGTATTTTTTCATTAGATTACCACGCTTTACTTAAAAAAATTGTACGATGCTGTAGATATCTGGCAAACCCCATAAATAATAAAGAAAAACCGAGATACTTAGAACAGGACCGAAAGCGATTCTATATTTTCTATTTCTTGTAAAAGCTAAAACCACTAACCCGATAATGCCGGCCAGCAAAAAAGAAAAATATATAAAATGCACAATCAGCGGCCATGACCAATAGCAACCAAGTATAGCTAGCAAAAAAACGTCACCAAGCCCAAATGCTTCTTCCTGGTAGATCAAATAACTTATCTTGTAAATGACATAGCCAAAAATCCCTGCTGCTGCGGCCGCAAAAGCTGAAGAAAGCATATCACCGATATAAATTTTATAAAGCGAAACGACTACAGCTAATATAGAAAGATCGCTAATATAGATATACTGTGTTTTAAAGTCAATATAGGCAATTTTAAAAAGCAGTAATGATGTTACCGCTATATATAAGTAATATAGTATTCCCATTCCAGCACTTCCTAATCGTTATCCTGATATCCTTCAGGATAACGAATGACATCAGGAAGGGATTTATTAGAATATGGTGACGTATATGTTTTTGATGAAAGTTTGGCTGTTAGAACATAGCTGTCACCGTTATTTTTATATGTCCAAACTTTGCTATCAGCCAACTGCATTATTCCCATTTCTTTCAAGGTTTCTTTCGAAATATCCGGAGGCAGCTCGCTGCGCATCCGGTAATATCTAATAATTGATTTATCAATTATTGTCGCCTGTGCGACAAGTGATCTGTCGTTTAAAGTTTGGCGTATCGTTTTAGGCGATATGCCTGGATGAGATAGTAATAACCCCATTAATCCCAATACGATTATGCACCGCATAAATAGCATATGCTCACCTCAAATGTTAGTTAGAAAGAATCAAAGTAACCGTGCTTCCTGAATGCCTGGACGATGAAGTTAAGCTAGCTGATACAGTATCCCCCGCATTGATTGAGCGTGCAAACGTGTGCATATTAACTACATTTTCGGTTGTACCCCAATAATGGCCCTTACTGCCAGCTTTTTCTGTATATGTTGAAGTAGATACTGTACCCAAATTTACTCCCGCAGCTGATGCGGTGAATGTTGCTGATCCGGACCAACTACTATCTGAAGGGGAAAATTTGGAACTTACAATAACCGTTAAGTATTTATATGATCCGACGGCTTGAAATGACACGCTGTTTGTTCCAGTGCGTATTTCACAGCCAGCGCTGTCATTTGTCTTAGATAGCATTGCTATTGGAAGCGTAAAGCGCGGATTAACTTCATTCTGATAGTATATTTTTACTGTAGCAATACGCTGTTTGATCTTATCGTTATAATTTGTTTCTCCTGAAACGACTACTTCATAAGAAAAATCTGTATCATTGATCTTTGTTTTACTTTGTGATTTTAAATCAGAATATTTCGTCATCCTTAAAACTGAAGCTTGTGTTTCTCCGTGTTGTTGTGCCTGGACTACAATGCCGTTGCTGTTCGTCGCCGCAAATACTGACTGCTGTGTTTTTGCTACTTTGACCGCTAGGCCTGTAAGCAAAAATGCAGTAATCAACGTTGACATTATTAAACTTGATCCTCGAACCTTGCGCTGCATAATAAAACTCCTTCTACAGCCAGGTCAATAAATTCAAGATTTTAAAGGCATCCAGTACGCCCAAGTACATTTTCCGCTGATAGACCAACTGGCGTTTTTGGGAACCGGTACACAAACCTGAATATCACCCGTTCCGTATCCTCTCGGGACAACATAACCTAATAATGTTCCATTTACATAAACATTTAGCGAACGTGGTTTGTTACTTCCTGCAGCAACAATAAACCCTGCTGTTTTGGCAATACCACTAAAAGATCCATCATCTGTTGCACCTAAATATTCCGGACTACCTATATCGATGCTTGTTGGATCTATACTATAGAAAAATTTCTTTATCGACGCTCGTGGTGATTTTTCGCTATTCAGGTAGACATTCGTTGTAACCGTTTTTCGCTGTATACCATCAGGTAAAGTAGTTGCTTGGCCAATCTGCACCTCATCTTGATAATCAGTACCTTGAATTTTAGATTTTGCCTGAGCTGTTAAATTTTTATACCCTCTTAAAGTTAGAAAATCTATCTTGCTTTCAGCGTATTGATACGCTTGCAAAGCAATACTATTGCTATTAGTAGATGCAAGGACTGATTGTTGCAATCTGGCAGCATTTACTCCTAACGTGGTTAGAAGGAATGCGACTATCAAAAATACAACAATTAGACCATTGCCCCTTAACTGACGTGACTTGTCAGATGTGGGGGGGTAGTTGTGTTTTTGCCGTAGACTTTCATAAAAATTCCTTTCTACAGCTCAGGTATTAAAATCAAGTAATTATGCAGCTTTTATTATCCAATTTACGGATCTGTTTACAGGTCGAATTTCATTTGCTGTTGGAACAACACGACTGGTGTCAAATCCAAAAATGGCACCATCGTTAGATGTTTTATTGCCCTGGGGGCCATTGGACACCAGATAAAAAGCACCCGATCCATGCGTTGGTCTCATATTGCCACCTACTGTGCCGGTAATGTTTCTTATCGCGTCACCCTGCAGCTCACCAAGAGCTGCAGATGAATGTGTTACTGTACCGTAGTGCGTACTTGTCTGGCTTCCATAACCGCGAAGAAAAACACCTCGATAATCAGGCACATTGCTGCCGACAATAGCACTTAACTGCGGATAACCGGCAGTGCTTTGCCCGTTGCAAAGTAGCCAAACGCCACCATCTGCTGGTAAAGTATGCGACGGCCAGGCAAGGATCGTACCTATTGGTACGCCCGTGCTTTTTTCCACCGAAGAACGTATCAGTTTTAGCGAAGCACGCGGCCATGAATCACCTTTTAAGTAAACATTTATCGTAGCAGTTCGTTCTTTATGTTCCTCAGTACTGCTTTCTTCCGAAAGCAGTACCTCGTCCTGATAATTACTATCCTGTATCTCTGTTTTTGCCTGAGCTGTTAGACTATTATATTTTGTTACCCTGACAATATCTGCTTTACTTTCGGCATATTGGTAGGCCTGCAAAGCAATATTATTACTATTAGTAGATGCAAGGACTGACTGTTGTGTTTTGGCTACTTTGACCGCTATGCTTGTAAGTAAGAATGCAGCAATCAAATATACAACAAGTAGCCCACTGCCCTTTAGCTGACGTGGCTTGTCAGATATGGGGGGGTGTTTGTCCTATTAGAAAAGACCTTTAACATAATTGCCTCCGATCAAGTAGTTAGAACTCCAGTTTTACTGTTGGAAGGTCCTGCTTGAATATGTCTTTGGGTGTGCAGGAAACGGTCCTACTATTAACATCAATAACATAGTCATTGCCCCACGGATCTACAAGCTTATCGGCCTCATCACCTCTGCTCTTCAAAGATATATATTCATGCGCTTGTCCATCACGTGAATCAGATGCCGGTAAACCCTCAAGCAATTCATCTACTGTACTTGGTAAAGAAGCGGTTAAGCTGTCTTGCTCGTACTGCAGCATGGCAGTTGCAATAACTTTCAAATCGTTATCCACTTTAATTATTCTTTTGTTCTGCTCAGCGGTGGAATATTTATTAGCCAGGGCCCCTAACAATACTGCCAAAATAGACATTACTACAAGTAACTCAATCAGCGTAAACCCAGCCCTCCGTTTCATTTGAGCTTGCAAATAATTAATAGATAAACATTTCATGATTTACTCCTTCTTTCTAAAAAATATTAGTATTGGCTTATGGTGCCAATGTCGTCGCCGGAAAATTTCTCTGTTACATTACTTCCTGAGCTATTTGCTCCATCCGGTCCTGAAGACCATACAGCGAAAAGCCTGCTGTCCTGGTCATAGCTGTAGTTAAAGTTATTGTTCCATTCATCTTTAAGTGCATCTTTAGTTGCCCACGGCCCAAATTGACCTTGTTTTTTAGTTAAGGCTTCTAAGTTTTCAGGCATTTCCTGCATCTCAAAATGATATTGGCCTATTCCAATAACCAAGCTGTTTACTGCCATCGCAGTAGTATTTCTTCTGCCCGATTTCATCATTTCGCTGGCCTTAGGTGCTGCTAATGAAAGCAATGCAGCACAAATACCTATGACAACTAACATCTCAATCAATGTAAAGCCTTTGCTTTTTCTTGGCATTGTTTTTCCCCCTAATTAAACATACGCTCAGAAATATCAAAGAGCGGGAACAGGACTAATGCATACATTATTCCCACTGCCAATACTGACGGGATCAAAACAGCAAAAGCAAAATGTTTAGCTACTTCTTCTGACGTTGTTTTTAGTTCTGTGCTAGTATAATCCGTCGCTATTTCCATGTTTGCAGCTATTTTTCCCGTTTTGTCGCCGATCGTGATAAAACTCAATACGGCTTCTGATAAGATTCTGTCCTTCTTATTCGCGCTTATAACAGAGTTTGCAATATCACTACCACCAATCATAGCTGCTGCTGCATTCTTAACGATTTTCTGCAGGCGGCCGTTCGAAAATGTACCCGCAATATTATCTAAGGCCTGGTAAGTTGGAATGCCCGAAGAAATAAGCAGCGACAAATTAGATGTAAATTCAAATTGTAAAATGCTGTAGTGAAGCCTTTTATAAATCGGCAAATTCAATTTTATGTTGTCAACTAACTCTTTACTTGAAAAAGTGAGCCAACTGCAGATCTTGGAAATCAGATAAATACCAAAAACGGTAACATACCAGTATTCAAATATCATATTGACCGAAGATTCCAGGAGCAGCAGTGATTCTGACATTTCAACACCAGTATCTGCATAGAGCTGTTTAAAGTTCGGGATCGAGTACACTACAAAATACACAAACAGGCAAAAGGCAAAAATAATTGAAATTATCGGGCTGAACAGAGCGGCGCGGATTTTGTCACGCAGCTCCCACCTGATTTTCATAAGCGTCACCAAATGATCAAATACAGCATCCAATTTACCGCTTTTCTCGCCTACCTGGATAGTTTCGCAAATCATTTTGCTGAAGATCTTCTGCTTGGCGAAAGCAATGTTTATTTCGTCGCCGGCAACAATATCTCTTGCGATCTGCCGAGCAGCGTCCCTGACCGCTTTATTGTTATGTGACACGGCAATTACTTCCATTGCTTCACTCATAGTGACACCGCTCTGGTGCAGCGCCCGCAGATGTATAAAAAGCAACCAGAATTCTTTATACGAAGGTTTGCACCACCATTCTTTTATAGATCCAAACATAAACTCCCCCCTTTCTAATCTTCACTTACAGCCAGTTCACTGCAAAGTTCTTCAAGCGAAACTTCACCATTTTTTACCAACTCAAAGCCTCTTTGCCAAAGAGTGATAAAATTATTCTTTTTCAGAAGCTCTTTACTTTTTACCCAGCCGACCTGCTCGCTGAACAAATCTCTAAGTTCATCATTAAACCGAATTATCTCCAGTATTGGCAGCCGACCTACAATGCCCGTGTTACCGCATTTGCTGCAGCCTTTTGACCGCATAGTTATGCCACCAGGAAGCTGTTCTAAATATTTCTTCGGCAGCAGCTTATTGTATTCACTGACTACTTCTTCACGGCAGTGCGGGCAACTGCGTGCCAGCAAACGCTGACCAATAATGCCAACTATCTCCGAAAGAAATTGATATCTGCTGATACCCATATTAGCTACGCGATCAACAGCGGCGATAGCTGACTTCGTGTGCAGCGTACTGAAAACCAGATGACCTGTTTGTGATGCCTGGATGCTGACATCTGCAGTGTCATAGTCGCGGATCTCGCCGACCAGGATTATATTAGGATCTTGGCGCAGTGAGGCCCGCAGTGCTTTAATCATGGTATTCGACATCGCCTCATTGTCCTGCAGGATCGTTACCTGTGACTGTGATACGCCATCGATTTTCTGCTCGACCGGATCTTCGATAGAAAGGATTATATTGTCTTTACTGCCCTTTTCAGCAAGCGCGGCATATTGGATCGTTGTTTTACCGCTGCCTGTCGGACCGGTACAGAGGATCATGCCGCTTGGAGCCATCAGCATTAGTTTTATGGTTTCAAGATCTTCAGGGTGCATATGTAAATTATCAAGCCTCGACAACTTATTTCCCTGGTCAAAGATACGAATGGTTATTTTTTCGCCAACGACCGTGGGATAAGTGCTTATACGATAATCGGCGTCACCTTCGTTCTTAGATCCGTCCAAAGGCACTTTTTTTACTTCGGTGTTAAGGTGACACCAGGTTTTGATTACGTTGGCCAGCGAATTTTTCATCGCCTCGTCAATATCAATATTAGGCTTATATAATTTGCCGTGAATCCTGAATTGCACTACTGCTCCAACTCGGTAAGGCGTGATATGGATATCACTTGCACCCATTTGCCTGGCTTCGCTTTTGATGCGGTCAAAAAGGTCCTGTGCAGCTGATGTTTTGCCTTGTACGAAATCAGCATTACTGTCATTGGACGTATCGCCGGAAGAAACTCCAAAAAAGCGTTCAAATACCGGGCTGAATTCATCATATTCGACCATTAAGATTTTGATATCATTAATTTTCCCAGGCTTGTTTTTTTGAAGCTGATCTAAAATGATATTCTTCTGCAGTATATTTTCAGTATCGTAGGTAACAAGCAGCAGGACCTGGCTTTCCCTGTCATATTTGATCGGCATTAAATGCCGGTTTATCGCAATAGATCTGTCAACAAGCGATACTATTGCTTCTGTAATATCAATATCAGCTAGGCTCTCCTGAAAATTGAAGGAATCGCACGTTATATTATCGATTTTTTCTTCAGCAAATTCATTCATAGATATCACTCCCTGGCTTTTTCTATGAATTTTTTCATAGTGTCCGTTGTCTTTTTCAGTTCTTTTTCAACTGTCGCTTTATTTTTACGCAGTTCTGCTTTTTCTTTTTCCAAAGCTTCTTTTTCAGCTTCCATCTTCTTCAATTTTGCTTCAAGGGCAGCGTTTTCAACTTCAAGAGTCTTCTGCTGCTCGGAAGAAATATTGTGGTCCATACGCTCGTCTTGCAAGGTAGTAAGTTCTTTATGCAGGGCTGGCGAAGTCTGCTGCAATTCTACTTTAGGACGGCCAAATTCGTCACGGACAATAGTCGGTGTTATAGCAATAAGGATCTCTGTATTCTTCTTTTCCGTTGAGCGTGACTTGAATATCTCTCCAAACAGAGGAATTTTCGACAGGAACGGAACAGCTTTAATATTCTTGACTTCTTCATCTTTCAGCAGTCCACCGATAAAGATCGTTTCTCCTGATCTTACTCTAACGATAGTTTCAGCTTCTCTGGTGGAGATCTGCGGCGCCTTATTGTTGCCGGATTCTACCCACTGTGTGATTGTCGAGATCGAGGGTTTAATCGTCATGGTGATAGTTTCATCGCCGTCATCGTTAATACGCGGAATAGCTTCCAGCTTGACGCCGACATCTTTATAATCAACGGTTACGGTATTATCCGTATTTTCAGATGATGTTGACGTACTCGTAAATACCGGCACTTTATCGCCCATCAGGATCGATGCTTTGCGGCCATTAAAAACTGTTACAGACGGCCGAGCCAAAATCTTGCCTTTGGAAAATGTTTCTTCGTGATTGGCTGTGATACCAAATTTAAAGCCGTTATAGCCACCAACTGATGTATCTTTGCTCCAGCCTTCAGAGCTGAAATTCAGCCCCATATCCCTTGCTTTATTTCGGCTTAACTCAACAACTGTTGCCTGTACCTGGATCTGCGGCTGGGCGACATCCAACTGCTTTAACTGATCCCGTACTTTATCGATTTGCGCTGTAGATCCATTAACGGATATGGTATTATTATCGGCATTTACGAAGATTTTATCTTCGTCCAAAATCAATTCCATCTGCTTTTTGGCAGCTTCGAGATCCAAATGTTTCACATTAAAAGTTTCCATGATGCTCATGGTTTTCGACGGCGACACAAGAACAACGTCGCCTTTATATTCATAGCTAAAACCGTGCGTGAGTGCCAAGACATCTATTGCTTTACCAAAATTCGTATTGGTCAAGCTAAGGGCTACTGTTCCGCTCAGATCACCGTTGATAACTATATTTTTATTTGCTCTGTAGCCAAGACTGCGGATGGCGTCTACAATCGGTGTGCCAGGAGCGAAGTCTACGTCAAAGGCTTCGCTGGCAAACACGCTGCAGCTATTTGCACATAGCATTGCGGCTAAGGCAAATGCTGATATTTTTTTACGAAAATTCATTATTTATGTCACCACCATATATTATTTTTTAAAAGCTACCCAATCTCCACCAACAGTTACGCCAGCTTTCGATACGCTGCTTAACGTTCCCCAGGGCGTTTGAGTACCTATTTTCGCTGTTACTGTTCGGCCCGCGCACTGAAGGATCGCTACATCAGGCGGGAGAATGCCTATGACACGTAATACATCATCGTGTCCACCACCGCGCGCATTACCTGGCATCGGAGGGACTACCGGAGAATTAGGCGGCAGCATTTGTGCTAATCCGCCTGTTTCCATACCTGGTATTGGTGTTAGGTCTACTTTGTCCGAAAACGGAGAAGCGGCAGCAAAAACTGTCTGGCCCATTTGCATATGCAGCTGGCTGAAATCACTGACGTTTGGCTTTTTCGTTTCTGGCATAGTCGGCGAAGTTGCAGCAAATATTGTTAAAAACATACCGGCCGAAGAAAGGACTGCAAGACTATACACAAATAACTGCGTTGTACCTTTTATCTTTTTCATGTTCTCACCACCTCACCTAAACATAAAATACTCTGAATTTGATCTGCAGCTCGATTTGCCCGCTTCTCGGATTCGTGCCAAGATGCAAATTGTTGATAACAACCAAATGATTTTTCTCAAATTCATTCAGGCACGCCACAATATCATTCCAGGCTCCTGTTAGTGTTACGGACGTTTCTGCATATTGGATTTTCTTTTTTTTGCCAGGCGTTCCCGGTGCCGGAGCAGCTCCTTTATTGACGTTTAAGATCGTCAGGCGGTTTTTTCGTATCAAGTCTAACTGCGCCTGCTGCACCAGCTCTACATTTTCATATGCGGCTGGCTTCAGCATATTGTTTAGCAGCTTTTTATTAGCACTTACGTCAAATTCTTCCAGCCAGGTCTTGTTGGCAACAGATTGCTCATATTGTTGGGAATAGCTTGCAATCATATTCACACGGAAACTGTTTAAAAAATATATTGCTACTAACCCAACTACAATAAGGATCAAAGCCATATCCATGTTTTTTCTGAAAAGGCTCTTATCTTCCGAGTACTGTTTCAGCATCATTTTTATCATTTATCAGTACCCCCTGTCGGCTTGGACTTGGCAGCTTTAGCCAGCGGCTCGACACTTATAACGAATTGCTGCATTTTATTCACTTCGCTTTCGCTTGGTGTTTTGATGCTTTCAACTGTCGCTTTATGACCTGTTAAATCAATGCTGTTGCAAAATGAGTTTACTATATCTAAAGATTGTGCCTGCCCTGTGAAAGTTGACCTTGATTCGCTTATATCTATGCTCGTCAGCGTGATATCTTTAGGCTTTGCGTCCATTACCGCAGCCATAACTGCTATTACATTTATACCGCTGGGCCTGCTTTCTTTAATTAGATCAGCGCGCTTTTGCAATTCATTTTGGATTTTTTGACCGGCAGCAAAAGCTTCACTATCGTACTGAACCGGCCTGAAGCTATACCAGGCATAACCAATGCTTAGAAATTCACAGGCAATGCCTGTCAATACAAAAAGCAGCACGGCGATAAAAGTCATTTTGATAACCGGCTTATTGTAATCGTATTCAGCTTTGTTTGTTTCTTCTGGAGTTAAAAAATTCCCTAAGTTTTGAGATTGAGAATCCATTTGCATCCCCTTCTTCCTTACTTGATATATAGCTGTTTGCTTCGCTTGGAGGGGCTGGCTTCCTCTCACGGGGCTTCCCACTCCAAGCGGCACAAACACCCACGGACGCATATACTTCTTTCATCCGATTGGTTGAAACGCCCATAGAAAGCTTAGAATCAAACTGCCTTTTTTCAGCCGATAAATCCAATATAGGCGGTAACCCCTCTTCTTTTTCGTAGCTAAACAAACGCTGTGCATGCTCCATCATTAAAAGCATTGCAGCCTCTTTTGAAAAGGCAATATTATCAAAAACGATAATTCCCTCAGGATAACGAATGACATATTTCCCCGTTTCGATTTCAAGAAAAAAGGTACTGTATGATTCCTTCAAGGGATGCACTAGAGCAAAAACATCTGTCGTGATACCAAATAGTTTTGCTTCCTTGCTTTCAAAATAACTTTTTATAATGTTTAGAAGCTCCTTTTTTACAAAAGCGGCAGATGCAAAAAACTGACGTTCTGTTTTTGGCACAAGGTCAATAAGCATTGTGCCGACAAACTCCTGCAGTTCGAGGCCTTTCGGTATCAATTTTTTGTACACAGAATGCTGCTGGATGTCGTTAAAATTTTCAGCATATGTAAAAGTATCCATAGACACAGACCCACAGCTATATACCGCGTCAGATAATACGACATAATATTTATGGGATTGGAAATCTACAATTTCATTAAATAGTCGATCTGAAACTTTGCCTTCAAGAAAATCCATATACCCTGAATTTACTTCAAATACATCTTTTACTTTATAAACGTTTTTAACTACATCAACGCCAACAACCACTGTTGATTCGCAGTTTATGTTTAAGATATAAAACACTGCTACACCCCTTTCTGTCAGCTCCATAATAAACTTGGATCTGTATATTGATTATTGTGCCAGTACTCTAAGTGCAGATGCGGTCCAGTACTGAAACCAGTGCTACCAACAGCCGCAATGGTTGTTCCTTTATCAACATACTGACCATAATTACAATACAAAGCGCTGCAGTGACCATATAACGTATGATCACCGTTTTCATGTTCGAGAATAACAGTATATCCGTATCCGTCATACCAGGCGCTATATACTACCGTACCAGGCATCATTGCCGGTATTGCAGTGCCTTCTTCATATCCAATGTCCATACCTGAGTGAAACTTCCATTCGCCGGTAATTGGATGAATGCGCCAACCAAACGGTGACGTTATTGGAGCTGCCATACCAACAGTTGTAAATAAACAAAGCAAAACCAATGCTAACAATATATTTTTTATCAAACTCATACCTCCAGTATTCTGCTGTTATTGATTACCGACAATTTATTTATGTTCAAACTTAAAACTTGAAAAATAGGGAACAATATGGTATTATCAAGCTATAAAAGTTCCCTATTTGGAGGTTTCAATATGCCTGACAATACCTTTAACAACTTGCAACAACTTTTAAGAATAAGAGCTGAAGTACGTGCACGCTTGGAATTATTGCCTTATAGTGGCACACCAGAAATAAAAACTAATAAAGCCGGTCAAAAATACTTATATGTTCGTAAGCGCGTTGCAGGTAAATTAACATCTACTTATGTAGATGTTTTTTCTGATGATCTCTACTCGGCACTTCTACGTTATTCACGTGAATCACGCGATTTAAGAAAACAACTCCGCAAAGTAGAAAAAGAATTGGCAATTCTTGGTTATGCTGAGAAAGACCTTTCATCACAAGTACAGATTAATCTTGACTTTGCCAGAGCAAATATGAAGTCAAACATCTATGACCAAGCTATTTTAGAAGGCGTTACAACCACATTTCCCCAAACAGAAACAGTAATTGAAAATGGTATTGTCAGTGGTATGACACCAACTGACATTCAAAAGATTTTAAATCTAAAACATGCCTGGGAGTTTATTCTCGACAAAGATGTCATCTCTGCCCCAACAGATTATTATCTACTTTGTTATATAGCACGGCTGATAAATGAAGGATTCTTCCATGACGGTGGAAAAATTCGTTCCGTCCCAGTAACTATCGGCGGCACAAAATATGTTCCCCCCTTACCTATAGAATTTGATGTCAAAGAGCAGATTTCAAATATCGTTCAAAGTAATAGCACTCCCATTGACACGGCAATCGAACTATGCCTTTACTGCATGAAAACACAGATTTTCACTGACGGGAACAAAAGATCGTCAGTAATAATTGCCAATCATTACCTAATTGCTCATGGTGCAGGACTTTTAGTAATTCCAGAAAAAAATGTTCCTGAGTTTAAATCTTTATTGGTTCATTATTATGAAAATAAAGATATTGATAACATCAAGAACTTTATGAAGAAACTATGCTGGAGACAATTTTAACCTACCTAATCATTGCAGCTAACTGTTCTCTCACTCGCCTTGCTTCTTCGATAATATCGTTAACGTCGTTAATTTCTTCGGAATTATTATTTCCGTCACTGTTATCATCATTTCCAAGAAAAACGTCGTTTTCTATATTATTTTCCTGATTTTTAACAATAGCTTTTTCTTCATTATCACTATCTAAAAACACATCTAATCTTGTTTCCTGCAATATTCTTGAAATCCGTTCCCTCATCGTTGTTTTTTTAACTAAAGTCTTATCATTACCGACATTACTTACTGTCTTATCACCAGGCACTTGCTCAACATCAGCAGCGACATTATCATCAACCGACAAATTACTCATAAAACTGTCACTGCTGATTACTAAGTCTTGTATTACAGTGTCATTTCCACTAAACGCAGCATCTTCAACCAGGCTATTACTTCTGGTTATAAAGGTATCATCACTGGTTGGCAGATCATTTTCTACTACATCATTACTACTAGGCTGAAAATCAGCTTCAGGATCGTTGACCGCAAAATTATCCGTAATATAAAAACCACTTTCCATAGTTTGATTACCTAGCATTATCATTTCCTGCATTTTCGCTAACTGTGTTTCGGAGAAATCGGCATATCCTGCTAAAATTGCCTGGGCATATCCAATGTCCATAACCTGGCTTTTGGAGGCCGTGTAACCAAATCGATACGCATTTGTCATCGCATACAGCTTACCAGCTCTAAAAAGGCAGCCGCTTTTATTGGTATAAGTTACAGGCGTATAGTACAGATTTATATGATTTAGCTCTGTACTGCCCCAATCAAGACCAATAAAAAATTCTTTGCTTAAATCAATCCCATCTGTTTTTGTAAATTCATCCCCTTCCCTCTGAAATCGTGTTTCAATACCTTGAATTGTATAAGAAATCGTATTCGCATACGCAGCGTTTAACGGCAAGCAAATACTAATTCCCAAAAATGCTGCCAATAGCTTTTTTCTAAATTCACTTTTTAATTTCATAGATATACCTTTCCTTCATATACGCCTATATGCTAAAATATCTATATAATTAATAATTACAATATATTCAGCGAGGAGCGATGTAATATGAACAAAATTTTTAAATTAATATTAGTATTATCCCTTTTGATATTTTCGGCAGTCAGTATTTCAGGCTGCAGCTCTGAAAAAGAGAAAATTGCTAAAGAATATACCGGTGTTTGGAGAGCTGATAAACCAAGTTCCATTATGGCATTTCAACATTACTTTGTTATTAAACCAAACCAAAGCAACGAAAATATACTTGATATAACAGACATCAGTTTTTCAAAATATGAAAACAATGATCCTGAACCAGCTGGCATTTCTAATGCAAATGCAATCATTGACGAAAAAACAAAAACAGTTAAAATGCCAGATTGGGCCAATACTCCTCTTGTAATTACTTACGAAAACGATAAAAAATTCATCAAATACAATGGTATAAAATACATTAAAATAAGTGATGAACCTAAAGTACCAGAACTTAAAGATATCAAATTCTAAATTTCTATAACCAAAAGGCACTTATATAGTGCCTTTTTCTTATCCCTATAAGGGAATACCACCACCATATTTGAGCCACCATTCGCCACTTCTCTTTGCTACGTTGACAATAGCCCCTTTAGTCCGTCTTGCTCCACTTCCTATAGCACTGCCTACCGCATTGCCAACAGCACCACTAACCCTTCCTGTGGCATAGCTCGTTGCTCTACCAACTGTAGCTCCCATCATATCCGGAGTAGATACCGGTAACCCATTTGTCATTGCTCCGGCATATTCTACTGATTTCCCAACCAAAAATGCTAAAAACAGTAGCGATATTGTATTGAGTAGTAAGTTAGGTATTTCAGGATTTTTAGGATCGATATTACCAAACGAAATCTCAATGAATCCCGATACCAGCGATACCATAAATGTACAGACCATTATTTTTACAGCACCCGTAAGTAAAATACCCCAAGCTTTATCCGCAATACCCTTTGTCCATTTCGTCATACTCCAAGGTAACAGCACTATACTCAATCCACCTACAATCATAAATTCTGCATAGGTAAAAAAGAGTGTACAAGCAATCTTAAAAAAAGAATACAGAGCAAATGCTAAAATAACTACCGCTAAAATTCTTATCAATGCTTCCATGCTAAACGGTAATTTTTCTAGTAACTTGCACATAGCTGCAAAAACCTTATTAACTCCTAAGTTGAAAATATCATTTGGCGTTAAAAGCCCAGTATCTCCACCAGCAGCAACACCTAGTTGTTCTCCCGTTTTTTTTACAGTAAAAAGCAGCATCTTCCAATTACGTATCAAAAAGGCATAAAATCCGATGTGGATTATCTTTACAAAAAGATTTCCCCAATTCCAACTTTCGCTTGCAAAATACATCTCCCAGTTACTGGCTATACCTATAATAGCAAGAACCACAAGTAACTCAATCATAGGCTCCTGCAGACGTATCATTCCGTTTAATACAGCATTGGTTATTACGTCTGTTATTTCATTCATCATATTAAAAAAGTTTGTCATTGCATCTTGCATATTATTCCCATCCTATGGCTTCCACTTTTTTATCAAATGATTCGGTAATCGTAGTGCTACGACTACCAATATTCACCTTTGCCTGTTCAGCAACTTTTCCAAAATCAGCAGCTAACTTTTCCTGGCTTGCCTGTTCGGCATCATCTGCTAATTTTTTCTGCTGTGATGCAATCGCATCTTGCTTCAGTTTCAGTCCTTGGATCTCATTTGTTATATTCTGAGAATAGATCTGTTCAGCCGACAATAAATTTTCCAGCTGAGCAAGATCTTTTGCTCCCTTGCAATTAGCAATCTCATTTATTAACTTTTGGATACGTTCATTAGATTTTTCAAGCTCAACCTGTTTCATATTGATCAGCGTCACAAACTCTTTATTGAGTTCTTCAGACTTCACACGGTTAGTTTCCTGTCTGCTTTTAATATCCTTATAGGTAGCAGTAGTCGGATCAAGTGATGTAAAGTCTTTAAACGTTTCCTGAAAAGCTGTATCCACGTCAGAAGCGCCGCTGATAATACTGCTCATACCTTTTTTAGCCCCATTGTATTCAGATGTTACAATAGCAATTTCGTTCGTTATTGGATCAATTACCTCAGATGACAGATCCTGCAAGTTTTGCATCTGTAAATTTACCTGCTCTTTTAACTGATTGATCTGCTCTGTTGCTTTTTTTATCTGTGACACTATTTGTCCGTATACCTTGCTGTCATGCACAGCATATACAGCATATGCCTGCGTGCTGACACCGAAGGTCAATAACACTGCTGCACTAAGTGCAGCAGCTTTTTTATGGTTAATTTTCATTGCCCTCAGCTCCTTTTTGTTATATAAGCTATTTATGTTATTTACACTAAATACTGTATATAACTTATTTAATATATATACGTTATATAAGTTATATATTAAAAATATCTCTAAGCTGAAACACCTTTAAGCCGTTTCCAGTTTTCTACAAAATCAGCAGGTGCCAAGCTTTTCAGTTCAGCAGCCTTTAACTGATCCTGTTTACTGGTAGCTGTATAGAATGCAGCTTCCAACGGAGACAACTTCAAATCAAAAATACGGCTGCCAAGAGAAGATTTGTAGTAATACTCCTTCTTTGGCACCAATGCTTTAACTATTCCAATCTCTGTTTCATTTAAACCGAACTTTTCATAGATTTTTTGACTTTCAACATTCATGTTATCGTTAGCCAGGTAAATTTTAGTTTTTGTATTTTCAACGATTACAGACAGCAGCTCGTCAGGAATGTCAGATAAATTTTGCGTGGCGAGAACAACACTGCAATTCTTTTTTCTTAAATCCTTCAAATACTCAACGATTTTTGCCCGAAACGTCGGATTACTGAGAAACAGCCAGCATTCATCAAGAACAATAAGAGCCGGTACGCCTGTTAACTGGCGTTCAATGCGGTGAAAGAGATAATCTAATGTCGGTGCAACTATATTCGCGTTCTCCATAAGCTTTTCCATTTCAAATACTTGCCAGTCACCAGTACCAAATTTGTCAACATTACTATCAAACAAAGAACCGTATGCACCTTCCAGGCTAAGGGCAAGCAAGGCTTCTCGCAGTTCTTCGTCCTGAAGATAAGTTGTCAGTGACGTTATAGTCCGCTGATCCTGTGGGCTGTTTCCAACATCACGCAAAGCCTCCATAATCAGTTTTTTTAGTGCTGGCGTCAACACAAGATTTTGCGCAGTAAGGTAATCACATAACCAATCACAAGCCCATGTTCTCTCTATAGGATCGTCCACATTAGCGAGCGGCTGAAAAGAAATGCTGTCTACATCGACCAGTAGATTGTAGAAATTACCGCCTAAAGCCTGCGTTATAATGCGGCTTGATGCCGATTTATCAAATATGAATACTTTAGAATTTTCATATTTTCTAAAATTACTGGCAATCGTATTTAGTAAAACTGACTTGCCAGTACCGGTTGCGCCAGCAACCATAGTATGCCCAACATCTGCAACGTGTAAATTGAGATAAAACGGTAATTTCTCCGGAGTTTCACACTTCATCAGCGGCGTGCTGGATATATTTAGCTTTTTGAAATGTTCATTTTCTTTTTGACCTTCCCATAACGATGATACCGGCGACCATAAAATAAAGTTTGTAGAATTGATAAAATACGTTCTGACGCCGAAAGAATAACAGGCAGGTATAGTTGAAAGCCAGGCTTGCGAGGCATTGTCCTTTTCAATAGTGGCCACAAATCCTAAATCATTGATTATAGCCTTAATATCTGCAAGTTCATCTGCTAGGACTTTTTCGTTTTCATTGAGCAGCACTAAATTTATAGTACCGTAGCCCATCCCAATATTGTCCTGAGCAAGCTCAGCATAGGCATCTTTACTGTCTTCTTCATCCATAACAGCCTCTTCATCTACCTTATCGATCACTTTATTTTGCACGGCCTCAAAAAACCAGGTTATAGGACTTTTCTGACGCTGCTGATGTTGCTGCTGAATCGTCTTTACTTCCCTCATTGCATCATCTTTTGACAATGCCAGGTATCGGATAACGTAACGATATTCAGAAGATATACTGTCAAGCTTTCGGCATAAAAAATCTTTTGCGTAATTAGGAAGATCTTTAATGCCAATTATTCCGATGTATTTATTACCAATTTTAGGAGTTCGACCAGTCATAAATGTGCCATCTGCAAGCTGGGCAGTCAAAAAAGCTGTAATATCTGATTTTACAGAATGTTTAGTATCACTTATGCAGCTATGCAGATAAGTTAGTGTTTCTTCACCATTCAGCGGTCTTAAGTCGATAAAATACGGTGATAACGCACGTACTATTTCGCCTGTTTCTTCCAGAAAATTTTCTTCCATCAACTTCATATCCTTGTAATAATCTACTGTTGCAGCTTCAAAATCAGCAACATTATTTCGCGGAAAAAATATCTCTGAAAATTCCTTAATGCCCTGTTTTAATTGAGCCAAAATCTCTTTATTTTCTTTATCAATAAGCCCTGCTAATCTTCTAAAGGCATCTGAAGGCTGTTTATAAACGATAGTTAGATAATGTATTTGGCGATAATTCTTTCCCCCCGATAGGGTTCTTTTTCTAATTTCATCACAATCTCTAAGCAGCGGATCTGAAAAAATATTGTCAGGATATGATATATCAATTACGTTTTGGGTTTCGATCCAAAATATCCAGCCTGTTTTAAATCGTTTGAAAATATTATTTAATCGACCTAAGTAGTTCCCTTTTTCATCTTCAGTCATAGCGGATGTATCTTTCGACGTAAAAGCGTAAGTCTTTTGGATTGTATAATTATCATTGAAAATGACCTGGTTTTCCGTCCGGAACTGCCAAGGTACCAGCTCTGACATAACGCCCATATTACCCATTTTTTCATCACCCTTCAAAATAATGTGTTTTTAGGTTTAAATTTTTATATAAAATAGTAAATATTTTCGGATCATATTTACAAAGAGCTAAAACAATCATATAAACAGCTAGTATAGGCAATACGCCTTTAATTGATTGAAAAATAACAACACTGATCAACGAGGCTAAAATA
>UMJE01027720.1_pt1 | contig 24298 bp, 20 predicted proteins | sample 1965971 | NCBI WGS metagenome assembly UMJE01 (sample SAMEA4836143, study PRJEB28245) | human gut metagenome | biome: gut microbiome; material: fecal sample | place: Denmark | collected 2008 | reverse complement strand
GTGCTCGACCGCGTCGAATTTTTCGACGAGTCGATAAGAAAAAGAAAATTTAATCTTCGGTAGTTTCTGGAGATAGGTAAAAATTGCTGTCACGGCCACTATGCTATACCTCAACTCCAGAATGAGATGTAACCTCATTGAGTCACCATAAGGTCAAGCGCCTTGAAGTGTATCAAATAATATAAATGCTTGATGGTATCCTATAAATAAGGAGCTTTTCCCTTCAGCAAAGAAGAATATAGCCCAATCGTAAATAACGGGATAGAAATGAAAGGGAATCAACATTCTAATGCAACCCATACAGAAATAACTGTCCTCCCCCTAACTTTACCCAATCACTCCAGTCTTTTCTCAGTTCGTATGCCGTCATTATTTTTTATCGACTAATGTGTGAAAAAACTTCTTCATAAACGTATGGAAAGATGTTGGCACATAGTACTTGACCCAAAAACTCTTTGGTGCAGTTGTCTTGCATGCAGATTCCAATCCTTTTTCCTGATCGATGAATACATGTGCAAAACGCTCACGTCTTCTTAACAATGTGTCATTAGGATGCCCCATGAATCCGGCATTGTTAATGGTTGCCTTGGCATGGTTAATCTCACACAAAAGAAAATTAGGCAAAGCCTTCAAAGCATCTACACCTTTTTGAGTCTTGGCCAGAATGACAGACACTCCTTTAGGATTCCAATAAGGGTCTGTGTCTTTGATTCCCCAGAAGTCACCAACTTTGATGTCGCACATAGTGATGTTCTGCTTATACTGGCAGTGGTAGCACGAAGGTCTTCTGAAATTCAGGAAGCCATAACCCAGATAGGTACCAAAGTGATTTTTATAATACACTTTTCCGTTCTGGTATTCTTCTTTGATGTGTTGAACGAACCATCCTTTCTCCTTGTTGCGCACGTTGAATGCCATCAGATTTGCTCCTACCTTCTTCTCGCGCATTGCTCGATATTCATCAAGAATCTTGCTCGACGTAATTCCTGCACAGAACAGTTCACAAGTCAGCAGATTGCCGTAATCCTTGCGGAGATAGCGTTTCAAACCCGCCACATCACAAGGACAACCCACAAACAGAACTTTCAGTCCGTTTTTCAGATCAGCCTTTACAGCAGCATGGATACCCGATTTGGTAGGTTGTACATATTTTGAACTGCATAGTGCCCACAGATCATCTTCATTGTCAATTCGGACATAATCAGATGCGCTATAGGTTTCGTTAAATCGTACACCATACACTACTCCCCTTTGTTTGATCGTTTCCAGAGAGAGTGCTGTTGCAACACCTCCAGATGCACACGAGTTAATGATACGCTCGTCCTTCGAATAACCACCATACGACTTCTGATATGGTTCTTTGTTTTCGCACTCATTCACTATAGGACACACTTTCACGCACATACCGCAGTCAATACATGTATCTTCGTTTACTACAGGATACATGAACCCCTCCTTGTCGGCCTTCATGCTGATGGCTCTTTTTTCGCACACGCTCTCGCAAGCCGAACAGCCGCAACAGTGATGTCTATTTTCCTTGTTGGTTCGAATGCTGTCCATCCAGACATTCTGTATATGATTCATATTACTTTTCTAAAGAGGTTCGCAGATATTCCATTGAGTATGCCACAAAGGCATCTATCTTTGCTTGAATGGCATTATAATCAATATCATCATCCGTAAAGTTGTAATTAGACTTTACATAGCGATTTTCCATACCAAGACGGGAAAGAACGGTCTGTTGTCGTGATGACTGATCAAACTGTGTATAAGCGCGCTCCACTGACCAAAAGTTTCGATGATAATTGATAGCGAAAAGCATTCCGTGATATGAGTCGGTAATAATCATGTAGGCATTGCTCGTGATGGTCAGAAACTCTCCGGGACCGGTAGTTGGCTGATATATGCGGTTTGTGGGATAGTCGATCTCTCCCAACTTGCCAAGTACAACAATATCCAGGCCTTTCTTCTTGGCGTATTGGTAGATAGCGTTCTTGACATCAATATTGGGTTCGTCGAGAAAATAGCAGAGAACATATTTTTGGGGTAATTCCACATCTGCTTTCAGGTGATCCCATTCATGACTACGCATCAGTAATGTGGGATCTGCTACAACTTTTGCATCACGACCCGTCAACTCTTTAATCAAACGACGTCCCTCATCTTCACGGACCGATACACAAGGGATATCGGCGATGTACCTCTTTAAAGTACGCTTGTTGTAGTTTGGAATGTGATTACGTCCGAGACTCGGAGCATAAGCCACACGTTTTTCCTTTGGTGCAAAACGTAAGTACATCATAGGATCAGGATATAGAGTAGTTGTCACCCATATCTGATCACTACCGCACACGAACTTATAATACTTGTCGGATGTTGCTACTTGTTCTATCTCGTCTGGAGCATAGAGCGTCTGTACAAAATTCTTTGTAACAAAGTCATCAAACTTTTTCACTTTCCCTTCATCTATCGCGACAGCCTTCACGTTTCGTATTGTCTTATATGTTGACCAAAGTAATGAAGGATGGCGTAACAATTTCATTCCTGTTTTGAAAACCTTGTTTGGACGCATATCAAAGTTCTTGGACATATTGCCGCTCTGCCACACAACCTCAACATCATAGCCGAGTTTCCGTATAGCTACACAAAGAGCATATACTTGCAACACTGAACCGAAATTCTTCAGGTTCGTTCGGTTTACTACAGCTACTTTATTCATCTTCCTGCGCCTTATTGTATCTTCTGATTTTTCCATCGCGTTTAAGGTTTCTGAGAGCTTCAGAAAGGTTAGATAACATCATAGGCATTGTCATAAATACTTGGAAATAGATGCGTGTTTTCAACTTGAATTGCGTATATCCGCATAGTTCCTTGAAATTCGTCTTAAACTGCTGCATCATCTCGTTTCTCTGTTCTTCATTTGCCCCTTCATTGCGATATTTTAAAATGATAGCTCTGTTCCATTTGGCTAGATTCCATACAGCACAAGCATCTTCTTTGTGCTCTTTGAAAAATTTATTTTTCTCTTCAAATGCTCCGAAGAAACCAAGATCAAGAACGCGAGAGGTCGTAGCGCAAATACCTCGCTGGTTAAATGTATAGTAATATAGCTTGTTCTGTGAGGAAACGAATCTTTTCGCACGATAACATATCTTCCAAGATGTCCAGTCATCCTCGTTGATTAAACCAACAGGCATCTTTATGTCATCCAGCATATTTCTTCTATATATCTTTCCCCACATCATTACATCAAACAAGCTTTCAGCCATAGCTTCAGATCCGCTTTTACAAATAGCGCTATATGTAATTGAAACATCAGGAAAAACAGTTTGATTGCCTCTTGTCCACTTGCACTGAACTATATCGGCATCATATTGTTGTTGTAGCTCCATCATGAGTTTCAAATAATCCCGATGCCAGAAATCATCACTATCCAGAAAAGCAACGAAATCACCTGTCATAACTTTTAGACCTGCATTTCGTGCATCCGACAGCCCTCCGTTAGATTTATGGATTACCTTGATACGTTCATCGGTTTTGGCGTATTTGTCACATATTTCACCACAGCGGTCTGGACTTCCATCATCCACAAGTACGAGTTCCCAATCAGAATAAGACTGGCTTTGTACACTTTCTATACAAGTTGGAAGATATAGTTCTACCTTATAGCAAGGTACTATAATGCTTACTTTCATGATTATAAATCAATTATTCCGATTGTTCTCTCTGATTAGCTTTTCAAACATTTGTTTGATTTGAGCTTGAATCTCCTCTCGGCTATGATTTCGTTTTCCACAATCATAGGCCTTCTTTGCATATTTTTGAATGAGGGAGGGATTATCTACGATTCTTTGCAACAGAGGTAATACATCTTCATAGCTATCTACACAGAATGCGGCATCATGCTCCTTCAAATATTGATAGCCCGCATGACGGTTCCAGCAGACGGCAAGAATGGCGCATCCGGTGGCCATGAGGTCGATAATCTTGGTAGAAAATGATACACGGGTAGCAAGACGGAACTTCTTGTCGAAACTCTCCACGTGGAGTGCAATATCGGTCGATTCGTACTCCTTGGCTAGCTGAGCCGGAGGGATGGCTCCCTTCATATTAATGTAGCGGTCGGGAGATAGTGCTTTTGTCTGTTCTTTTGTTAGCTCATCGATAGTATAGACATCAAGCACTATCTTCACGCCATTGCGATTAATCACCTTGAGTGCATCACCAATGGCTGCAAGCGACTTCCAGCGGTTGCAATAGATATGACCGGCAAACACCAGACGGATAGGCTTATTCACTTCGTGAGGAGTAAAAGGTTCTGAAAAATCACCACACTTGTAGAGCGTGGAAGCAGGCACTCCGTACTGTCGTGTGTAGTCTGTCGCCTGTTCCTTTGAGAATGTCCAGTAGTGTTTGTAGAATCCGATCACGTGCTTCTCAAATGCTTTGTGCATGTGCCAACGACGCATCCAATACAGAGGAGACCATTCATACTGTTGGTATGATGCTTCATCGTCTGCCGTAAAGGCCACAAAGGGTGCATCGGTCATGGTGCGAACAAAACGCTCCAATCGGATCAATTTTGGGGTAATCTTTCGTGGGCAATATACAATATCAGGATTGAACTCCTTAATAAATTTCTTCATTGCCTCCACATCATATCTGCCCCATGCCCAGATGGCATCCTGAAGGGCAACTACCGGTGTACGGCACCAGAGGGTGAGTTTCTTGAAGAATCCGTAAATACCCTTGCGTCGAGCATTGGACTTTGTGGCTTCAAGTTGTTTTGCATTGGTCTGCATCTGTATTTCTTTGCCCGCTTTCGGCCCGCCCAAAATGGATCGTGCCATTTGGGCATCAGTTATCTGAAAGTACTTCTTGCAGATGTGGTTGTTGGGAAGTCCGGGACTAACATATATTTGTGCAAATTCAGCAGGAAAGCCTTCGAACCAATTCGTCAACACGCCATTGCAATAGACAAAGTCGTTCCATTCCTCTGAAGTGATTAATAGTATCTTCATTTTAAAAATACAGAAGCTGTAATTAATTGCTATTGTAGTAGTTGTCTTGCTACTTCTATATATTTATCAATTTGTGATGCAGATAGGAAATTGGTCTTAGCTCGCTCAATGCACCTTGCAGAATAGTAGCTCTTACCTAGTCCTCGAATCTTGTTGACTGCTGCAAGAATCTCTTTATCGTCATTATCGTGTGTGATGATGCCACATTCCGTTCCTGCCACCTCTGGGTTTGCGGTACGGTCGTTTGATATGACTGGAGTTCCACAGGCAAGCGCCTCTGCCGAAACCTTTCCAAATGTCTCCTGAGGCGAACAAACCAATAATGTATCGGCCAACGAATAATATTCGGCGAGTTCGTCCACATTAGCAGTACGTCCGACACATTTAAAATTATCTATCTCAGGAATATCTGTTTCCGCCTTGCCAACAAGTATAACTTTGATGTCCGGCAACTCCTTGGCAAGCGATACAAAGTGTGAAAGGCCTTTATTTTCGTTCCAGCTGGTAGCCACACCCAATATGACAAATTCATCCTTAATACCGAGTTTTTCTTTGAGTCTTGTAGTATCTCGTGGATAGAACTTCTTAAGATCTATCCAGTTATAGATTCTCTGGTATATTTTCGCATTCGATAGAATAGCTGATTTCTCAGCCTCCTTTGTTATCCAATCAGATACACCTATGACTCCCAATCTGGGAATCGCGTCAAACAATCTCTTCTTATTTCGGAACATGAATGTACTGGTATCAAAGAAAAGGCTTATATTATCTTCTTTCATCATCATGCAATTCTTACATTCTGTCTGCCATTTGTCGCACTTGATTGAGAAATAATAAGTGCAGTGTCCCGTGAAGAACCAGCAGTCGTGCATTACTACGATGGTAGCAATGTCATTTTTTGCCAAATACTTCAAGAGCATGGGCAGGTTGACATAGTTACCATGGAGATTTCTGAGAATGACCACATCGGGCTGTATCTTGTCTATTTTCTTTAGCATTTTTCTGGTAGCACATTGAGAGAAAAATGCTTGCTTACCAAAAACTCGTGACCATAGAGCATGGAGTTTATGATCCAACTTGGAGCCAATGATATAAATGTTATGCTCCTCATCACTCATGTTTGGGCAGAACACGTGCGACTCAATACCATGCTGCAAGCAATACTCATGCATCTCCATGGTAGTGCGGCCTGTGCTCGCAAACTTATATACTGCGTTTATTTGTATAATCTTCATTATCATCTTATCTTCATAACTTTTTAATAGGAGCTAGAATAAGGCTCTTCTCATAATCGTTCATTGCTAAAAAATAAATAACAAGAGCGTAACACATACAGAATAAGACTCCTTTTACAAAGAATCCCAACCACCCGGAAATCAATATTAAGTAGTTCAATACTATTCCAGCAATCAAACAAATAATCAATGGTATGGATAACCTTACAAATGTTTCTTTGAAAAAATGGAGTACATCTAAATTCATCTCCTTATAGAAAATGAAATCCATACCAATAGTACGTACCATATAAGCAATAAAGACAGAGAAACAAATGCCTGTTGCACCCATCAATGGCGACAGCACCATTGCACCAAGCAGATTCAGAACAGCCATGATAATATAAATTATCGAGAGCTGTTTTACCTTGTTTGCAGCAAAGATAGCATCATTACCTATCATTTGTGGGAGATGAAACAATGAAGGAATAATAATCAAAACGGCACATAAATAACTCTCCTTAAAACCTCCTCCTACCCAAAGGAGTATAAAATGTCTGCCTAAACATATTACGCCTAATACTATCAATCCAACCATGTATATCTGTATTCGTCCCATCTTTACCATTAATGGCATGATATCCCCTTTCTCTTCAGCTAAAACCCTAGATACCTTCGGAAGAAACATTCCATTCAAAGCATTTGAAAATGTATAGGTATAGCCTTCTAACGTCATTGCAATGCCCAAAATAGCTATAGCCGTAGATCCTGAAAGAGCGCCAAGGATACTTGGCGCCAAATTGAAGATGCAGCGTTGGGCCAAAGCAATTACAGTAACCCAACCTGAATAATCAGCAATGTCTTTTAATTCAGTGCTATTGAAATACTTCCAACTAATATTCAAAGGGGTATATCTTTTGATACATAAAACTTTAAATAGTATTGTAAGAACCCCAGAAATAGCATTTACCATCACAAGTGCATATAGACCATAACCCATAAGTAAGCACAATGTCATTGCTCCAACGATTATGAGTTTGTGAAGTACATCGCATACTTTCAACTGAATAAAACATTCATAGGCCGTAAGAACTCCATTAACTGGAATAAATGGGAATGACACTACGGCATACATAGCGGCCATAGAATAAATCACCTTGAATTTTTCAATCTCCTCGGGGGTTAACTCTTGGTATATCTGCGGAATAAAAAAGAATACACCTATCAATATTGCAAATAATACAATATCAATAATAATGTATAGACGATACACCAAGCCAATACAATTATTTACTTTTTCCTGTTGGCCTTCAGCAAGGTATTTCGCAATAAATCGTGTAACAGCATTGCTAAGACCAAAGTCAAATACAAATAAATAGTGTTATGACAGATAGAGCAAGAGTGTACAGACCGAAATTCTCGCGTCCTATAGAGTTTATCATCCATGGGGTATAAATAAGGCCGGACACTATATTGACTGCAATCGCAACATAAGACATCAATGCCCCCAACTTAATTTGGTGAGACAACGACATGGTTCTATTTTTTAAGTTTTGATAATATATTCATAAAATCTCCATGTCGGATTCTCCATATCAAAGATTTGATTTTAACATACTTACGATGTGTCCTTGAATCTCTACCCATAACATGAAGCCTTTTCTGCATATACTCAACATCTTCAAGAATGAACAGAGGATGCTTAATAGGAAACGAAAGTTCGTATGACGGTTGATAGGTTAACTGGCGTAACTGTGGTAATACTTGATCTAAAGTGAGATCACTATGTGTACTATTAGCAACTCCAATTCCATTATTATGCACTAAATTACGCGTTGGTATTATTACTAACTGGCTATTTAGTTGACATGCATACGAATAGATAGTTTCCCAGTGAGCTTTGCCTTCTGCTTGATGAGCTTTACACGTTTCGTGATATCTTTTATCATCTAGTGTATTATACTTGGCTTGGAATTTATGCATATCGTATTCATTATTCAAGAATGAATACGTATCATCCCACAGGTTTGCCACACGTTTCCATGTTGCAAATCCAGGTCCAGAACCTGCTGATGAGAACAAATAATCATAAGTAGTATCATAATTCTCTAAATTACACATCCCACAAATTCTATTGATGCGTGTGTCATACTCGTATCTGTCAAGCAACTCCTTACAATATGGATAGAAACTCTGAGAAGGAACACAATCATCTTCCAATATAATACACTTATCGACAATAGAGAAAGCCCACTTATGACTAAGAAAGGTAGAAGGATCGCAACCCCAATTACGTGTCTGATAATTCTTATAAACCTCGCAATTCCAATCAATATTATCAACTATTTTGCGGCATCGTTCAATACCTTCAACATCTTCCTGACGGCCTTCACGAGCGCCATCCTGCCATAAGAGAAGCCTACGAGGACGCGCTTTTCGGACAGACTCAAATGTCTCTTTTAAGACATCATCCCTAACAAAAAATATTATTAGTACCGAAACATCAATATTCCAAGATTTTAATGCTGGATTCATGATTTATTGCATTATTAATTTTTCAAATGTTTTGTTCCACTCATTGATTTGATATGACCAAGAATAGACTATAAGAAACTTTATCAATTGGTCACTGACTTCATCCCTTTTCGTGTTTATAATTTCAATGATATCATTGGGAAGAGTATCAAATGTAGAGGGTTTGTAGGGAACTCCCCATGTTTCAAGTTCTTTGTAAGATAACCATGCGGCATTGATTACCTTTGTTTTCGAATATAAGTATTCGTGCAGGCTGGAACTATATGCATCTGTCTGCTGCATGTGGATGAACAGGTCGGTTCCTTTTCTCAACCAAATCATTTCTTGATCTGATAGATAGTTAGAAAGAAGTCGGTAATTCAAACCTGTTGACTGTAATTGATTTTTTAATTCAGAAAGATATTCTGCTTTTCTAGCATAAGTCAGAGGAAACACGAGTAAAGTATTCTTCGGAAGCTGAAGTTTTACTTTATTCAATGCATCAATTATCAGTATATGATTTTGGGCTGGGGATGCATTATACCCGCAAGTTATCACATAATTCTCTTTTGTACCGAATAGATTTTGCTTCGAATCATCTTTTGACGTATCGTCAGCCATAACCTTATCCAAAACGTCTGATCCAAAACACAATTCGAGGCATTTGTCTTTAGGAACATTAAACTGCTCTATTATGTCATCTCCAAATTTCGTGTTGGGCATGACACAAACAAAGTTTGAAGCATCATATACGTGTTGATATTTCCTTTTTAATGATTTTCCTATTCTGTAAACATCACTGCCCCATGGTGTTGTAATCAAATACTTGCTATACTGTTTATATAATTTAAGCAAGAGATATGATTGAATAGTAACAACCTGTATATTTATAATTGAGTATGAATTACCTATCTTCTTAAAAGAGCGCAGGAGATCAAAATATTTGATAATTTTTGCAATGCCACAAATCTTATAAAGAAGTTTGGGAAAATGACGTGTTATTGTATATGTGTTATCATAGAGGCTTGCATTTGGTATATCCGCATAACGCATTGAAATATCAAAGATATCTACGCTATATTGGAAGCTTTTCCCCTTTAGTCCCTTGATAAATCTCTCCAGATGCTTATCGTGAGCATTACCAACTATCAAAATATCTTTCTTCATTATCATAACACCTTTATCATCTTCAAATACTCTGGCCATTCGCCCATATCTTTCCAAGCCTCTTCACTCACGGGGAAGCAACCTACGCGACCTCCTCGGGCTTTTACCTTCTCCATCAAATGAGTAATATGGAAGAACTGACCTTCAGGTATCTCATCTATCAACTCTGGATTGAGGATATACACACCGGTGTTCACCATATAGGTATGCTCTGGTTTTTCCTTAAGACTAACCATCAGACCATCCTCGCCGGTCTCAATCACTCCGTATGGGATCTTGAAACTCTTTACCATAGTCACGATAGTCATATCATTGTGGTTATTTACGTGATAATCATACACATCACGATAATCCTGCTCGTTGATGCTGTCACAGTTGCTCACAAAGAAAGGAGTAGTAATCTTACCTTTCAAGAACGATACGCTACCAATGGTTCCGAGAGGCTTGTTTTCCATGAAGAACTCGATGTCATATTTGTGGTCGAGCAGAGAGAGGTAGAACTCCATCATATCTGCTTTATAGTTGACCGACATATAGAACTTTTTGCAACCTATACCCTCGAACTGGTCCATAATTACTTCGAGGATTGTCTTGTCGCCTACAGGTACAAGGGGTTTAGGAATTACGTTTGTAATCGGTTTCAAACGTGTTCCTTTCCCTCCTGCCATGATGACTACAGGAAGGTCTATTTTCGGACGATTATCCTCAACTTTCTCTGTAAATACATCATGCCAGAACAACACATCGACAATCTCTCCATCAGCATTCAGAACAGGCATACAATCAATCAGTTCTTTGAACATAACTGTCTTAATCTGCTCCAAAGAGTCATTTTCCGAAGCATAGATTTTGTCTTTTACAAGAATGGCAGATACAGGATCAGACAGATTTGCTTGGCGTATGATAGCACGCTGGATATCACCAATAGTGAGAATGCCCTCAAACTTATCTTTATCAAATACAAACACAAGTTTTGTGCGATGACCATCCATCTGCTTCAATGCCGAAATAACGCTATCATTAATGCTAATGATTTTATTTTCGATTTTCGATATGTTGTTCATATAGTCATTTCATTGGAATTATTTCTTATAAATCTTCAAGTCTTATACTTGAAGGGATATTTACTACACGATTGGCAAACCAGATAGTGTTCTTGAGTCCATCGTTTTCGCAATTCTCGAACATTGGTAGATGGTTCATGAGTTCCCAGATAGGACGAGTCATGACGCCATTGTCGTTGGTCTGCTGGAGAAAGTCGAGCTGAGACTCTTTGTCCTTCAGGACAACGGCAGATAGCCAGTAGTTGGAGAAGGTGTTCTCTGGCTCAACGAAGAAGTCTATGCCATCAACGTTTTTGAAGTGCTCGATGTATTCGGCCGCTACCTTACGTTTGCTGGCTACATACTTGTCGAGATTCTCCAACTGAGCGCAACCAAGGGCTGCATTGATGTTCGGCATGCGGTAGTTGAAGCCGATGTGATCATGACGAAACTCCCAGCGATGAGGAATCTTGGCCTGTGTGGTGATGTGCTTTGCGTAGGCTCCGAGTTCTTCGTCCATGAAGAGCATCATGCCGCCACCACCGGTGGTGATGGTCTTGTTGCCGTTGAAGGAGATGGCGCCAATGCGACCGAAAGTGCCTGTATGCTGACCCTTGTAGGTTGAGCCGATAGATTCTGCTGCATCCTCTACGAGTTCGATGTGCCACTCCTTGCAGAGGGTTGCAATCTCCTCGATGCGAACAGGATGACCGAAGGAGTGCATGGGGACGCAAGCCTTGATGCGACGGCCTGTATGCTTGTTGTAGCATGCGAACTCATCCTCACCGAAAGCGAAGTCTTGAGATTTAGGGAGCTCTCCTATACGGCTGTTCTTGCGAACCTCTGCATTCTTTTGAAGCCACTCCTTCATAGCATCAGGAGAAAGTCCCATAGTAGATATATCCACATCAAGGAACACAGGATGTGCGCCAATGTATGAGAGTGCGTTGCAGGTAGCGATGAAGGTAAGCGCTTGAGTGAGCACCTCGTCATCTTTCTTCACACCTGCGAGCAGGAGTGACATGTGGAGGGCATTGGTTCCGCTCACGCACACTACGGCGCGCTTTGCGCCTGTGTATTTTGCCATATTCTCCTCGAAGCGATCGACGAACTTACCTACTGACGAAACGAAGGTGGTGTCGATGCATTCGTTGAGATATGCTTTCTCATTGCCTGCGAATACAGGAACGGCAAGAGGAGTAAATCCCTTGTTGCCGTAAACGGACTTGATAAAGTCTATCGTGTTTTTGTAATCAGCCATTTCTTTAGAATGACAACTTGTTAACTATTAATTTACATCTTTTGATCAAGATTCTTTCCCTTCTCTTCATGTTCGAAGTTAGGGATGAACTTCTTGATGGATTCTACTACTTCCGCTTTGGTGAAGTCTTCCTTCTGGAAGATGCCTTCGAGCTCAAGGAAGAAGTCAGTCACTTCGTTCATTGGACGACGAGTGCTTTCGCAAACCACCCCGAGGCTTATGAAACGTTCCATATCAATCTTTTCTCCAGGGACATAGAACTCCTCGTATGCTTTTTCGCCGGTGGTGTCAGACTTGAAGTAAACCACAGGATAAGTGTCAGACTCATAGGACATCTGAGCAGCATACCGCTTTGCCTCTGGATCATTCTTGCACTCTACTTTGGTGAAACCCTCCGCCTTTACGAAATCGTCACAGATGGCTGAGAACGTGAGCATCTGGTCTTCGTCCAATTTAGGAAAAAACACTTCACCACCGTTGCCGAGGATACAAGCGAGCATACAGATCTGACCGGACTCTTCGGGGGAGACAAAATAGCGCTTCACGTCTGATGGTGCAGCCAAAGGCTGCTTCTTCTGGAGGCGATGGATCCATCCGTCAGGAAGGGATCCATTAGAGAAAGCGACATTGGCAAAGCGTGCGGTAGTAACCTTGAAGTGGGTGTTGTAGGCCATCACGAGGTCTTCCATGATGCGCTTGCTGGCTCCCATGATATTCACAGGATTGGCAGCCTTATCGGTGGAAACGCAGAAGAAGTGTTTAGGCGGATAGATGCAAAGGAGGTCCATCAGCCTTTTGGCCTTGATGTCGTTGTTCTCGATGAGTGCCTGAACAGAGTATTTGTCCTTCTCCGAACGTACGTGCTTGTGGGCAGAGAAATTGGCAACGATGTCAAAGCCTCTCTCCTCGCGGAAGATACATTCGAAGATAGGGTCTGCAAAGTTGAGCGTATAACAGCGGAACTCCTCTGGTACATAAAGACTTTCAGTAGAGCGAATGTCACGGACGAGTTCTGCGAGTCCGTTCTCGTTGAGGTCAACGACAACAACCGAAGCCGGCTCGAAGCGAAGAACAGCCTTGATGAAGCTGGAGCCGATAGAGCCTGCACCACCGATTACACATACTTTCTTACCTTTGATCTCTGCGGTAAGTGTCTCCTTGTTTGCCTCTATATCCGCTGCAAACATGCTGACGGGACGATTGGTTACACTGTCAGCGATGAATTTCTCTAAATTGAACATATTGAATACTTTATTTCCTATTCTCAAGCGATTTCTGCTTTTGCAGGTTTGGCACGACCGATAATGGCAGGATAATAATTAACTATCATATATATGAGTACTCCCAATATCAGCCACATTGCAATTCGTTGCAAAACGCCGTTCGGGAATATACCAGTTTTGCCAAGTAGTTGAAGGATGATTTGATGAAATGCTAGAACGATATATGAGTTTTTTCCTATATAGATGATAAAACTCTTAACGGCAATTACGATATTATTAGTTATTCTCTCTAATACCATGGCGAATGTACACATGAACAATGCTCCGCAGAATGCTGCTGGATAAATCCAAATACTTGCCATATTGTTCACCGCAAACTCTGGTAGATCAGGACTCATCAAGTATATGAAAGAAGCGGTCAGGAACAAGCAGGATGCAGCCATCACTTTGAAGAGGTTCTGTTTGCTGAGGTTGATAACAACATTTTTAGATAGAGAGCCAAAACCATAAAACATAACAGCCGTTAGAACAAACCATAAGTTATATGGATTGGGTAACGAATAAATGTAAGCGAGCCTTCCAATAATAGCCAAAGTAAAAAGGACAGCAATTTCCCCCCCCCTATTGCAAATTTTCGTTACATAATAAAATAGAATTTCAGTTAAGCTTAAGACCGGAATAAACCATAGCGCCCATCCTTCCCATCCTGTTTTGATATACTGAAGCATGTGCTCTCTTGTGCTAAATCTTGGATCATTAAGCAACCATATGCCAAGCATCAATACCGCAGAAAAGAGGAAGTACGGTCTGTATAATGTCTTTACTCGTTTTCGTAAGAATGGGACAATGGTGTCGTATTTTGCTCCAGAAAACAATAATCCCGAGACGAAGAAGAAGAACGGCATTCGATAAGCATGTAACCATGAACCTATGATAGGTACATTATTCAATCCGCTGTGTCCATATACGACTAAAATGATAGAGATACCCTTTGCGATATCAATCCATTGTATTCTTTTTTTAGTAGTCATATTGATGAATAATTGTGAGATAAATACAATTTAAATAAAGACGGAATAATTACGAATATGATCCAAGATGCCTCGGTTATAGCATCAATCGGGTTGAAAAAAGCAAAAAGTAAATAATAAATGACTATAGGATAATAGCTTTTATGTAAATTTGAATCAATGGCCAGATTAATCTCTTGTTGGAATGTTGCATGGAAAGTTTTCAGGTAGCTCCATACACCAATGATGCCAGTAGAACAGGCAACGGCCAACAGCGTAGAATGACAAGCACTATTAATAAAAGCATTAGGTTGTTGAGTTATATTGTTACCCCAAATTGGACTCTCCAGAAATAATTTAATCGCATTAATTTGATACATGCTACGCGTTCCAGAAACATCAGTTACGTTGCCCGCGCCCCATAATGAATCATACATTCGAGATAAACGCATGCCTATGGTCGTATCTTGATATAAACCTATCAGAATCTGGACTATCACAGGTAACAAAAAAATGAGGCCAATTGTGATAATAATGACCTTTATCTTTTTTTCTTTTGTTCGTGCATTGAGCAAATATGTTGTAGCAGCACCGACAATTGTTATAATCAATAACGTCGTAAATTGAGCTTGAGTTACAAAATAGAACGAAAACACCAACATTGCTAATATGATCCATTTCCATATATTCCATTTCTTTACCTGTTTAAATAAAGCAAACAAACCTACGGCAAATGCCCCCATAGCATACGCAATACCAAATCCGCCAACTCCCATTTCACGTAGCTCCATAGCGTAAGTTTCATCTGTTGTACCAGCAGTTAGTTCTCGCATTACGTTTTCAGACTCATCCATCACGGTCAAAGTTGTTAAACATGTAATTGCGAGCATAACTATTGCAGTCCACGTGATAATAAACAATTCTCGTGGACGATTTCGCAAGAACAAACCAATGCAAATGATACTTGGGACCACTAAATTCCATAATCCCATGAAGTTATGCAGAAAGCCATACTTAAAATTTAATCCTTTCGCAACAAACATTAAAAGACAAAACGGTATGGCATACTTCATCAGATTTACTACCTGATTAAAACTTACATATTTTGCAACAAAGCATAAATAGTATAATGCAGTAAGGTAAGCTAATTGATCAAATCGAATTAAAATTCTCAATTGAGGGAAGCAATAGAATGCTCCCACAAGTATTGTACATGCGACGTATACTATTGATATGCTTTTATTCGTGTTTAAATTTATCATGCAATTGGGTTATTATTAATTTGCTTTGTTTTAAATGATTATTAATCCCCGTTTATGCCTGCCTTGGAGAAAAATACTAGCATTCGGTGATCAATGACTATGTTGTCTGTTCAATTGCACTGATGAGTTAAATATTCTTCATAGTAGAACCAAACTGTAACTTATTGTTGTTCATTTGGATTTAATACTGTTTCGGAGATTCTTGCCCCGTTCCATAAAACGAGTTGTCAATGGCTTTACTGTCCATGCCATAAGGATAGTCAATGGGAAAACCGAAAAAAAGAAGGACCATCCTTCAAGGTTCCAATACTTGTTGCTCAATAGCAAGAAAGCAAGACCTTGGCAAATGTATATCTCCAAAAATAGTTTGCTTAAGAACGCAGTAAAAGGATTTGCCAAAGACTTCAGCCTCATAACAGGAATCCAGCATAGAACGAATAATGGTGAGGTTATCATTTTCAGTATCATTGCAGGCAACTCTGGCACAAAGGACGCACGTCTAAACAGAAAGCAAAAAGCAAATGCAAAAAGCAGTATTGTTAATATCCATATGGTGCGCCATTTCGTCGCAAGTATCATGTCCACTACAGGTTTGTTTGCTGCTATCAGCATCCCAGCAAGAAATGCCAAAACGGTTTCATACCAAGTATCAGATAGATTCATTATCAAGCATCCTCCCATATACAGGCTTAATGCAAAAGTCATAAGAATACATAACGCTGCTTCTGGATTGGTATGTGCGACCTTCGTTGAAATCCTTGCAGAAATATAAAACAGCAAATAGATAACTACAATTGCCTGTAGAAACCACCCAAACTTGATAACCGTATTCCCGAAAAAAAAGGATTGGATAAAGCAAGACAATGAAGGAGGCTCAAGAGCCAGCAAGTGCCCCATTCCATAATACACAACCGAAAGAAGTGCCATTAGCATGTAAATAGGCAATACTCTTTTACTTAAGAAGATTTGTAAATACCCCCCCCCATTATACTTGTTTAATATTGAGCGAGTTAGCCCATATCCGCTCATAAACATAAAGCCTGATACCGCCCAATAGCCAAAGGCTGTATAGATAGGCCCGAGCCCAATACTGGCACCAATGTTTGTTCGCGAGCAGACATGGCAGATAACTACCATTATTGCGCAGATACCCTTCAAGCAGTCTGTATTCTCACGGGAAAGATAATTCTGATTCATACACGTTTTTTTCGATACGAATCTAGCTATAGATTATTGTAAGTTTTAATCGCTTTTTCCAATATCATCAACGTCCTCTGCAAATCCTCTTTTTTTGAGTATGTATGCCAATCTCACCTGATTCTTACCAAGTGCTGGAGCTCCGTAAAATCCTGCTGCTGGAGTCATCATAATGGTCTCACCAGTCACAGGCAATTTCTTACTGCCCGAAGGCTGCATTTCAGCCTGCCGGCCAACGAAATAGCCTTGCTGTACAGGAATTGTTGGCAGATAAAGTTGTGTTTTTTAAGTGGATAAAGGGGCGCACCGAAAATGCCGGTAAAGGAGAAGCTCTATTGCGCAATAATTACGCCTGGTTGCCATTGCGACCAAGAAACTTAAGATAGAGCGTCCGATCTACACAATTTTACAAATTGTCGGGTTCTCTCTACAGGACAAAACACTTATAAATGGATTACTTATGAATGCTGATTACAAAAACACCAATGGGTCTAATCGTAACTTATTGTTATTCAGGTGTATTAGGTGCAATGCAAGCAGTTCGTTTCCACTAATGGTTTGAAATAATTAACCAAATTTGGAGTATTGTGATATCTTAGTATGAATTGACAAAGTAGAAAGGTTTGAGCAACAAGAGTGGTATGGTTGAGTAACGAGGTTGCTCATGTTTATGGGATATTTAAGTTCGTCTTTAGCAGGCACTGGTGGCATTGAACCACATCTTTCGACCTGTACAACGGCTTCATATTACAGATTAGATAATCTCCTCCTCACCACGGAAGTGTACGTTGAGTTCATGGAGAGACCTTGTAGGCGCCAAAGACATTGTGCATGTACTTCGTGAGTTCTGCCTCAAGTGGGGTCATGACGGAGAACTTCTTGCCGATGAAGATTTTGGTGAGGAGTTCCACGGCTCCGGTGAAGACCATGGTCTGCTTTTTGAAGTCTTCGATATGGGTGCGCTCGGTGAGAAATTCAGGCATGTAGTGTACGCGATGGCCGGTCTCCTTGGAGAGCAGTTCGCTGGTGCCAGAGAGAATGGGTGGTTCGTACGAAAACTGGTACGTCGGGGAGGTTCTTGATGAGTTCCTTCATGAGGCTGAGATTCTGTGTACCGTCGTCTTCGGTGCGTACATGAATCTGCAGGAACGCGATATCAATTTCTTTCATGTCATCGTTGTAACTTTTAGCAGGGTCGCTGATGAACAGTTTACACTCTGGACTATTGTGCTCCAACCAATCCTTCAGGGCTCCGCCTACGAAGCCACATCCGATGGTTCCAATGTTGATCATTGATTTATGTTTATATTGATAATTTTCTTATTAATTCCTCATATTCGTTTTCAATAGCTCAAGTATGTAATCATGTGTTACTTTGCAATATTCATGATTCCATTTAGTTCGTTCTGAATGTACTCAAGGCTTGCAATTTTGCTCTTGGTCTCTTCAAGATTCAGACGACGGGTGTTGTCGGAATTGAACTCGGAGAGTTTGCAACGCTTTGCATCGCCCTCGGTGAAGAACTGATCGTAGTTGAGGGAGCGATTATCAGCTGGCACGCGATAGAAGTCGCCCATGTCCTCGGCCTTGGCACATTCCTCGTTGGTGAGGAGGGTCTCGTACATTTTCTCGCCGTGGCGGATGCCGATGACCTTGATGTCTTCCTTCTTACCTCCGAAAAGTTCGCATACGGCTTCGGCTTGAGTCTGGATAGTACATGCAGGAGCTTTCTGAACAAGTATATCACCGTTCTGGCCATGTTCGAAGGCGAAGAGGACGAGATCGACGGCTTCTTCGAGCGACATGATGAAGCGGGTCATCTTGGGCTCGGTGAGGGTGATGGGGTTGCCGTGGTGGATCTGGTCGATCCAGAGAGGGATGACGGAACCGCGGGAGCACATCACATTGCCATAGCGGGTGCAGCAGATTTTGGTGTCGCCGGAATAGCGGCTTTTTGCTACTGCAATTTTCTCCTCGATGGCCTTGGTAATGCCCATTGCGTTGATTGGATACGCTGCTTTATCCGTTGAAAGGCAGATGACGGCCTTCACCCCCGCTTCGATGGCTGCTGTCAATACGTTGTCTGTGCCGATGACATTGGTCTGAACTGCCTCCATTGGGAAGAACTCACAAGAAGGAACCTGCTTGAGGGCGGCGGCATGGAAGATGTAATCTACGCCAGGCATGGCGTTCTTGCACGACTGGAGATTGCGGACATCGCCGATGAAGAATTTGATTTTATGGGCCACATCAGGCATCTTGGTCTGGTATTCGTGACGCATGTCGTCCTGTTTCTTTTCGTCGCGACTGAAGATACGAATCTCTGCAATGTCGGTCTGGAGGAAACGGTTGAGGACGGCATTCCCGAATGAACCTGTGCCGCCGGTAATCATAAGGGTTTTACCTGCAAAAATTGACATAATTGAATGTTATTTGTTTATTTGTTTGTTATTCTTTTACTACCCTGACGCTGTTGAGCTTGATCACACTCGGCAATGCTCTAAATATCTTTCAATCATTGCTCTCTCTCAATCACAACCTTATCAAAAAACGTATCTGGCCTATCCGGATTAAAGATTTCGTTGCAATACATGACGGTGACGAGGTCTTGGGTGTCGGAGAGGTTGATGATGTTGTGGGTATAGCCCGGGAGCATGATGACGCTCTGAATCTTGTCTCCATTTACTTCATATTCAAGAATCTCTGCATTCGGGTCATTCTCGTTACGAAGTTGAATAAGTCCGTGACCGCTGACTACTATGAACTGCTCCCACTTGGTGTGATGCCAATGCTCTCCTTTTGTGATTCCTGGTTTGGAGATGTTTATGCTGACCTGACCGCAATTCAAGGTATGAACGAGTTCTGTGAAACTGCCTCGGTCATCGATGTTCATCTTGAGGTCGAAGATGGCTTTCTCCTTTGGGAGATACGAGAGATAAGTACTGTAGAGTCGCTTTGCAAAACTGTCTGCTGGAATATCAGGAATCATAAGGGTCTTGGGCATATCGCGGAACTGATAGAGGAGCTCAACGATCTCTCCAAGCTTGACGTGATGAGTGATAGGCGCAGCACAATAGCGGCCTTCTGGTGTAAAAACTGTCTCAACACCGTCAAACTCACAATGGTGCTCCTCACCTTTGAGGGCGCAGATCATCTCATCGACAAGGTCGTCGATGTAGAGGAGCTCCATATCAACGGTCGGGTCGTTGACGGTGATGGGGAGGTCGTTGGCGATGTTGTTACAGAAAGTAGCAACAGCGCTGTTGTAGTTAGGTCTGCACCACTTTCCATAGAGATTAGGGAATCGATAGACAAGTACTTTGGCTCCTGTTTCTTCGCCGTACTGGAACATCAGTTCCTCGCCAGCCTTCTTACTTTTGCCATATTCGCTGGTGCCAAAGCGACCTGCAAGGGTCGCTTGGATCGAGCTTGAAATCATCACAGGGCAGTTGTTCTTGTGCTTCTTGAGGGTATTAAGCAGTATGGTGGCAAAGCCGAAGTTGCCTTCCATGAACTCTTTAGGGTCCTGCGGACGATTGACACCTGCGAGGTTGAAGACAAAGTCGCAATTCTTGCACCAGGCGTCGAGTTGTTCAGGGGTGGAGTCTATGTCGTATTCATAAATTTCGTCGATGACGAGATTGCTGTAGTACTTGGCTTTACCTGTCTTTATATTACCTAATTGAGCACAGAGATTCTTTCCAACGAATCCCCGTGCTCCTGTAACCAATACTTTCATTTTTGCTGAAAATTAGAACTTACGCCATACCATTTTATTGACAACACCAACATACGACTGGATGATCTTGACCACCTTGGTAGATACATTTTCATCCGTGTAGTTTGGAACCGGAATACCGTAGTCGCCATTCTTTACAAGTTCCACGGCGGTATCAACAGACTGAAGGAGACCATTGGTGTCAATACCGGAAAGGATGAAACCGGCCTTATCAAGAGACTCGGGACGTTCTGTAGAGGTGCGTATGCAGACAGCAGGGAAGGGATGGCCTACGCTGGTGAAGAAACTTGACTCTTCAGGCAAAGTGCCTGAATCTGAAACTACTGCGAATGCGTTCATCTGAAGGCAGTTGTAATCGTGGAAACCAAGAGGCTGCTGAACATGTACGCGAGGGTCAAGCTGGAAACCAGATGCTGCAAGGCGGTTGCGTGAACGAGGGTGGCAACTGTAGAGAATCGGCATATCATACTTTTCTGCCATAGCGTTGATTGCATTGAAGAGACTGAAGAAGTTCTTCTCGGTGTCGATGTTCTCCTCGCGGTGAGCAGAGAGAAGAATATACTTGCCCTTTTCCAGACCCAGACGTTGGTGAATATCGCTTGCTTCAATCTCCGCCAGATTCTGATGAAGTACTTCGGCCATTGGCGAACCTGTCACATAAGTACGCTCTCTTGGAAGTCCGCACTCTGCAAGGTATCTTCTTGCGTGCTCTGAATAAGCAAGATTCACGTCGGAGATAATATCTACGATGCGTCGGTTGGTCTCCTCGGGAAGACATTCGTCTTTGCATCGGTTGCCGGCCTCCATGTGGAAGATCGGGATATGCAACCGTTTGGCCCCAATGACAGACAGGCACGAGTTCGTGTCGCCAAGCACCAACACGGCATCCGGCTGTGTCTGAACCATGAGTTTGTAAGAGGCGTTGATGATATTGCCCATCGTCGCTCCCAAGTCGTCGCCCACGGCATCCATATACACTTCAGGATCTTTCAACTTCAGGTCTTTGAAGAAAACGCCATTGAGGTTGTAATCGTAGTTCTGACCAGTATGTGCGAGGATGACATCGAAATACTGACGCGTCTTGTTGATGACTGCTGCAAGACGTATGATCTCGGGCCGCGTGCCGACAATAATCAGTAACTTCAGTTTGCCGTTGTTCTGGAAACCGACGTTTGAATAGTCTGTTCTGAGCTCCATTTATTTCTGTATATGAGTTATTTTGCTATACCATAATATTTTGCATACCACTGAGCGAATGATCTCAATCCATCTCTAAGTGGCGTTGAAGGACGAAATCCGAAGTCCTGTTCCAAGGGTGTTGTATCTGCAAAAGTAACTGGCACATCACCTGGTTGCATTGGCACGAGTTCCTTGTGTGCTTCAAAATCGTAATCCAGTGGGAGCACCTTGGCTGCGATGAGTTTTTCTTGAAGAATAGTAATGAAATCTAGGAGGTTCTCTGGTGAATTATTACCAATATTATATATTTTATAAGGAGGTATTGGAAGACCATCCTCTCCATTCTGCTTTTCCGGTGCGTGCTGCATGATGTGGACTGTGCCATCAGCTCATTGCTCTTTTTCGTAGCCGCATAGAGGCTGACGGGATTATCGACCTTGTCACCGGTAGAGTACGAACCGTCCTATAGACCGAAGACGAAGATGCAAGGTTAACAACAACAGCAGCTTTACGAGGTTGGAGCCGATGAAGCTGGCAGACCTGTAACGAGGACTGTCTTTCTCTCTAAATTTATATTATATTGTACCATATCTTAATCGCGACGAAATATATCACGTGTATAAACTTTCTCCTCCACATCACTCAAGTAATCATCAAAACGATTTGCAATAATTACATTAGACAGAGCCTTGAATTTAGCAAGGTTGTTCACTACCAGTGACCCGAAAAAGTTTTCACCATCAGCAAGTGTTGGCTCATAGATTACCACATTAGCTCCTTTTGCTTTGATACGCTTCATAATGCCTTGAATGGCACTTTTACGAAAGTTATCGGAGTGTAATTTCATCGTCAAACGATATACTCCAATAGTAACAGGCTCTTTTTTGCCATCATACTGATTATTTGTGCTATAATCGTACCAACCGGCTTTGCGAAGTACTGCATCTGCGATATAACCCTTACGGGTACGATTACTCTCTACAATAGCAGTTATCATGTTCTGTGGCACGTCTGCATAATTGGCGAGCAACTGCTTTGTGTCCTTTGGCAGACAGTAACCACCATAGCCGAACGATGGATTGTTATAGTGAGTACCGATCCGAGGATCGAGACCGATGCCCTGGATGATGGCAGCTGAATCAAGTCCCTTCACTTCTGCATAGGTATCGAGCTCGTTGAAATAGCTGACACGCAGAGCAAGATAGGTGTTGGCAAAGAGTTTTACAGCTTCGGCCTCCTTCAATCCCATGAAAAGAGTGTCGATATTCTCTTTGATGGCACTTTCCTGAAGAAGCTTTGCGAATATCTCGGCAGACTCTTCCATGTGATTGCCTTGAATCTTGCGGATTGCCTCATTCTCTTCCTCCCATTCCTCTGACATCATCTTTGGATAACCAACGATGATACGTGAAGGCCAGAGATTGTCTTCGAGTGCCTTACTCTCTCGAAGGAACTCAGGAGAGAACAGCAAACGGAACTCACGACGTTTGCCATCTGCAAGAGGTTCCATCTGTGCAAACTTTTGAGCATATTTCACATAGAGTGAACGGCAATAGCCAACAGGAATCGTTGATTTGATTACCATTGTCGCCTTTGGATTAACAGAAAGAACGAGGTCAATCACATCCTCAATATGGTGTGTATCGAAGAAGTTCTTTGCAGGGTCATAGTTGGTAGGTGCAGCAATAACTACAAAATCTGCATCTTTATAAGCGGATGCTCCATCAAGGGTTGCAGTAAGGTTGAGTTCCTTTTCTGCGAAGTATTTTTCAATATACTCGTCCTGTATCGGCGAGATACGATTGTTAATCTTCTCCACCTTTTCAGGGATAATATCAACAGCAGTCACTTTGTGGTGTTGTGCCAAAAGAGTTGCAATACTCAAACCGACATAACCGGTACCGGCTACAGCAATTTGGAGGTCTTCAAAATTTCTCATATTCTCGCGGATTAATTTGGTTCTGATGGCCGTATTGAACGACACCACGAAAAGTTCTTTACAAGCGATTTAATCAGATTACCTGTACAGTAGAAATAACAATAGAGGTATATGGTTAAATTTTCTTAAATATTTGGAATTGAAAATGGTGCTATTGCAGAAAAGGGCATCGGGGAGCGTAATTCATACAAACAGTGGATAATAAACATAATGCCTCAATACTGTTGCGTAGAAAATATGGTCAATACCAGGAAGAATATCTTTGATGCCTGATTAAGATAGTAGCAGCACGCCGTTAGAAGTGTGCAACTAATCAAGAAACTAAATAATCAAAAGAATAACAATCTAAAAACAAGCGTTGCTTAAATACAAACGGATTGTTACATATAATCCAGCGCAATACTTACTTCTGGCTGATCAATGGCCATATCGTGGCACTTGAAGATTATTTGTCATATACCTCGAACCTCGAATTTTTCGACTTGAACTCGGGAACCGTCCGCTTCATAAGCCGTATCATGTCGGGAAT
>UMJE01019182.1_pt1 | contig 26245 bp, 51 predicted proteins | sample 1965971 | NCBI WGS metagenome assembly UMJE01 (sample SAMEA4836143, study PRJEB28245) | human gut metagenome | biome: gut microbiome; material: fecal sample | place: Denmark | collected 2008 | reverse complement strand
GACGGCGTAGTTTCAATTGGTTAGAATAGTACCTAACGATTGTGTTATATCCAATGCTTGGGGAGAGGTTATCGCTGCAAGGTAAATGTCTCCCGACTTCTATAATCTTTTGCAGGGATTATAGATTAAAGGGTTGGCGGTTTTCCCAGTTTGAAACCGTCCACGTGATTATATTATCTTGCTTGCAAGATTTTATATATGCCGTCTCTGTAGCCGTAGACAATGCGGGCCAGCGCATACTTGAAAGGAAGCGCCTAGGGGAAGAGAAATCTGGTACGTTTTGGTAGTTTTCAAACCTCGGCAGATATGAAAACTACTATTGTAGCTGCGGGTGGGAGGTCAGTATCTCGAAATGTCTCATAAGCATTTTTAAGTTGCGGCAGCAGCAACACCTCGCGATGTTTGTTATAAAAAATTATTTGACAAACAGTTAAATAATTTGATATAATATATCTAGAAGGAAAGGGAAAAAGGACAGTCAACAGTACCGTCAACAAACCAGTGACCCTGCGGCTTATTGCCAATACCCAAAAGTGTAATGCTCAGTACGCTGTTAGGTTTGACCATTTGTTTTCTTCTAGTGTAGTAAACCAAGAGAAAGGTAAGAAAGTATGGCACAGTCAATCGAGACGATGGAGCAGCGTTATCAGATGCTTATCAATCGCAAGGGTAAGAACTCAGAGAATGTAGGCATTATGCGTAAACTTCGCCGCAAGATTAACAAGGCAAAGCAGGGTATCATTCTTTCTTAATTAGTAGTTTAATATGCGTGACTAGAATTCAGTTACTTCATGAAGATATTTGCATTTTATTTTAAGGCTGCGGTACGCCGCACTTATATACTGAATTCAATTTTTCCGCATGTTTTTTCTTGACTTCTGGTATATATTATTATATAATATATATAAACCAAGAGAGAGAAGGAAGTTATGAAGAAGTTCGTTATCTGCCGTGAAAAAACTTGCGGCATCTATTCGATTCGTGTCAACACTGATTGCTCTGTTGTTCGTTTTGAAATCATTAAGAGCTTTGATACGTTTGAAGAAGCTGACGATTATCTTCATAACGTCCTTTTGTCTAAGTAATTCGTTCTATTGGAGTGTAATTCAGTTGGTAGAATGTTGTTAATTCAACGTGTCGCAAGTTCGAGTCTTGCCGCTCCAATAGAACAAGTGTGGCTTATCTACCCAACTTATCCAAAAGCAGAAAAGGAGCTTTGAATGTCTGTGTATTATGGCAAAGCCGAGGATTTGGAACGCAAGTATGCTTATATTCCTGACGACGCGGCCAATGCTCCCGCTCATAAAAAGAAAAAGACAGTAAAGAAAGCTAATCATAAACACACTTACGATAAGAGTATTGTTATTAATTACTTTGATAAGTACGCTGGCACATGGACTTATGCATATAGGAATGTTTGCACTATTTGCGGTCGTATCGGCGATTTTGTTGACAAGGAAGGAATTATCAAAAAGACTTTCCCGCATGTCAAGCCAGGCTGGTTTGGTTTTGCTGTTGCTTTTGGATATAATGATGAATTCGCTGAGTTCACCGAGTGGTCAAAGAGTTGGTATCCTCTGATTGTTTGGAAAGACTATCAGCCTTTGGATGATAAGTTTATTCCAGACGAGTTTTTTGACCAGCTTGGGATTCAGAAACAGACAAATTAAAGACGCGCCGGCACTCCGATTGGTCCTGAGAGCGGGTCCTCAAAAGACCTTGGCGGTGTACCCAGTCCGCATGTCGGTTCGAATCCGACCCGGCGCACCAATTGTATTTTTATTTGTATTAAAGAGAAGATATGATAAAAGTTGAAGAAGGAAAACCTATTGGGTATCATCAACTAATAGTGGTTAGAGAGTTAGACCCAATCATAAAATCAAATTATAAAGAGCGAATGGTTGAGGTTGTTTGTCCCATTTGCAATAAAAATTTTATTACGGCATTGCGTAAACTTACTAGAAAGCCTACAAAGAGTAGGAATCCTGTTTCTTGTTGCCAAGATTGCTCGAAGAAAAGCAAAATGAACATTTAAGAGAACTTGGTAAGAAAAATATTATAGATATTACAGGTCAAAATTTGGACATTTAACTCCACTATATGCTCTTTCCGAGCGTAAGCGTAGGTCTGTAATATGGCATTGTCAATGCGAATGTGGAGGATATAAAGATGTTTCCCAAATAGACTTACAAAGAGGACATACAACAAGGTGTGATTTTTGTAGTCAGGGCCAAGGTAAGCCCAAAGACATATCAAATCAAAGATTTGGAAAATTGGTAGCATTATATCCAACTGATAAACGCGACAATGGTAGTATTGTGTGGTACTGTAAATGTGATTGTGGAAATTATTGCTATAAATCATCAGATAAATTAGTCCAAGGTCATACAAAGTCTTGTGGATGTATGGTATCTAATGGCGAAGAATTATTACAAAATATTTTCCTTCATGAACAAATTGAATTTGAAACACAAAAAACATTTGAAAAATGTAGAAATCCTAAAACAAATACTTTGTTAAAATTTGATTTTTATCTACCAAAATATAATTTATGTATTGAGTATGATGGAGAGCAACATTTTAAATATTCTAATCATGGATGGAATACGAAAGAAAAGTTTGACCACACACAATACAGAGATTCAATTAAAAATAAATTCTGTGAAGAAAATGGTATTAAGTTAATTAGAATTCCATATACAGAATTTGATAAAATAAATGCAAGCTATATATACAACTTGTTAGAATAATTGCCGCAGTATTCCTTTAAAGACGAGGGTTGGACTGTAAATCCAATGTCTTAGACTGGCTAGGGGCGGTACCTAGATGCGGCACCAATGTTTATTATAATGCGTGATTAAGATTCAGTTACTTCATTAATTTTGGTATGTTAATAATTAGATACTGAATCTAACTTTTCCGCATTTATTTATTATAATGCGCGATGATAAATCAGTTACTTCGTTCTGGAAAAATGCGATTACAGGTTCGACTCCTGTTCTGTGTCGGCACACATTCTGATTTAGCTTTTTTCCGCATTTATTTTATTAAAGTAGGCGATACGTGATAACGTTTCAGATACTTCAAATCTCCAATCTGAGCTGATTACTCAACCTGAAACACCTATTTCCGTATCGCTTTCTCTTGTGCGGCAAGGGATTAGTAAAGAGTTACTTCGTCATATACTTGAATGCAACCACCCCAACACTCTTTACAATTTTTCCTTGCCATTATTTGTAAACCCCTTTCTCGCCTATATAGTGTGCGAGCTATATAGGTGCAAATGTGCGTGATTATTATTCAGTTACTTCATAGAGCCAATTTTTTCTATAACACACGACACTGAGTAATTTTTTTCCGCACACATTGATATTTTATAGGGACTCTCTTGAGTCCCTATTTTTTTTGTTGACTATTGGCTATATATTATGTTATAATATATTTAAGAAATCGAAAGGAGATTCAATGAGTACCTTTGTAGTCAGTGACACTCATTTTCAGCACGAGCGAATTTGTAACTATTGTCCAGAGTCGCGTCCGTTTGATACGGTCGAAGAAATGAATGAAGCCATTGTCAAAAACTGGAACTCTGTCGTATCTCCTGATGATACTGTCTATCATCTTGGTGATTGCTTTATGGGACCTCTTGAAACTGTAGCTGAATATGGTTCTCGTCTCAATGGAAAGATTCATGTGATTCCCGGTAATCATGATACCAAGAAGCGTATTGCTGAAATGGAAAAGCTCGGCTGGATTATTGAAAACAAGGTATCTTGCATTGATTACAACGATGTAAGTTTCATTATGATTCATGAGCGTCCAGAGGAAATGCGTGGAGATAGTGCCAATATCATTCTGTATGGTCATGTCCATGATGCAGCTCCAAAGGGCATTGTTGATTGGACATATCACGTTGGTGTTGACACGAATAATCTTACTCCTGTCAATATCCACGATATTTGGCTCGATGTTCAGATGAAGAAAATTGAGACTGGAGAGTAAGCATGGAAGTCAAGCATAAAGTGCAAAGAATTTGCAATAATTGCAAATATTATCGAGGACGCTCATGCTATCGTTTCCCACCAAATGTAATCCAAGACATGGATTTCGTTATTCGTACAGTTCATCCATCGCCTGCACCTGGTGACAGATGTAGCGAATGGGCAATTCATCCTAAATTGGAGAAACATGACTAACGATGAATATAAAATCTCGTGTGAAGGTTTAAGCCATTGTCCGCAGCATAAATATGGTAAGAAACGCTGGGGCGAGAAAGATTACTTTCATTGTGTCTGCAAAGGCCAGCTGCATGATACTATTGGCGAGTCTTGTTTTCTTTTTGCGATGTAGAATCTGACCATACATGCGGAGAATGTGTTCACTGGCTAGGACATGTCGCTTCAAAAGGTAAGCGTCATGAGAAATTCGGCTCTTGTTTTTATAGGATTGGTGGCGTTGGAGCTTGGTGGCCTACATGCTGTCCTAAATTTGTAAAAAATGTCGATGGTATAAATCATTATGATTTTATCGAAGACTATGTTTTCCAGCAGACAGGAAAGAATGATTCTTCTCCTGAATGCCGTGAAGCACGAATGGCCGCACGTGAACTTTGGAGAAAGAAATATGAGTGAAACGTGTAGTATGCATCTTAATAAAATGACTGCTATGATTCTTGATTTCATTGTATATCTTAGTCAGCAGAAAGATATTGATAAGATTGTCGATGAACTTAAAAAGGTTGACCGTGCTATTTTCCATGAGCTTGTTGTAAATGCTATGGAAAAGAATCCTTCTCATACTAGCATTTATTGTGCTGAGCAGTTATGGGACATTGCTCCGCTTACATCTTTAGCTCTCTTGGATTGGCTTAATGATTTCAATGAATTTTATGCTTAATTTTTTCTTGACCTTTGCTTAAAAGATATGCTATAATATAGTTAAAGAAACCAAGAGAAAGAAGAAATAATGGTTGAGCCTAGTAACGTGTGCGGGAATTGCAAGTATTATGAGTCAACAGACCTTTGGTATCTGGGATTTTGCCGCAAACACGGGTCTAAAGATGAGCATTTTGGTGTCTGCGTCAATGATTGGATGTGCAATGATGGTGAGTATGACGAAGAGGAATACAATGGAGACTAGTAAATCTGACCGTGACGCAATGATTGATTTGCTCTATGACATGTACGATGCTGACCTTGTTGATGTTGCTTTAGAGACTCTTGGCGAGAATGAGCTGTTTGACGGCATTCCAGCCATGCTTGAAGATTATTATTTTGACGAAGATTATTAAGTTACAGTAATGCGAAATTCGTACAACGGTTAGGACATCCTGCTTATAACGGGAAGACGAAAGTTCAACTCTTTCATTTCGTACCTCTAACTTTATTATATATGGGGCAGACAACTAACGGGGAGTTAGGTCTCACTGCTAATGAGAACGTACTTGTGATTCAAGTATTGGAATCGTATTCCAGTTGCCCTGCCAGATAATTCACGCCCCTATTGGCGGTGGCTTTGAAGTTGTGCCGAAAACAGCTTTTGCGGTAGAATAGGCAACGCCGCATATTGGCTAATCAACTAGTCCAGCGACTAGGCCCGCCTAGAAAGCGGTGCGTTCCTGAGAGGGAATGGAGGGCAGCACTTCGGTTAGCCGCCATAAGGAAGCAGAACCGGACCAGTGTTCGGACTCGCCTCGAAAGCGATGTGTCCCGTAAGGGATGGGTAGCGTCAACTCCTGCTTCTGCCATATATTATGTAGGGTAACTTCTTTTATAGAAGTTGCCCTATTTTTTTATTGACAGACGGCAATTCAAAATGATATAATATATTTAAAGAAAAGCCAAGAGAAAGAATATAAAATGCCTACTTTCATTTGTACTGTGTGTCAAAATAGAATTAAAGAACATGGCAGTAAAGTAGACTGCGGATATTATAACGATACTCGTCAGATGATTGAAGACACGACAAAACTATATGATAAAAGTTTTCTTTGTCCTCATTTTTGTCACGTTAGGTATCACAATATAGGTGTATGTAAATCAAAGAAAAAATACGCCAACAGATATGATGCATTATGTGCGGCTAAGACGATATTCGTCAATAGCTCAAAAATCTTGCGTCCATATAAGTGCAAGATGTGCAAGTTTTGGCATTTAACGCATCAGTGTAATAGCAATTATAATCCAAAAGAAGAATATAACAAAGCAAGAAAATCAAATCGACTGTATGATTAGGAGATAAATATGGCTAACCTTTATATTCTCGTAGGTATTCCCGGTTGCGGCAAGTCGTTTTGGGCGCACTAGCATTACGCTGAGCTTGATGCCAAAATTGTCTCGCGTGATTATATCCGCTTTGAATATATGGCGAATGACCCTGATTTCCTTCCTTCTATGGATTACTTCAAGTATGAGAAGAACGTTATTCGTGACTTCTATAAGCATATTAACGATAATCTCTGCAATGGCATCAATGTTATCGCAGATGCTACCCACATCTCTTGGAAGTCGCTTCGCAAGACCGTTGAGAATTGCGGCAAGAACGCCGATAAGATTATCCTTATATACTTCAACCGTGGTCTTGATATCGCCTTGCCGCAAATGCTACGCGCGGTGGAGTCGAGCGTGTGCCCGAGGATGTTATTAAGCGCATGTGGGCTGGACGTTATATGCCTGCTCGTGCAAAGGCCGCAGGTCTTGTAGATGATTATATGATTGTATAGAAGGAGAGTAAATGGCAACTCAAATTACGCTACCAAAAGATGCCGAAGGTAAAGAAGTTCCATTAGATACAGAGCTGCTATATGACGAGTACGGGAATCAGCGCAATATTGTGAAATTTATATATCATCATGACTGTGAAACTGGTGCAAAAGGATGGACAGTCGAATATGATAATGGAGTTGAAAGATTCGTTTCGCTCATGTATCTGACACAGCCTGATAGCTGGAAGAAGCTAGAAGATGACTTAGATAAGTGCATTAGCAATAACTACTGTTATTATTTTAGTAAGTCTGGGACGTGCTGTGATTGTACTATTGACCCAAGCAGCATTCATTATAAATGCGATTCTTTTGTATTTAATTCAATTAAAGAGCGCATCCGTAAGCTAAGAAGCAAAGAGTAAGTTTATAATATGGAAAAAGATTCTATATATGACCTCAAACGCATCTTAGATATTATCCAAGAGTAAGAAACATCTGACTTGCCTATTGGCTTTGGATATTGTGTATATGAAACGCCGTAAAATAATATGAAAATATATGTATAATCTTGCAAAACTTGGGTATAATGCAAATATAGGACATAGACTTGGTAGCGAGTCTACAATTATAGTTAAGAAAGAGTAGATATGTGTACATTTGATTATCCAGAACATTATAATTATCTTACAAAAGACCAGCAGGAAAGTGTTCTAAGCTGGTTTAATACCACGAAAGACATTGAGCGCAGTATTATCAGCACTTCTGTAAAGAGTAAGTCTGAGCGTGAGCTAAAGGCTTTCTCTGAGAGTCGTGAACGTTATGAAACACAGCTTCGCGGTGCGCAGTCCATTCTGCGCTCGATGGGCATCTTTGTAGAGTATAATTGGCCCGGCCATGAGCATGAATATTTTCTAGCAACTGCGGCAGATGCCGAGCGTTATCGTAGGGAGCATGAGTAATGGCCGCATGTATTCATGGAGACGTATGCCGCGCATGGATGCGGCAGACGGGCAGTATTGCGCCATTGCGCGCGTCTTGTCCTAATTGTCCTTGGTTTGAGCCTAAGTATCGCCCCTGCGACACTTGGTGTAATAGAAATTGTATGCGTGATTGGCAAGGTCGCCCAGTTGTAACTTGTCGCGCGAGGATTTAGAAAGGTATTTTATGATTGCTAATGATGCCCGTACAATGGTATATGATACTTTATATAAGTATGATTATGATATTCCCAAAGAGCTAGAAGATAAAATTAATGAAGAGATTGTCGCTGCGGCAGAGCGTATGAAGTTTCGTTGTAAAGTCGAGCTTTTTCCTTGCGATGATGAACGTGCGCAGGATGTAGAGTTTCGCCGCAGTATTGTAATTTATTATCACAGCTTAGGTTATAACTGTTATATAACACCAGATAATGGTAATTTTGTTTTAGTAGTGGAGTGGTAAATATGTTTTTTGTTATGATGGACTGGTTTGAAGATGGCGTTAATACTTACCGTGGTATGAAGGTAATCCCTATTCTAGATGACGATGCAGATATTGCGCTTTTCCTCGCACATGATATTGCCTATAATATGGACGCTTGGGAAGAGTATGAGAAACCGCACGATGTATATGTATTCCATAGTGACAACGGTATCTTCGATGAAGAAGATAACTTTGTATGTTCTTACTTAGATTGCGATAAATTTACTAAATGCGGCGAGCGCAAGTTTAATGGACGAATTCCTAAATACTAAATGATAGAAGAATGTGAATAATGAATACAGAAGTTATTAAAGAAATCGCAAATCAGTTAGGAATTGCTGTAAGTGCTGTCACAAAAGACGTGATTCCCCGCATACGCTTCATATGTAATTGCGATACGTGTTAGTCGAGTTATTATTCTTGCTATCCTTGCTATTGCTCTTTGGCTCTTGGCTCGCTTTCCCATAGTTAAAAGCAAGGAATATGCTAATTGGGAACAAGAAAAGCTAACTAAGTATCAGCGTAGCGATATGAGAGATAAATACGAAATATTTGAAGCAGTAGGTTTTATTTGCTATACTTGTAGTGTAATTGCCGCAATTTTCTCAGTCGGTACACTTGCCTATATGATTCCTTGGATTATATCACCTTATGGTGCTTTCGTACATCTTCTGATGCCGCATTAAAAAGTTCTTGCGTTTCGCTATATATTATTATATAATATATATAGACCAAGAGGGGAAAGGAAATTACATGATTGGCTCAATTGTTCTCTATAAGGCTCTGTACGGCGATGTTTATGGTGTGGTTGTAGATGTTCTTCTATTCTGCGATAGCCTTGTTATTGTTGATGAAGACGGCGTGTTCCACACCGCCAAGCGTGAAGATGTCTATTACCTTTAAAGGAGATTATATGTGCAAGTATTGTAATTTCAAGATGAACACCCGTTGGGGCGAGAGCATCGACTGCACTGATTATGAGAACGAAGATGCGGAAGTAGAATTGTATCTTCATTATTGTGATGTAGATAGTTCCTATTATCTGCTTGGAGAACATTATCCCAATGGCGTATCGAAAATGGGCTGGTCGCATGAGATTAAGTATTGTCCTTTCTGTGGCCGCAAGCTCTAAGGAGATTTAATGAATTGCAACCTTATCTCTAACATTTTGTCGGCTTTGGAGACTATCGCATATAATGAAGGTTGGATGATTGGTGAATATAATGGCGAGACGCGCAGCACTTTCTACTATCGCGGTATAAAGTTTACAGTCGTAGGCCGCAGACAAGTACCTGTCTACTTTGATATTTATTGTGAATATCAAAATGGAAATGATGTGACGTACAGCAAGATTGGCCGCACATATCTAGGCGAAAAAGGCGTGATGGGTGAAAGTCCTGTGCAGAATTTTGCAGCCATGCTTTTTTGCGATATGATAAAGGAATCGAAAATCCTTACTATTTTCTAGTTGACCTACGCTCTTTAATATTATATAATATTATTAAAGAAAGCCAAGAGAAAGAAGAAAGATATGCGTTACGTTGTTGATTGTGAACTTAGTCGTTTCCAAGCATGGTCTGGCGGCAAGACTTGGTTGAAAGAGCTGATTGACCATCCAAAGGCTTACGATTATATCGTTGACCTTATTGAAGAAGCTGACTTGTACGGAGATGGAGAAATCCGTACTGAGACTGATATTAATGATTACCTTTGGTTCTACATGGCAGATGACCTTGAAGAAGCAGGATTCCTCAATGAAGACCATGAGTGGATTGAGGATGATGACGAAGAGGAAGAGGACGAAAATGATTAAGCTGTCTGTTGGAGATTACGTTACCTATACTGGTCCTGCTGGTCTTGTAAGTGTCGTTAAGATTCTGCACTTCAATAGCAACGGAACAGTCCTTGTCAAGTATCTGAATGGTTCTACAGTTCACGTACCAGAGAATAAGTTGTCTCTATATTAATTGTAAACAGGGGCGCAAAGCCCCTGTTTTTGTTTTCCAAGAGAGGAAAGAAAATGAAGAGCGCCAAGATTTTGTTTGACACTATTTACGGCAAGTGCAGCAATGGTGATATGTATAATTGGAAAGTGTGTAAGCCTGAAGAGCATGATAATGTGGTATCATTTGATGTGCGGCAAAAGGCAGATAATCAGCTTCTTTGCTCTTGCGCTCTAAGTTGTTTTGCAGAGTATATTGAGCGTGACCCTGATTGGCCTTTTGGTCGTGTACATTTTATGTTCTATGACGGTTGTGATTCATTAGAGCTTAATGTAGAGGATTATAAATGCGAGGTCGGCAGTATCTACATGAATGATATTATTGATATGGCAATCAAGATGCTCTACCGATAATTTTATACTTGCGGCCAGTCTTATATTATTATATAATATATATAAAGAAAACAAGGAAGGGATAAGACATGACCCAGAGCAGCAAGAAGTTTAAGCAGATTATTAATCAGGCTTTCGCTAACGTCAACCAGGTGATGCAGATGTGCCATGAGGACGTGGTAATTGCAAGCATGGACGAGCAGACTTACACTTATGCTTTTGGTGATAAGCATGTGACAGTCACGGCTTGCGTTGCCTGCGATGATTTTGAGTATGTGCCGCGATTCACTATTGCCGCAGCTGACAGTGATTATGTTGAGTGGCTAAAAGTATATAGCGCGAGTTATATGGAGTGCGCATATATCTATGCTGCCATTTGCGCAGAGCTTGGAGTGTAATATGTATAGTAGTAGGTATAATGTGTATAGTATAAATGAGATTATGAATAGTCTTAAACATGCTTTTGCATATGACAATGTTGCCGAATATTCTTGGTATATTCTTAATATGGTTGAAGAGAAAGAAGATAAACTTTATATCCGTGTTGCTTCTAAAAATAGTGAACAGACAGCTGATTGTACCATTCATATTTATCCTACTTTAGATAAGGTGTCTGTTGCTGCCTACAATTTTGTATTAAACATTAGAAACGATGATGGGTATGTTATATCGACTAATGTTGGACTTTTTGATTTTGTTATAAATCATGCACATGTCCTTGATTGTCTATTGGCAGCGAGTGAGCTTTGGAATTAATAATGAGTTATTATCTGACTGATGAGATTATTGAGAGTCTAAAAGAATATGCCGCAAGGGTGGAGAAGTTTTATCACGAGCGTCAAATTTGTCATTTTGATTGGAAACCTGCGCGTATTGCTATAGATAGGATTCATCCCAATAAGGTACTTTTTGATATGGTTGACCTTGATGATGAATCTCTTATTGGTTGTGTATCTGTTGAAGATTTGGTTACTTATACTGGACCAATTTCAGATGCGCGGCATAGTTTAATTTTTTCTATTTGGGAATACGGTCCTTATACTGGTAATGCAAACGTTCATTTTGTTATGCCATATCATGACGATGTTTGTGACTCTATTGGACAATATATTTACAGTTTTGTAGACGAAATTGATACTTTGATACGCTGCTATTAGGAGAGCTATGAATACATTTGAGAAAATCTATAACGCTTTGAAGGATTATTGCATTAGCAAGAGCAACACTCGCTGGACTGTTGGTAATATCAAATTTTATAAAGATGAGACTGATTGCGTTGATACGTCTTGCTCTTTTGATATTTCCCCTAAATATAACCAAGAGCCATTGGGTAGTTGCAATATTTTCATAATTAACAAAGAGCCTTTTGTTGGTAGCCTTACAGTTGTATTTAATCCTTATAAAGAAAATGCTGATGGTATTGGTAATGTTCGTCCAAGTATCGTTTTGCCGCCAACTCGATATGTACAATCTGGTGAACTTCTTGGGCGTTATTTCTATCTTTTGATAGATGAGCTATATTATATGACTGCTTTTTAGGCCGCACTCCTAAAATTTTTCTTGCAGATGGTGAAATAATAGTATATAATATAAGTATACCAAGAGGGAAAGGAAAGTATATGAAGCGCAACGATTACGTACAGTATCTTAACCCCTATACTCGCAAGTTCATCATCTGCCAGATTGAAGAGATTTATGGCGATGGTCATGTTCTGCTGTATGCGGTCGATACGAACGAAGCGTTTTTGGTCAACACTTGGGAGCTTTTGTCTTATTAAGGAGTAAATATGCTTTATCCTTACGAAGTTAAGTCTAATTATTACTCTGAGCCTGAAACGTCTAGTCTTGAAAAAAATATTGACCAATGTCTTATGTATTATCCCGGCGATGATACTTGCTTTGCCTATATGAAATTTAATGAGATTTCTGCTTCTGATTTTCTGGTATTAACTAAATATTCAAATGCAGGATATGATATCTCTATTAGTGCTCTTAATCCAGATAAAATTACTGGAAAGAATGGATTTTTTGTTAAAATTTCTTGTGATTGTAAGGTATAAATATGATTCAGCCTTTAGAGTTTAAGCGTGAATATCTTCGTAATAATCCTTCTCATATAGACCAAAATACTAGTCTTGAGACTATGATTGATACAGCTTTAAAGTACTACCCCTATGATAATTCCACGTATTGTACTCTTTATCTTACAGGACTTAGTGAAGCTGACATTAAAGTCCTTGCTAAGTATGCCGAAGCTGGATATTATATTGCCATTCAAACCGCACATCATTGTGATGATACTGATGATATAGAAGTGACTATTTGTTATTATTACTAATATTGGTATTAAAAAGTTCTTGCTCTCTATCTAAAATTGTTATATAATATAATTAAAGAAACCAAGAGAAAGAAGTTCTTTTATGTGCAAGTATTGTGAATATAGTGGCAATGTTAAGTTTGGTGCCAATATGCTTGATGATAGCTATAGCGAGGGTGAGGGCTATTCTATCACTATTTGCGATGTCTTTAAGAATCCTCAGCATAAGTTCATTTGCATTGAGGATGAAGATGGCGAGTCGGCTGCTAGCTCGATTGATATTAACTTCTGCCCCATCTGTGGACGTAAACTTTAAGGAGACAAACATGGAAGACCGTTGGTGTGACTCCGATGATTTGCTGCAAGATTATTATGATTTTGTTCGTAGCAAGGCTATGAGAGACGTGTTCTATAATCAAGAGCACATCGTGTATATGGTAAATGAGCTTGGCAAAGGACGCAATCCTAAGTTCAAAGACGATGCCATTGATAAAATTTATGAGATTGTATGCGGCGCAGTCGATGATATGGTGTTGCATATCACTATGGATATTATCAAGGCTCTTCATGAGAACGCGATTGATATGTCTGAGAACGTTGCTGATGAATATAACTTCTACTTCGGCCTAGAAGAAGGGGACGAAGGTTTCGCTCATAGTGTAGACCAATAGAGCAAAAAATAATACTTGCGGTTTGCTTTTCATTATTATATAATATAATTAAAGAAAGGCAAGGAAGAAAGGTTTTCCAATATGGCTAAGTACATGAAGGCTAACATCATCTTCAACAAGTTCTACGAGGGCGATGGTCGCTTCTGTGGTATCGAGTATACCGAGTGCATCTTCAAGAGCCTTGAGCAGCTTGACCGCATCATGGCTGAGGTTGCCGCCAAGAATCTTCGTGAGCATCATCTTATCTATGAGGGCTATGTCGGCAGCATTGAGAGCCTTTAATCTAATGTGTTAGTTTACCTTCTGATATATCAGTTTGTCCAAGAGAGGAATTAAAATGGGTGTGATTTATCTTTCTTTCAAGAATATGGTCGAGGACGATGCAAAGAACTTCATCGTCGCCAACTTCGAGGACGGCACGTATAATGCCGACACCGACTGGGGCGATGAAGTCTTTGATGATTTGTATTTTTCAGATGATGTAACTGGCAATGCTTCGTCTGCGGGACATCCTGATTGTTTCCTTGTGACGTATTCGCCTGATTATGAGATGATTGCGAATATGTTCGCTGACGAGGATATTCGTGAGCTGCTAGAAAGCCAGTACGGTGACGAGGTACCTTGGTATGAGTTCGTTGGGCATGGTCAGGACGGTATCACTAAGTTTGATACATGGATTCGTATTGCAATGCTGTGCGAGCTGAATGACGACCTTTACAAGTATTTTGAGCAGGTCCAGAATGACTTTAGTAAGGAGAACTAGTATGCTTGGTGTTGAGAAGACTACGGTATCCGATGATATGATGTATAAGGATGCTAGTATCCAGCATCAATTGTATAATACAAATGAGATTGCACGTGCCGCACATCTGCTTGCAGTTACTAACGCGAAGTTTCTTAATAAGTTTAATTATGGTACTGATGGCAATGACCGCATTGTTGATATGGAGCTGTCAGATGATTTGCTTGATAACCTTTATGATGCGCTTATGGATGGACATGAGAAACTAGTCCAAGAGAAGGAAAAGCGTGAGGAAAAGGTTCGCCGAAAGTTTAATGAGTCTCAGGTTAATCAGATTAAGCGTGTTAAGTATGACAAACCTTGGACTATTGTGTGGTGGAAAGATGGCGATATTACTCGTTCTAAGTGTGCTGCTACTGATGTGTACAGTGAGTCCGCAGGTTTCAATGCTTGTGTGGCTAAGCATTATTTCCAGACTGCTGGCGCATATAATAAGGTTTTGAAAACATATTGCCCTGATACACTTAACGATAAAGTTACTAGCTGGCAGGATGGTTACGATAATGGCTATATAGATGGTCACGATAGTGGCTATGAGGATGGCTACGATGAAGGTTTCGAGGATGGCAAAAACTATGAGCGCCAAGAGCGAAAAGAAATGAATTTTGAAGACTAGATTCGCCGCACAAGGAGAGTAGAGAAATCTATTCTCCTTTTTGCTATTGGAGGTTATATGGATTATACATATGATGATATTTTAGATGCGCTTAAAGCTACGGATGATACAGATAATATTGCTGATTATGTTAATAAGATTGAAAGTGGCAGTGGTGAGAATTTCTATGATTGGCTCGGTAACGTGATTGACGTATGGGACGAGGAAGATTATGATTGATGAAGTGTTAGGAGTTATTTGCCTTGTTTTTGCAATCGTTGGAATATGCGCTGTCCTATCTTTTATATTCTCCTGTTGGGGACATGATAATGACGCTGGCGACATTGATTGGTAGTTCTCCTATGAGTCTGCTTATTTTTACTGTTCTATGTGTTATTGGCTTTATTGCGGGCATCTGTATGATTCTGTATGCGGCCAAGGAGACTGTGCGTCTTGTGCGTGAGATAATCCAAGAGAAGAAGAAATAATGACATTGGCCGCATAAGATTTTTCTTGCAGTCTGTCTAATAATGTTATATAATATTATTAAGGAAAGGCAAGGAAAGGATTTCAAATGACTAGCAAGTATGATAATCTTCCTCTCAATGTTATTCTTGACCGCATCAAAGATAAGGATATTCTTGCAAATACTGCGGAAGTTATTTGTAGTATGCGTGATACTGTAACTTTTTCTAAGTTTTTCTACATTCCTTCTGATTGCATGAGTGATATGCCATATGTGATTGCGGCCATCAATTATCTTATCACACCTTTTGGCTATGAGGCATCTTGGGATTGGTTGCACGATGTTGACGTTAGTGGCAATCGCTGTATTCATCTGTTTCTTGATGAAATTGACCTATAAAAAGTTCTTGCGGTCCGTTCTATAATATTATATAATATATATAGAGAAAGGGAGAGGACAAGATAAAGTCTTCCAAGAGAAGGAGAAAGTATATGACCAAGGTTGAGACGATTCTTGCACAGGTTGACGGTCTTCTGGATGCGGCATATGAGGTTGTCAATGGCAGCAAGTCTTGGAAGGATGTTACTCCTCTGGTGAACATTGCTGCTGAGATGCTTATCGAAGAGCGCAAGGACTATTATACTGGTTGCGCCTATTGGGTTGTTTGCAATGGTACTGAGAAGGAAATGCTTGATGCCAAGAACACTCTTGAGGACCTTGGTCTTTGTGTCGAGGATTACTACTGGCATGATGCTGACGAGTATGACACCGCTGGTGGTCATTTGAGCGTCTATTGGACTGTTAACGATTGGGACTAGGAGCGCCGCATATGCTGCTGAGCAATGAGAAGTATGCGAAGGAAAATGTTTATTGGACTTTGGACTTCGTGCTATCTGCGAACTATTATATCTATCAGTGTGCCGCAAAGCAGGTTGATATTCTTGCGGCTAATAGTGACACGTGCAACGATACCGAGCTGCCTACTATGTATGACCTGATTGATGATGCTTTGGCTATTGGTATAGATGAAAAAGGCGAGTGCTATAATCTCCCTTGGATTACTGATAATTATCTTGCCGATGTTCCTTTTGGTTGCATGATTGTCGAGGAAGACAGCAAGACTATTCTTGAGGGTATTGACGAGATTGATGGAGTGCCTAGTGATTTGGACTGATAATATATATACCCTTGTTGATGATATTACAGAAGAATTATATAAGAGTTTGGATAAGCCGCATAATCAGAATTGTGTCACAAGGGTCGCATATGATAATATGACTCTCCAAGAGTGTCACGAAGTTGTTTTATATTTTCAGAAAAAGGGCTTTGAAGCCACATGGTATCAAAAAGATGATAAAAAGCCTACTATTGTAGTATCTTGGGGCTTGCCGTTTGATATTGATGAAACTGATAATATATATAAAACCAATATTCAAATGGCTAATGGACCTTATAAAGTTGTACAAGCACTAGCTTCGTATATTCATTATGTTTATGTTGGCAGCTGTAAGGATATTTGCGTTATTCCTTTTGAGCATTTAGATTATATCGCTGGTGATTATTTGAATTATAAAACATTTACAGATGTTCTTCAAGAAGCGGAAGAGAGTTATTCATTAAAGATTCGCACTGGTACGCTTGATGATGAAGGCTGGGAAGCTGAATATATTTGTATCCAAAAGAAGGATAGAAATAAATAGTGTGTAGTAAAAGACCTGCGGCCTATGGCCGTGGGTCTTTTCTTTTACTTGACAAAATAGACGAAATATGTTATGTTATAGATGTGGTAGAGTATCTTGATGTCCGTGTGAAGTATGCTTATGCGTTTCTGCGTGTGAAGTATGCTTATGCGTTTCTGCGTGTTAATTAAGTAATGGCGCAAGTGCGCGTTAAATTATCTTTAACGGATAAGACGGATTGGCAAATGACAAAACCCCAGGTACTTTGGTGACTATTTTTTAACTTTCGGAGCGGTTAAAAAATGAACACCAGTGTCAAAACGGTTAAAAAATGAACACCAGTCATTATTTCCGCAGGTACTTTGGTGACTATTTTTTAACCTTAAATTTTTAATGAAGTGAAAGGAGTGGTTATAAAGTTAAAAAATGAACACCAGTTAAGGTAAAATTGTTAAAAAATGAACACCAGTCCCTTCAAAACTGTTAAAAAATGAACACCCCTAATAAATTATATAATAAATTATTTTAATAAATAATATGTCATGCACGTGCGTGCAAGGAAGGAGAAAATATGACAGAAAAAGAAGAAAATCATAAAGCGCCTAAATTAAGTTTTAGCGTAGACCCTGAGAAATTGGAGAATAAAAATTGTGACTACAATGCTATGGGCAGTCTCATGTTGGATACTAAGTTGGAAAAAGACAATACTAGAATCCTGTCGATGCAGGATAGTCGAGCCAGATTGAAAAGTGTTGGATTGACCAACTATCAGATTAGAAAAGTTATGAGCTGCTTTGAATCTTTAGAAGTTATTAAGATAGATGGTATGAATGTTATCTTGCAGCCAGTGGAAGGGCAGTATGTTACGATTCCAGTGGATACAGTTAGGTTTTGTCTTAGTGCGTTGAGCGCAGATTGCTTCAAGACGTATTGTTATCTTAAAAGGTGGTATCAGCTTCATGAAACATTCTTCAAGGGCGGTGAGAACTATTTCTTTTCTCGTGCAGAGATTTTAAAGACTCTTGGATATTGCAAGAATGCAAGAAACACCCGCCGAGTAGACGAGTTCCTTATCGTACTTAGGGATGTTGGCCTTATCGAGTATGCGGAGAAGGCTGTGTATCGCAAGGGAAAGAAGGGTCTTTATACTGAGCTATATAGAGTAAATGATTATGCACGTGCGCAGAAGGAATCTATTGAGAATATACTGAGAGAAATGAAAGTCTATACAGACTTAGGATATATGACTTTGCAAGAGGTTAGAGAGCATTATCTGTCAATGGATGAAGAGAGGGGAGATGCTTGGCTAAAGTTTGTCGCAAGGTTCGCAGACCGTGACAAGGACAAAGATAAGGTAAATGCTATACTTGCTCTTTCCAATAAGAAGCTAGAGCTTGGAAAATTCTGCGATGATATAAAATGATGCTGTGCTAGTTTTTCACGCAGTGAAAAACGATGACATGGTGGTCTTGAATAGAGTCCAAAAGCTGGAGAGAAAGCCCATATAAGGCAGGAAATGATTACACCACTTGATGGAGGGAAATGCGCATTTTACCAGCTCAGCAAACCAATGTCAAGAAAAAATTTTCACCCTTGCCTTTTAATTTTCGATTCCAACGCGCTATTGGTTTATAAAAACGATTTTCAATTTGATTTTCAATTTCATTTCGAGTTTCATTTTCAAAACCAAATTCATTCTAAAAAGTTCTTGCGGCCAGTGAAAACTTATAGTATAATATAATTAAAGAAAGGGGAGGGGAAAAGAAACCTCCCGTGGGTTCCAAGAGAAAGAAGATTAACATGACCCAGTTTGAGATTTACAACACCATCAAGTCCGCTATGTTCGACAACGCAGACGTTGTAGAGTTCTGCAATAAGCAGCTGGCGGCGATTGAGCGCAAGCGTGCCAAGGACGCTGAGAAGACCGCTGAGAAGCAGGCTTTCCTTGACGAGATTTACGCAGCTCTCAAGTCCTTTGACGAGCCTGTCACCTCCAAGGCTGTGGCTCTGCACATGGGCGAGAATGTCAGCTCCCGCAAGGTTGCGGCCAACATGCGTTTTCTCGTTGAGGACGGTCGTGCCGAGAAGGTTGCAGTGAACAGCAAGACCTTCACCTACAAGGCTCTGTAGTAAAATACTTAATAAGTATGGTCTACTTGTTAGAGTTTTTAATTAGAAGGGCCGTGGAGTCCATTTGACGGGACTCCCGGCCTATTCCAAGAGATAGAAGGAAGTAAGCATATGCGGCATACCTATTATGATATGAAAGGTAACGAGCATACCATAGAGATTCCTGATGAGTATATCGAGTCCAAGAGACAGCAGGCAATACTCAAGGCAAGTGCTGCCAACCTTTATTTGATTGAAAATGGAATCGAATATGACGCAGCCTATCGACCTGATACAGACAAGAAGGGGAAGAAAGTGTCTGAAAAGCGATTGATTATGAATTCCATTGCGGACGCACTGGGAGAACTGACCATGACCATCGGTGACTGGGAGGATGCGCCGCATGGCATTGAGGTAGGCGATGATGGCAAAATCCGATTCATTCTCAATTCCAAGACGTATGAGTTATCTATGGTGTGCAAGCGTAAGCCAAAGAAGAAGTAAGTGCGGCCAAAATTTTTGGGCAAGAAAGTGTAATTTATATCTTAGTAAAAACATATATTAAAAAAACACTTTTTAAATGTAACTAAATTAGTCACATTTCCGCATTGATTTTCACTTACAAAAGGCATGTGCCGCACACTTCTTTTTCCTCTGTCTCTTGGTTTATGTAAGTCTATTTTATGATTAACTTTGAGTTTCTACTGGCCGCAGGAATCAAGACAAATCGACTTATTTTTCTTATGCCGTACAGGGGTACGCAAGAAAACGATTAAAATTCATTTTTAGAACGCTCTCTTGGCATACGCCTATGATAGTTCTGTCCCTTCTCGCCATATAGGCGGGGAGGGATTTTTTTATTTAATTTTATGATTGACTTTCGTTTTAGGATTTTGCGGCGCTGGACTGGCAGGCCCCATTTCTACACATTTTCGCCATATGGGCGCAACGGCGGCGGCAGTTCCAAATATGGTATTATTGTATAGTATTCCTCTATTATATTATACCATACAATTTATGATTTGTCAAGTACCTTCACAAAACCAACACGGAATCTTCACAAATAATAATTAGGTACCTAACAATGACTCGAAGTTTACCTAGGGTAACACCTGCTCGGATCGCTCGGTACCTAAGTTAATTTTTTTCGCGTGTGCGGCCTTGTAATAGCCCTAGAAGGCGCGATACCCAAAAGTGCCTAGGAACGCAAGGGAACCGGGCGCAAGGCCGTTTAATCGCGTTTCAGGCGCTCAGTTTTTTGTGTAGAAGTTGTGTTTTTGCTTGAAAAATCTTGACAATAAGGTACCTAATCGTGTAAAATCGACCCAACTATGGATTTTCTGTGAATTTTTTCAAAAAGTCTTGACTTTTTCGCGCGTTTGTGCTAGGTAGGGAGATCTTTTTCCTACTAAACTAGTAGGAATTAAACACAAAAGAAAACCCCACCGGGTAGGTGGGGTTATTTATTTAATTGTGTTATTTTATTGTAAATTGCGCTAATAGCATTTGTGCGCATTTTGTGAGCGTTTCGGCGTTCTCTATCTCGCCGCTTGCGTAGGCGTTACCGCCTAGTTGCGTTAACGTGTGAACCACTTTATGAATCTCGGTAGGTAGCAAAACTACGTTTCCGCTTGCCATACTGTTCACGTGGTGGGCTTCTAGCCCACGCCCAAGGCGTTGCAACTCTTTATCTGGTAGCTCACCGAATGCCGCAATTAGCGCGTTTCGTCTGTAGGCTTCCAAACGTGACCATCCCTATGCTGTTTTATAGGTACTTGGGTAGCGGGTGGGGGGTTAATTCCCCCACCCTAGACGGCTACGCTACGATAACATAGGCGGTCTTGTTGTTGATAGGTGCCGCCTTGCGAACGCGCTTCTCGGCAAGAAGAACGTTCACCACAACGCCCGCCTTGGAGAACGTCTTAATATCGGCGGGATGCTTTGCCATCACGTCATTAAGCGTGAACGGCTCACCATCGGCAAACTCAAGCGCAACCTGCTCGGCGAGCGCCTTGTTCAACTGAGCCGTCTTGCTCGGCGCCTTGGGCTTGGCGGCGTTCTCCTTGAGCACATGGAACTTATGAGAAACCTTGCGGGCAAGGTTCTCGGGCGTGTGCTTCTCGGGGTCATAGTTGTCCCCCAAAGCTTTGGCGATAGCCTCGGGCGAGATATCGCCCACGATGCTTACGAGAGCCGCGAACATCTGGTAGTCGGTGAACTGGTACTTGGTGCGAGTGGTAGCCATAGCTAACCCCTTCCCGTCCTAGGACAAGTAGAAGCCCCGTTGACTTCTTTTTTCCTTGTCCCCCTTGGACAATTATTATTATGCCCTAGGCACTACAGTTTGGCAAGCATCAATTTATTGCACACAATTCCTCCACAATTTTTAGGATAGAACTATTTTTATTTTTATCAAGTTTTTTTAATTTGACGCTTGACAAAACTATTCGGGTGTGGTAAAATTTTTTGCGCCATAAATGACGTTTTGATGAAGTTTACCTGGGTAAACTCCGAGATCCAAAGTTACCAATGGTTAACTTTTCTTGATTAGTTAGGTACCTAACGAAGCCATGAGAGCCGATTTAAGCGGTGTTAACTATGACTAACTTCTTGCCGGATAATGAGGTACCTAAATAAAAAAATATCGCCATAGCGGCCCTGAGACGCGTTTTAAGGTGCCATTTGGTCAAAGTGCCTATTTAAATTAAATAGGCTTGCCGCACGCCCTAGGGCGCTAGAATCGCTTTTGCTCATGGCAAAAGAAAAGGGAGCCGTTAGGCTCCCCATTCGTTTAAAGGTCGAGCGCTTTAAATGCCGCGCTTGCGTCACGCCAACCTTGCCCGCGCGAACCGTGGCGCGTCTTTTTGTGCTTTGCCTTTGCCGCAAGCAAAATAGCTGCTTCAATGCGCGCGTCTGAAAGTGCCGTGTGGTCTTCTGTAAAGTCATGTTCATTGTTGATAAAACGATAAACACTTTCCGCGCTAGTAGATGGGTTTCCGCTAGGCGTAAATGCTCCCGTTGCTACGCAATACTTTAAATAGCGCTTGGATCTAGTAATATTACTTGCGTAGTCCCAAACGTCTTTCAGGCGTAGCTTAAAAGGCATGAACCAAGTAGCGAAACCGTTTGAATACGTGCGCAAAGTGTTGTTTAGCGCTATCTCGTCAAACCTACAATTGTAAGCCCATGCGCTTTTGACGTTGCACTCTTTACAGTCGGCTTTGAACGTGCGCCAAACTTCACAAAAAGACGCTTCGACCCATTCGCCCGACTTGATACCCTCATAGTAAGTCGGGATTTTATCCGCATAATAAGCGCTTTTCATTAGGTCAACTTGATAGAACGTATCAGTAACAATAAATGAACGCTCACGAATAACGTTATTGTCGTTGTCGCGGATGGTGTAACCAAAGTCATACACCAAAGACGTTTCGGGGTGCGCCTTGCCGTCTTTGTAGTTAACTGTAGGCGCGGTTTCGGTATCGAGTACAACAAAATTAGCCATTGGAAACTCCTTTAACGTTTGGGCTAATCACTACACTTATAATAATAACTGTTTGCGCCAAAAGTGCAAGCATTATTTTAAATTATTTTGTTTACCATAGCTAACTTGCCAAAGTTAACCATAGCTAACTCAAGGTACCTAACTGTAGAGAACGTGTAAGTCATAATGAGTGGGCTATGTTCGGTGCCGTTGTCCTCCCGACTAAGATTAGTATAGCACTTTCAGGACGTGCCGCACGCGAGAAAATAAAAAAATTTTTTTTAATTTTTCTCTTGCTTTTGGTTGTGTGTTGTGGTAAAATCGCCGCCAACTATGGTTTGATGGTTGCGCTGTTTCGCCTTTGGTGCTTATGTTTCACGTGAAACATAACAAAAAAGGGAAGCGTTGCCGCTTCCCTAATTCTATTCTAGCTCTTGGATAATAAGAGATTCTAGCGCGTCTAGCAAAGTAGTTTCGTCTTTAATGCGTACCGCCTTGCCGCTTATGGTATCACGTTGCCATGCGTGTACGTTGCCGCTTTCATCGTCAAACAAAATGCCGCCCTTGTAGTTAGATACGCGCCATTTGTTTGTACCATGCTTTACAACGTGAACGTTTTTCAAGTTAATAGCAGGGTAGTATTTGCGCAACCACGCGCGTTTGTTCTTGCGTACCGCGCTATCAAATTGCTTAGACGTTTCGCCCTTTGCCAACCAGCTTACTACCTCTACCGCGTAACCGTAGCCCTGTAAAGCGGCAAGTAAACCGTTTAGTTTCTTGTAGTCGCCTAACGGTTTAGCGATTAAATAAGGCGCGGCATTTTCCGCTTGCAACATAGGCAACCAACCGTTGACGTTGTAAAGGTCGCAAATTGTGCCGTCTAAATCTAAAATAATTGCTTTCATTATTCCACTTTCAAAAAAGTGGGTAGGGCTTGCGCCCTACCCTTTGACTAATTAAAGACGCTCGCCTTTACAAACGTGGTCGAGATTAACGTTATAGTCGAATTCATCGCCCAACTTACGCACGCGCCAAACGGAACCGTTTAGCTCAGCAGCGCCCAAATCATCAATACGTTCGGCAACGATAGCAGCGGCAAGGTTATCCTCATTTTCCGCTTCGACAATAAAGTTCTCGTAATCGTCAAGCAAACTACCCGCGCTAACGCCGCTAACCGAAACCAGATACAACATAGTGACCTCCCGTCCCCGTTCGGGCGTGTAGCTACTTTGCTACTCTTACGCCCTCGCCTTTGGACAATTATTATTATGGGGTATGCCGCCTAGTTTGGCAAGTATCAATTTGTCGCACACAATTCCTCCATAAGTCTATTGGTCTAATCATTTAGTGTAATACAAGTCAAGCGAAAAGTCAAACCGTGAGAGCGTGAATACGCGAATACACAAAAAAAACAACTCGGTCAAGTTGTGACCACTAATTCATAATTTTTTGCCCGTGTAAGCCCGTAGAATCGCCTACAAGGTGCCATTTTGTAAAATGCCTACGCGCATAGGTACCACCAAAAGCGGCAAATAAAAAGGCGCTTATAAAGCGCCTTAGAATCAATGAGCTAATACGACAAATACAACGTTGCCGCTATCGTCTATCACCTCGCACGTTGTATGTTCGTGTTCGGCTATCGCTTGCGCCCTTGCTTTATGCGCGGCAAGTGTAGCGCTCGAATCGTAGCCCTTGCATTTATCAATGCTAAAGTCTTTGACGTTGTGGCGCTTGAGGTAATACATTAGTTAATCCCTTCTCTTGGTCTACGACCTAAGTATAGCACCTTTGCACGCGATAGCGCTCGACAATCTTGAAAAACTTTTTCTATGTTTTTTTAAAATGACGCTTGACAAACGTTTTGCGCTCATGTATAATTTTCTGCCCAACTATGGGCTTTTGGTGTAGCGCTTTCAGTGTTTCACGTGAAACATTAAACAATAAACCGCTCACCTTTTCAGATGGGCGGCTTACTATCTGCTAAAGCATTTTCTTGAGTGTTTCAAGACGCTTTTGTCGCGCTCGATAGTTGCTTCTATTCTATCCATTTCGCAACGAATCTCTTCCTTGTGATGGTTGATAACATTTGAGCAACCTTGCGCATCAGTCATTCGATAAATAAATTGCTTTACGGTTTTCGGTTCGTACTTGCGGCCAACGTATTTATCATAATACATATCAGTATTATTATAACGAACGCGCTCATAAGCGTAACGAGAAGTCATTACTTCAACCTCACGCGAACCGACTTTTTCAATACCAAAAGCAAAGTAATGCTCACGAAGCCAACCAACACCATAGCAGGGATTATCTTCGCTGTAGCGGCCACCAAAAAGCTCGTTAACCGTTGCGGAAAGTTCCTCGTAGTCATGCATCGTGAACTCGCGCCCATCGCCAAAAGCATCAAGCAAAATGTTGGCGGTGTTCATCTTCTTGATGGTATCGTTAATGTTCATAGCGATTTTTCTTTTCTCTTGTTGCTTCGCTACGCTTATTATTATAGCAGATTGTGACGGCTATTACAACCGTCACAATTTCTACAAATCCCAATAGGCGCGGTACATTTGCATAGGGAATGCCCACGCTGCCGCTAATAAATTAGCATTAACAGCAACGTTTGAATCCGTGAGAAGGAACCAAATGAATGTTGCGGCATAGACAACCCACGCAACAACCTCGACAATATCATACCACTTTGCCATCGTGCTGTTCTTGAACATTGTTAACTCCTTTGGGTTAGCTCCTTGCGTTACAACTATAGTATAACGGAACGTTGCATCGAGCGCAAGAACTTTCTTCTAGAAACTTTTTTGCTTTGGGTCTAACTTTTTTCAAATTAACTATTGCGCTCCATGCCCTAGCAGGTGTATACTGACCTTGTCAGTTGGGAAGAACAAACCAAAGGAGTTGCAAACGACCGACCAAAACCTCGCAAGCCTACCGCCGATTGAGCTTATTGGAATGCTCAATATCTCACGGGCTAGACTTGCCCGCTCCAAAGATAACAATGAGCGAGCAAGGCTTTTCGAGCAGCAAATTGAAATTGTGCGCGCCAGCTTCTTTGACATAGAGCAAATTGTCGCGTTCGCTCGCGTCTTTTTGTGCAAGAGCGCAAGCGCAATCAAAGTTGGAAAGTTCAATCATTGTCCCGAACATGTTCGGGTTAAACCAAAAAAGATAAAAAAGTTTTGTTCAAGTGATTAAACGCTTGCCGTTCGGGTATCATGTTTTTGGCGAGCAATCCCGCTCGCCCCGTTCGTTTGGAGTAACAATGAAAAAGTCGACCGTTCGCCTGCTTGCCCGTCTTGCCCGTCCTGTTTGCATCGCTCGCACGTCTACCAACAAGGGCCACGCTTTAGCTGTTTTTGTGGCCGCTCATGGTGACGTTTTGACGCTCACGGCTGTTAGGGACGGCTCTATTGTTCGCGCGCTCTCAATCGCGTTTGAGGGTCGCAAACGTGTAACCAGTGACTATGTTGACGCTATTGCTTCCCGTCTGGTTAACTACTTGGAAACATACGACCTTGACGCTATGGAGTCGTTTAACGACTCTCTCATAGGCGGCTGGGAGTTTGATTATTCCGCTCATGTTGGGGAAGTGCTCGACCGTTTGGCGAATGCGA
>UMJE01001264.1_pt1 | contig 26836 bp, 19 predicted proteins | sample 1965971 | NCBI WGS metagenome assembly UMJE01 (sample SAMEA4836143, study PRJEB28245) | human gut metagenome | biome: gut microbiome; material: fecal sample | place: Denmark | collected 2008 | reverse complement strand
CAAGTTCAAGCAGTAAAAATACTGCCGCCGTACCTCCATAGCTTATAAACGGAAGCGATACTCCTGTATTAGGTATTGTATTAGTTACTACTGCTATATTCAGAATTACCTGTATGGCAATATGTGCAAATACTCCTGTTGCAAGCATTGAACCAAACAAATCAGGTGCATTCTGTGCTATATGGTTAATTCTCCATAACATTACAATAAACAGAGCAATCAGGCAGAATGCTCCAAAAAGTCCCAGCTCCTCACATATAACAGAGAATATCATATCATTCTGTGATTCCGGGATATATCCAAGCTTCTGAAGACTTTTGCCAAGTCCCTTGCCAAAAAGACCTCCTGAGCCTATGGCATATAACGCCTGAACTGTCTGGTATCCCTTATCATCAATGTATTTCTCAGGATTAAGCCATACAAGTATACGGTTTAATCTGAATTTTCCAGTCATATTTCCCGACGCTGCCATCTTCTTTATCCATGAGTAAAATGCGCTAAAAGCCACCGCTGCCAGCCCCGTCAGTGCAACATATATTTTATATCCCGGATACGCCACAAATGTCATAACAACGGAGATAAGTGCTACAATAAGTGCGCTACTCATATTAGAAGACAGCACATAAACAAGCAGTGCCGGTGCAAAACCGGCTATTATACATATCACTATAACAGTCCTGAATTTCTTTATGTTCTGCCCTGCTTTCACTATAAGAAGTGCGGTCATGGCAATCGTTCCAATCTTTACAAGCTCCGCAGGCTGGAATTGTCCCAGTCCCGGAAGCTTTATCCATCTGGTAGCTCCATTTCTTGTAATTCCAAGAGGAGTCTTTAAAAGGAACATGCAAAGAAGTCCGCCTATGTATATTACAACTGCAAGCTTCTTAAGATAATGATAATCTAAAATCTTCGTTTCAACTATCATTAAAACAAAGCCTATTATAGTAAATATAAGCTGTTTTCTGAAATAAAACTCCGGATCACCCTCTTCAATCTGCGCTGTATATGAGCTTGTGCTGTAAATCATTGTAAGCCCAAAGCCAACAATGAATACAAGCACAAAAAGAAGAGTGTAATCAAAGTAAAATCCATATTGTTTTCTCTTTTTTTTATTTCTGTTATTTCTTCTATTTCTATTATTCCCCGGCATATAGCACCGCCTTTTTACAGATTATTAACAAGATCCTTGAATATTCTTCCTCTCTGTTCGTAGTTATCGAACATTCCCCAGCTTGCACATGCAGGAGATAAAAGAACCGCATCTCCACTTACCGCATTTTTAGCACATATATCTACTACCTGTTCCATTGAATCGGCATATTCGATATTCTCAAAGCCATATTTCTTACATGTATCAGCAATCTTGGCACTTGTCTGTCCTATAAGCACAAGAAGCTTAACCTTATCCTTAAATGCCTTTACATAAAGGTCGAATTCTGAGCCTTTATCATAACCTCCGCCGATAAGAATTGTAGGCTTAACCATAGCTTCAATAGCCTTAACTGCTGCCTCAGGGTTAGTTCCCTTGGAATCATTATAGTAATCCACACCATTCTTTGTTGCAACATATTCAATTCTGTGTTCAACAGCCTTAAATTTCTTAACCTGTTCTATTATAATATCATCAGGAATTCCGGCAGCCTTAGTCATTGCAATTGCTGCGCATACATTTTCATAGTTATGCTTTCCTAAAAGATTCATGTCATGGACATTTAACATGTCGTAATCATTAGTTCCGTCTGTATACTTAATCATCTCGCCATCAACATATGCTCCGACTGATGGCTTTCTTTCACTCGAAAACCACACAACATTTGCCTTACACTCAGGTGCAAAGTCTGTAAGATATTTATCTTCAAGGTTGAGTACGCATGTATCTGCCTTAGTCTGGTTCTCACTTATTCTTTCCTTGGTCCATGCATAACATTCCATTGTATGGTGTCTGTTAAGATGGTCAGGTGTAATATTAAGAATTGCGGATACAATCGGATGGAATTCATGTACTGTCTCTAACTGGAAGCTGCTTATCTCAGCAACTGTATATGAATCCTCACTTGTCTTTAACACTTCACCTGTATATGAATTACCTATATTACCAACGACAAATGTTTTCTCATTATATGCAGCAATTATCTGTCCAACAAGTGCTGTAGTTGTTGTCTTTCCGTTAGTTCCTGTAATTGCAATAACCTTACCCTTATCATAATTATATGCAAGCTCAATCTCCCCCCATACAGGGATACCGGCATTCTTAAATGTAAGCACTATCGGACTGTCAATAGGAACACCCGGGCTTATTACAAGCAGGTCAATTCTGGAAAGAAGTGCCTCATCAAATGCTCCGATGATAATCTCTGCCTTGTTATCTCCTAGCTTCTCCTGCACCTTCTGTCTGTCAAGCTTTTCATTGCCATCATACAGTATGCAGTCAGCACCAACTTTATTCAAAAGGTCAACGGCTCCAATACCGCTTATGCCTGTTCCCACGACCATTACTGTCTTATTCTTTAAATCCATCGTCGTTTACTTCCTTTCATACAAAATGTATACAAAAATATATTACTATCAATCATCGTTTTTTTCAAGTTGAACTGACCTTTCTATACCAATATACGGCAATATATTTTCATACAGTGTCTTAACAACAGGAGCAGCAATCGTTCCACCATAATATACGCCTGTTGGTTCATCAATTAAACACATCGCTATAACCTGTGGATTATCAGCCGGAGCAAAACCTATGAATGATGAAATATACTTTCCTGAACCTCTTGGCAGCTTCTGTGATGTTGCCGTTTTCCCCCCAATTGAATAGCCATCAATATACGCTTTCGTTCCTCCACCTTCTGACACCACTCCCTCAAGAATCTTTTTCATCGTTTCACTAGTTTGGGATGATATTGCCTCATCCTGTGTTGAATATGCAAATTCATTTACCACTGAACCATCTGATGAACCTGTGTATAAGCCAAAATGTGGTGTAACAAGTCTTCCACCATTTACAATTGCCGAAACAGCCCTTAACATCTGAATGGGTGTTATCTGGAAAGACTGTCCGAATGACATTGTGGCAAGCTCAACCGCACCTACATTTTCCTGCTTATGAATAATCGTTCCTGCCTCTCCTGACAGATCTATTCCTGTCTTTGCAAGAAGTCCAAGCTTACCCATGTACAGATACATATTATCAGTACCGACTCTTCTGCCCCATTCAACAAATGCCGGATTGCATGAATTATACACTGTATGTGTAAAATCCTGTGTTCCATGTCCTGTTGTTTTGTGACATCTTATTCTTCTGTCAGAAACAACCGTTGCACCTGAACATGTGAAAGAATCATTTAACCCCACCACGCCCGTCTCAAGTGCTGCTGTTGCTGTAACAGTCTTAAATATTGAACCCGGCTCGTATGTATCATTAATGCAGAAATTCCGCCACATATTATTAAGAAGATCCATCTTATCCTTCTGTGTCTCTTCCTCATCAGGCTCATAATTAAGCTCATACGGAGAATTAAGATTGTATTCCGGAACATTTGCCATGGCAAGTATCTCTCCATTATCTGGACGCATTACAATTATGCTTACCTGTTTTGCCTCTTTCTTTACCATAGTCTCCCATGCAAGCTGGGTTGCATATTTCTGTATATTAACATCAAGCGTTGTATACAGATCCTGTCCGTCAACCGGTAGAATACGATCTTCCCGGCTGCCTTTTATCTCAATCCCCCCTGCATCAGACAGTGTAAGAATCTGACCGTTAGTACCTGACAGATATGTGTCATATTTAGCTTCCAGTCCAAGTATTCCCTGATTATCAGCACCAGTAAAGCCAAGCACTTTTGAAGCCAGTTCATTATACGGATATACCCGCTTATAATCCTCGTCAATCTTGACACCAGGCAGATCGTATTCCCTTATTGCATCTCCGATATCCTTTTCCACATTTGTCTTAATATATTCCATAGAGGATACTTTCTTTACTTTCTTAGTCACTTCCTCCACATCCATATTAAGTTCACCTGCAAGCACTTTTATAACCTTATCTTCGTCCTCTATCTGACTATGTATTACAGAAACTGTACATACCACTTCATTGGCTGCAAGTATTTCACCATTTCTGTCAAGAATCCTTCCTCTCTTTGCCTTAATTTTCCTCTCCCTCTGATGAAGCTCATCAGCCTTTTGCATATAATACTCAGACTTCACCGTCATAATAACGCCAAGCCTTACGCATTCAAGAATACAAACCATAAGGATTGCAGCTATCATTAACACAAGCTTTTTTCTATGACTGGTGCTGAGCCAGCCAAATGTGTCATTATCCTTCATTGACAAATAACCCCGCTTTAGTCTTCTACATTTTATGAGAAGCAAAGCAGGGTTATTCTACTTATTATTACATAATTTTAGTTACTGCCTGTCGTAGCTGCAGCCGGTTCCGAAACAGGAACATCTGAAACGCCTGATTCCTCTGGTGCATTTCCCGGATCAACATATGGCTCATCTGTATCCTTATACACATTCATATAAGGCAGCAGCTCCGTCATAATGTCTTTTGCAAGTATAAGTGCATCTGATGTACTTCCCGATGTACCAGTCGTTCCATCCGGTTCATCAAGAACAATGTATATTGCAAATTTGGGATCATCTGCCGGAGCATGCCCTATAAATGAGATAACCCATTTAAGGTCAGCTCTTGGAATCTTCTGTGCAGTACCAGTCTTTCCTGCAATAGAATACCCCTCTATATACGCCTTATGTGCTGTTCCTAATTCTACTGTATTTTCCAGATATTTTCTAAGATACTTTGATGTTGAAGCCGTAACAGTCTGTCTTACAAGAACAGGTGAATTTTCTTTAACAACTTCTCCATTTGCTGATTCTATTCTCTTAACTATATGTGGCTGATAATACTTGCCATCATTAATAAGAGAACTATACGCTGACAGCATCTGTATCATATTAACATTAACATTCTGTCCAAATGAATTGGTTGCAGCATCTATCGTTGTTATCTTATTCTCATCATACATAATACCCGTAGCCTCACCAGGAAGGTCTACACCAGTCTTTGCGCCAAATCCAAACATTTTCTCATACTGTGCAAATCTGACATTGCCAAGCTTTATTGCAATATTAATCATGTACGGATTACATGAATTTTCCAGTGCCTGTGACAATGTAAGCACACCATGGCTTCCTGTTGTTGAATATGAGTGGCATTTAATCATATCTGGACCGACATACTCATACCCCTTACATTCATAAGTATCTCCATCATGCACAACGCCTTCTTCAAGCCCAGCTGCAATGGTAAATGGCTTATAAGTTGAACCCGGCTCATATGACTCTGAAACACAATAATTAGTCCATAACTGATACAACGCATTGGTTACATCTGTATCTGACATTGATGCAAGCTGCTCCGCAGAATATACATTTGCAAGATTTCTGGGATTATTAAGATCAAACTGTGGATAGCTTGCCATTCCAAGAATATCACCATTCTTAGGATTCATAACAACAATCGCTGTATTCTTAGACGGTTTTTCCTGATTATATGCAACCATATATTTCTCTATTATGGACTGCACATTATAATCAATTGTTGTAACAATATTATTACCGTTAACTGCTGCCTTTGTCGTTTCTACTGCATTAAGATCTTCGTCAACATAGCTGTATGTAACTCCGTCTGTTCCTGAAAGCTCATCGTCATACTGGCTTTCAAGTCCAAGTTCTCCTCCGTTTACATTAGAAGCAAAGCCTATAACATCACATGCAAGAGTACTAAACGGATATTTCCTCACATAACTTTCCTCAAACCATACACCATATATATTGCTGTTCTTCTGTGCCTTAAGCTCGTTAAATTCAGCTATCTCATCTGATGTCAGTTCCTTAAGCAGCTTCTGATACTGGCTTGAAGGATTATCATTAATTATTTTTTTAATATTATCTTTATCAAGACCAAAACATTTTACTAATGCATCTATTGTATTATTAAGATATTTTCCGTCCTCTGATGTAACACTCTTTACATCAAGTATCAGATTATACACCTTCTCACTATATGCCAGAACTGTTCCGTCACTTGCAGTAATATTACCACGCATATAAGGAATTGTAGTTGATGTATATGTCTGATGATTAAGCACTGCCTGGGAATATTCCTCTCCATGCGTATAGTTAATCATAAATATCCTTACACCAAGTGCAAGTAATAATACGAATACTATTATAAATGTAACATTAATTCTTCTGTGTGTCCTCTTAAGCATTACGCGTTTCCTGCGCATTATTTTCTTTCTTCTTGCTTCACTGGTATTGTCCATAAATTTATCAATCCTTTATATCACACTGCCACACATTTTAGTTATTTTGAGATATCCTTATACTGCTTTACATATTCACTTTCCTTTGAATCATAACCGATTACCTGGCTTCTGCCTGGATATACCATACCAAGTTCATTGACAGCTGTATCATATATTGCGTTATAATCAATTCCTGCATTGATCTCTGATTCATGGCTGTTATTCTCTGCCTTAAGTGAATTAAGCTGATTCTGAAGCTCAACTACAGCAGTACTGTTAGTCTTAATATCTGACTGGAGATTAAGATACTGGTAGCATATTGCAAATACTGCTGTTGCACAGATAGCAAGCACTGTAGTATATACAAGGTTAACCCTGTTATTTCTTCTTATCTCCCTTCTTCTTTGTCTTCTCTCCTGCTCCTGCTCCTCAATTCTTCTTTCATGCTCATAAGTATGTATTTCTGGAACAGACTGCAGCTTTCTTACTGCACTTCCATACTGATATTCAGTTGTCCTGTGATTTACAACATTTCTTCTCTTCTCCAAAACTTTCCCCTCCATAAAATGTTTTATATTCTTTCAAACACCCTCAGTTTAGAGCTTTTAGACCGCTGATTCTCGTTTAGTTCTTCATCCCCGGGAACTATAGGTTTTCTTGTTATAACCTTTCCTTTCGATTTCTTTCCGCATACACATACCGGGAAATCCGGTGGACATGTACATGGATTCTCATTGTTTCTAAATCTTGCCTTAACTATCCTGTCCTCTAGTGAATGGAATGTTATGATACATAAACGTCCCTGTGGATTAAGCCTGTCTATCATCATATCAATTGAATTCTCTAAGACATCTAATTCCCTGTTAAGTTCAATTCTTATAGCCTGGTATGTTCTCTTGGATGGATGGCCTCCTGTCGCCCTCACCTTTGCCGGAATAGAAGCCTTTATAATCTCATTTAGTTCAAATGTTGTTTCTATCGGCTTTTCTTTTCTTGCCGCAACTATGTGTTTAGCAATATTCTTGGCAAATCTGTCCTCTCCATAATCCCTTATGATTCTGAAAAGCTCCATCTCACTATATGTATTAACAAGATCCTTTGCTGTCATTTCCTGTCTCTGATCCATTCTCATATCAAGGGCAGTATCTACATTATAAGTAAATCCTCTGCTTGCTGTATCTAACTGATACGATGAAACTCCTATATCAAGAAGTATTCCATCTACTTTATCAATCCCAAGTTCATCAAGGACCTTGTCCATATTGCAATAATTATTTCTTACTATTGTTACCCGTTCTTCAAATTCTTTAAGTCTTTCTGTCGCTGCCACAATTGCGTCCGCGTCCTGATCTATACCTATAAGTCTGCCACCACCTGTAAGTCTTTTCGCTATCTGATATGAATGTCCTGCACCGCCAAGTGTTCCATCAACATAGATTCCATCAGGTTTAATATTCAGATTGTCAATTGTTTCTTCCAAAAGAACTGATTTGTGTTTAAATTCCATAATAAACCTCATGTCCGCATATTATATAGAAAATCCAAGGCTCTCCATATTTGCTGCTACTTCATCCATATCATCATCATAGGTACTGATACTCTGCAGCCAGCGGTCTTTGCTCCAGATTTCAATTCTGCTTGCAACGCCCACTAAAACTACATCTTTTTCCAAACCTGCAAACTCGCGTAATACTGATGGAAGAAGTATTCTGCCCTGCTTATCCACTTCTACGCTTGCTGCCCCTGCAAGAAAGAATCTTGTAAACTGTCTTGCATTCTTATTGGTAAGTGGTAATGTCTGTAACTTTTCTTCAAATTTCTGCCATTCATCATTCGGATAGACAAACAGGCAGTTATCAAGACCTTTGGTAACCACAAATTCATCTCCCAGAACCTCACGGAACTTAGCTGGTACGATTAGTCTGCCTTTAGCATCTATTGTATGGTTGTATTCGCCCATCAACATAACTATCGCACCCCACTTTCTACCATTAAGCTCCACTTTCCACCACTTTAATGTCAATTTTATACTTAAAGTGTTTAAAAAACAAGTCCTTTTTTTAGTTTATTTAATGTCAGAAGGCAGTTAATAACTGTCTTTTTCTCCATTTCTTGTTTTGTTTGCTTATATAGTGTTTTATTATCATTTCCAGCACAATATATGGATATATTCTTATGCTTTTATATAATTTATTTTAATAGATAAATTATATGTTGTTTTTAAAGGGAATTTTTTGTATAATATGATTTTGTACTGGATTCTTTTTTACATTTTAAGAACTCTGGAACGAATAATCATAAGAATAATAAATGAGGAGATTCTATTATGAAGCTTGGTATCGTGGGACTGCCTAATGTTGGCAAAAGTACCCTTTTTAATTCACTTACTAAGGCAGGAGCAGAGTCAGCTAACTATCCTTTCTGTACAATTGACCCTAATGTCGGTGTTGTTGCAGTTCCGGATGACAGACTTGACAAGCTTGCCGCTTTATATAATTCAGCAAAGATAACACCTGCTGTTATTGAATTCGTAGATATTGCAGGTCTTGTTAAAGGCGCATCTAAGGGTGAAGGTCTTGGAAACCAGTTCCTTGCCAACATCCGTGAGGTTGATGCTATCGTTCATGTTGTAAGATGTTTTGAGGATTCTAATATCGTTCATGTTGATGGTTCTATTGATCCTATAAGAGATATTGAAACCATTAACCTTGAGCTTATATTCTCTGATATTGAAGTATTAGACAGACGTCTGTCAAAGCAGAAGCGTGCTTCTTACAACAATAAAGATATTGCTAAAGAATGTGACCTTCTTGAAAGACTTAAGGCTTTCCTTGAAGAAGGTAATTTAGCTAAGAACTTTGAATGTCAGGACGAAGATGAAGAAGCATTTTTAAAGGAATACAACCTTCTTACAGCTAAACCTGTAATCTTTGCAGCTAATGTATCAGAAGATGACCTTGCCAATGATGGTGCTGACAATGAATATGTTGAAAAAGTAAGAGAATATTCTAAGAAGGATAACTGTGAAGTATTCGTTATCTGTGCACAGATTGAACAGGAAATCTCAGAATTAGATGATGATGAGAAGAAGATGTTTCTTGAAGACCTTGGCATAAGTTCATCAGGTCTTGATAAGCTTATTGCAGCAAGCTACCGTATTCTTGGTCTTATCAGTTACTTAACAGCAGGCGAGACAGAAACCAGAGCATGGACAATCACTAAGGGAACTAAAGCTCCGCAGGCTGCCGGAAAGATTCACAGTGATTTCGAAAGAGGCTTCATTAAAGCAGAAGTTGTTTACTATCAGGATTTACTTGACTGTGGTTCATATAATGGAGCCAAAGAGAAAGGTCTTGTAAGAATGGAAGGTAAAGAATATGTCGTTAAAGATGGCGATGTAATCCTTTTCAGATTCAATGTATAATATTAATGGGCGTGTGGTTTTACCACGCGCCCATTATTTCTTTAAATTTCTTAACATTATCAGCTACATCTCCTGAAAAGATTGCTGAACCTGCTACTATTACATTAGCACCTGCCTCAAGAATTGATGCAAGATTTCCGGCATTCACTCCACCATCAATCTCAATATCTGTATCAAGTCCTTTAGCATCTAATAAAGTTCTTATTTCTTTTACTTTATCAAGTGATTCCGGTATGAACTTCTGTCCCCCAAATCCAGGATTAACGCTCATTACAAGAACCATATCTACCTTATCAAGATAAGGCTCAATTGCTGATACCGGTGTCGGTGGATTAAGTGTTATGGCTGCTTTTACACCACATTCCTTAATCTTTTCTAATGTAGCGACAACATCCTTACACGCTTCAACATGTACTGTAATTATATCAGCTCCTGCCTTAACAAAGTCTTCTATATATCTTATAGGCTCTTCAATCATAAGATGTACATCAAAAACCTTGTCAGTTGCACTTCTCGCTGACTTAATAACCGGCATTCCGAATGAAATACTCTTTACAAAAAGTCCATCCATAACATCTACATGAACATATTCAGCTCCTGCCTTATCAATTGTTTCAAGCTCTTCTCCTAATTTCTTGAAATCTGCCGATAATATTGATGGTGACAAAATTTTCTTTAAACCACTCATAATTAACAACCTTTCTGTTTTCAAGTACATTTAGTACTTCTTCTTGTTCTTTATTTCTTCAAATATATCTGTATATGACTTATATCTGTCATAATTGATAATTCCATCTTCAACTGCCTGTTTTACCGCACATCCCGGTTCGCTTACATGCATGCATCCATTAAATCTGCACTGTCCTTCAAATGGTACAAACTCTTCAAAGTAAAATCTTAAATCTTCTTTCTCAACATCCGGAAGATTAAGTGATGTAAATCCCGGAGTATCACATATATATGTTTCCTTACATACATTGTATATCTCGGAATGTCTTGTAGTATGCCTTCCTCGGCCTATCCTGCTTACTTCTCCTGTCTGGCTGACTTCTCCCTGCTCTTCCATGTCCGGTATAAGCAGATTGGTAAGTGTCGACTTTCCAACTCCTGATGGACCTGCAAGCACTGTAGTCTTTCCTTTCAGCACTTCCATTACCCTGTCAATGCCAATATTATTCTTTGCACTTATGAATATGCACTCACAGCCACAGCCTTCGTATTTCTTCTTTAATTCATTCTTATATTCATCATCCGCCAGTTCTTCCTTGTTGAAGCATACAACGGTCGGAACATCCTGATAATTCATCATAAGAATGAATTTATCAAGCAGATTAAAATTAGGTTCTGGCGTCTTTACTGCAAATATAACCATTGCCTGGTCAATATTGGCAGAAGCCGGTCTTATAAGTTCGTTCTTTCTTGGAAGGATGTCCACCACATTTCCTTTGAAATTATCCTTATCAATAACTTCTATCTCCACATTATCACCAACCAGTGGTTTAATATGGCGGTTTCTGAATATTCCTTTTGCCTTACATTCATAAATACCGCTGGCTTCTACATGTATATAGTAGAAACCAGCGATACCCTTAATTATCTTTCCCTGCATATAAATAATTATACCTGATTAATTCTGTGACTTCTGTTCTGCATTTTTGGGCTGATTATTCGAATCAGAATTGTTTCCATTTGCATTATTGTTTCCATTCGAATTATTATTCGAACTGCCACCCTGATTAGTATTGTTATTCTTATCAGCTTCAGTTGCCTTTGTTGTTGTCTCCTGCTTATGGCTTACAGTAATTGTAACTGTTGTTCCCTCTGGAACTGAAGTTCCTTCTGAGTAATCGCATGAAACTACATTTCCATATGTTCCGGATGTTGTTGTATATTTCACACTATACTTAAGTCCGTTGCTGTCAATCCACTGCTTTGCTTCTGATTCAGTCTTACCAATAAGATTAGCCATTGTTACATTCTTAATTTCTTTTCCACGGCTTACAGTAATTGTTATAGTAGAGCCCTGTGCAACGCTTCCTGAAGGTGATGCCTTGATTACTTTGCCATTCTCAACTGTACTGCTATACTGATAATCAACATCAACTACGAAACCATCAGCCTCAAGTGCGGTTCTGGCTTCGCTCTCTGTCTTTCCGGTAACGGATGGAACTGTAATATTCTTTACTTCCTTACCGCCACTGATTGTAATAATTATCTGTGTATTTTTAGCAACCTTCTTGCCAGCCGCTGTTCCCTGTGAAATAACTGTTCCTTCAGATACTCTATCAGAATTCTGTACCACTGCACGATATCCAAGTCCAACCTCATTAAGAGCCTTGATAGCATCATCCTTTGTCATTCCTTCTACCTTTGGAACTGTAACTTTATTCTTGTCATCAGCCGATGTACTTGTCTGCTCTATAGAGCTTTCTGTTGTCTGTGTGCTTTCATTATTATTCTTATTAGATTTCGTACTTCCAACAAGTTTAACAATTATGAATATAGTTACTATAAGAATAATAACTGCAATTCCTATACCTATTATCTTCATAATCAGATCCAGCTTATCATTATTCTCATCGTCAATATCAGAATCATCACTATCATCTTCCAGTTCATTCTTAGATTGTTCATCATCTTCTTCATCTTCTGAATCATCGAGAAAATCATCATCTGATAAATTATCATCTTCGTCCTTAACCGGATTATTATTAGCAGGCATTACTTGTGAAGCTGAGCCTGATGCCCCATATAAAGGGGCCATAACAACAAAATCTGTATCTGGCATAACAAGTGATTTCTTTAAATCAGTAATAAGTTCTGCCGCTGTCTGATATCTTCTGTCAGGCTTTTTCTGCGTAAGCTTAAGTACTATCCTGTCTATACTGAGTGGTATATCATCAGTAACTGTAGAAGGTGCAGGTATTTCATCCTGAATATGCTGCACTGCAACTGCAACTGTAGAATCCCCATCAAACGGCACTGTACCAGTAATCATTTCAAATATAGTAATACCAAGTGAGTATAAATCACTCCTTGCGTCAGAATATCCACCTCTTGCCTGTTCAGGTGAAATATAATGGACAGAACCCATAGTTGATGACGAATTAATTGTACTAGACGAAGCAACCTTGGCAATTCCAAAATCTGTTACCTTGACCTTGCCTTCCTTAGATATAATAATATTCTGTGGCTTGATATCCCTGTGAACAATATTATGCTTATGTGCTGCATCCAGACCATTAGCAACCTGAATTGCAATACTTACAGCTTCTTTAAACGGTATTCTTCCACGCTTTTCAATATATTTCTTAAGTGTGATTCCCTCAACAAGCTCCATAACTATATAATAGATACCATTCTCGTCGCCTACATCATATACATTAACGATATTAGGATGTGTAAATCCAGCAACTGACTGTGCCTCTGCTCTGAATTTAGATACAAATGTCTTGTCTTCACTAAATTCTGACTTCATAACCTTAATAGCCACAAATCTGTTAAGCTTATGGCACTTGGCTTTATAGACATCAGACATTCCGCCTGTACCAATCTGCTCAATTATTTCATATCTGTCTGCTAAAAACATTCCTTTTCTTAACATAAATATTATTCCTTCCACTACAGCTCTACAATTATAACTGAAATATTATCTTTCCCACCATTCTCATTAGCTCTTGCAACCAGTTCTCTCGCTGCTTCTTGTATATCGGCATGTTTCTTCACAATGCTTAAGATATCATTATCCTCAAGCATATTAGTAAGACCATCCGAACACATAAGAATTTTACTATCTGCTTTAAGATCTATAGAGAACATTTCCGGTTCTACCTGTTCTTCTCCTCCTATTGCCCTTGTAATAACATTCTTCTTTGCATGTGTTCTTGCTTCACTCTTGCTTAACTGTCCAGCAAGCACCATCTCTTCTACTAAAGAATGGTCTCGTGTTATCTGGGTAATATTATCATCTATAACATACAACCTGCTATCACCTACATTAGCAACCCTTAACGCATTATCAAAAATGCTTGCAATAACCAGTGTTGTTCCCATTCCATAATATTCTTCTGATTCAGATGCCTTTTCTATCAGCAGAGTATTAACTTCTTTTACCGCCTGATTTATAACCGATATTGCATCGGTCTGATCTGACTCAGAAATAAGTCTTTTAACAGTCTCTACAGTAAACCGTGATGCTGTATCCCCAGCCTTGTGTCCTCCCATTCCGTCTGCAACAATAAAAAGATTAGGCAGACATCCAATACTGTCAACTGATGTATATACATAATCCTGATTAACGGCACGAGTTTTGCCAATATCAGTAACCGCCGTCGCTCTCATCGATATCCTCCATATACTTATTCCTTAACTGTCCACAGGCACCATCAATATCTCTGCCCATTTCTCTTCTAATTGTAACATTTATTCCGTTCTTTTCAAGTTTATTTTTAAATGCGTACACTTCCTCCTTACCTGTCTGCTTATAATCACGCTCCTTGATAGGATTAACAGGTATAAGATTAATATGGCAATTCATGCCCTTAACAAGTTCAATCAACTGCTTTGCACATTCCATTGAATCATTGACGCCTTTAACAAGACTGTATTCAAATGAGATTCTTCTGCCTGTACATTCTATGTAATACCTGCATACATCCATTATCTCTTCTATTGAATATTTATTAGCTATAGGCATCATTGTCTTTCTTAGTTCATCATTTGGAGCATGAAGTGAAATAGCAAGAGTAATCTGCAGCTTAAGGTCAGCAAGTTCCTTTAGCTTAGGTACTATTCCACATGATGATACAGTAATATTTCGCTGGCTTATGTTAAGACCCCTCTCGTCATTGAGAAGTTCTATGAACTTAATAAGATTATCATAGTTATCCATTGGCTCTCCTGAACCCATAACTACAACATTGCTTACTCGCTCCCCTGTAATCTTCTGTATTCTGTATATCTGGTCAAGCATTTCAGATGGTCTTAAATCCCTGACTTTTCCATTAAGTGTAGATGCACAGAAACGGCAGCCCATACGGCAGCCTACCTGTGAAGATATACACACTGAATTACCATGATGATATTTCATGAGTACGCTTTCAACATAATTACCATCTGATAATCTGAACAGATATTTTTCTGTTCCGTCAAGCTTTGAATGCTGTACCCTGACAGGCTCAAGACATACAAATTCTGATGTTTCCTTTAACTTCTGCCTTAATGCATTGGAAAGATTGGTACATTCATCAAAGCTGTCTGCCAGCTTTTCATGCATCCACTGATATAGCTGCCCAGCCCTGAACTTCTTCTCACCAAGTCCGGCCATATATGTTACAAGTTCGTCATAATTAAGTGACTTAATATCTGTCATGTCTATTCTCTCCTAAGTTTTGCGACAAAGAACCCATCTGTTCCGCCATTCTTTCCCGGCAGAATCTGTCTGTATTCTATCTTCTTAAAGCCATATTCTTTACATAACCAGTCAGCATTGGCTTCATTCTCTTCTGAATTAATTGTACATGTGCTGTACATCATTATACCGCCCTGCTTAACATATGCCTGTACTACAGAAAGTATGCTCTGCTGCAGCTCTTTTAATGAAACAAGCTTGTCCTCTGTTATATTATATCTGATATCAGGCTTTCTTCCCATAACGCCAAGTCCTGAGCATGGAAGGTCTGCTATAACAACATCTGCCTTCTCTCTCATGGATTCATCCATTACAAGTGCATCTTTTACCTGGACTTCTATATTATTAAGTCCGAGCCTTAATACATTTTCTTCAATAAGCCCTGCCTTATAGTCTGATACATCCCTTGAATATACCTTACCATCAGCACCAACGCTTATCGCCGCATTAATGCTCTTTCCTCCCGGTGCCGCACACACATCAATTACTGTGTCACCAGCCTTGAATCCTGTCATATATCCTGCTGTCATAGAGCTTATATCCTGTATCTGGTACAGACCATCCCTGAAACTCTTAAGTCCGGCTATATAATCATAGTCCTTAATCTCTAAAGCATATTGTATACCTTCAACTTCTGCTACAGATACGCTTTCCTGTGAAAGAACCTTCTTTATTTCTTCAACCGGAGCCTTTGCCGTATTACATCTTATATAAGTCTTTTTCTCCTGCTTAAAGCCTGCTAGAATTTCCTCGGTCCTATCAATTCCAAGCTGACTGTGCCACATTTTAACTATCCATAATGGCATTGAGTATTTTACAGAAAGGTACTGTTCAATATCCTTATTTCTGTCAGGATATGAAATATCGTCTTTATTTCTTGCAATGTTTCTTAAGACTCCGTTCACAAACCCCTTAAGCCCTGTGAATCCACGTTTTGTAGCCAGCTTCACAGCCTCATTGCACACTGCCGAATCCGGAATATTATCCATATATATTATCTGGTATACAGACATTTCACATATATTTCTTATTAGTGGTTTCATCTTTCTTACAGGAGTCTTTGAAAACCGGTCTATTATATAGTCAAGTTCAATTCTGTTCTCAATCGTTCCTAGTGATAATCTGCTTATAAATGCTCTCTTATTCTTATCAAGATACTGGTACTTTGTCAGTGCATTATTAATGAGAAGGTGTGAAAATTCACCCTTCTCATTGATTTCCATAAGTATATCAAGTACAACTGCCCTTAAATTCACCGAATCAGTCACGGCGTCTTCCTCCAAATAAATAAATCAGTCTTAAAAGCTGTAAAATTGCTGTGGCTGCTGCCGCAACATATGTCATGGCTGCTGCTGAAAGCACCTTTTTTGCCTGTCTGTTCTCATCTCCATACAGGAATCCTTCTGATTCAAGAAGCTGTAATGCTCTTGCCGAAGCATTAAACTCAACCGGTAATGTTACAAGCTGGAAAAGTACTGCCAGACTGAACATAAGAATACCAATATCTATCAGTATATTAGTTGAGCCAAATATAAGTCCAAGTACAATAAGTATCCATGATACCTGTGAACCAACACTGGCTAACGGAAACAACGCTGTCCTAAAGCTTAATGGACCATATCCATAAGCATGCTGTATGGCATGTCCTGTTTCATGGGCTGCAACTCCGATAGCAGCAACAGATGTTGAATTATACACAGAATCTGACAGGTTAAGTGTCTTATTTCTTGGGTTATAATTATCTGTCAGGCTTCCTGATACTCTCTGAATAGATACATCATATATTCCCTGGCTTCTTAAGAGCTGCTCTGCGACCATTGCGCCTGTCATTCCTTTTGAAGATGACACCTTGGAATACTTGTTAAATGTGCTTTTTACCTTTACCTGCGCTATCAGTGCAATAACACATGATATTATTATCAGAATGTACATTGGATCATAGTAATATCCATATCCATAATAACCATATAAAGCTACCATAATACCTCTTTTCTGAACCATTTAAGATTCTGCTTATTCTCCTAACATTACACCTGCTTCTAACTGGTTGCCTCTTAAGAATGAACCGCTGTCCATTCTCTTCTTACCTTCTAACTGAACCTCATTAACAACTAAGTAACCTTGTCCACAGGCTATTGTAAATGTGTTCTTTCCTACAGTAACAACCTGTCCCGGCTTAACTTCTTCTGTCTGTACTTCACTGATATTATCTGCAACATCTGCATCCCATATCTTTAACATCTTACCGTCTATATAAGTAAATGCACTAGGCCATGGATTAAGTCCTCTTATAAGTCTTTCAAGTTCAGCTGCACTCTTATTGAAATCCATCTTACCAAATGACTTATGAAGCATTTTTACATAAGTGCTTTCTGAATCATCCTGCTTAACAGGAGTAATAGTTCCAGCTTCAAGTCCTTCAAGTGTCTTAACCAAAAGATGCGCACCGACATCACTTAATCTGTCAAAAAGACTTCCGCCCGTCTCTTTAGCATCAAGCTTCACCTTCTCAACCATCAGGATATCTCCTGTATCAAGGCCTTCATCCATCTTCATGGTTGTAACACCTGAATACTCACAGCCATCAATAACTGCCCACTGGATTGGCGATGCACCTCTGTACTTAGGAAGAAGTGATGCATGAACATTGATACAGCCGTATCTTGGCATGTTAATAATACTTGCCGGCAGTAACTGTCCAAATGCAACGACAACAATTACATCTGCATTATATGTTCTTAATTCTTCTACAAATGCTTCATCTCTTGCTCTCTCCGGCTGTAACACTGTGATTCCATGTGCCACAGCTTCATCCTTAACTGGAGAGAAAACAAGTGATTTGCTTCTTCCCCTTGGCTTATCAGGCTGTGTAACAACTGCTGCCACATCATGTCCTGCTTCGATTATTGCTTTAAGTGTCCCTACAGCAAAATCGGGTGTACCCATAAATACTACTCGCATTCTGTTCCCCTTTTCATTAATTATTCTTCAATGTCATCTGTAGAGAGAAGTTCTCCTTCTACTTTATCAACATACATTATACCATCAAGATGGTCAATCTCATGAAGAAGGCATCTTGCAAGAAGCTCCTCTCCTTCTACTATAATCTCTTCCATATTCTCATTAAGAGCCTTAACCTTGGCATAATTAGGTCTTGTAACCTCACCTGTCTTTCCAGGTACACTTAAGCATCCTTCAAGCCCTGTCTGACTTCCGCTTGTCTCTAATACAACAGGATTGATAAGAACAATAGGATCATCTCCACAGTCAATAACAACAAGTCTCTTTCTGATTCCAACCTGAGGTGCTGCAAGACCTACACCATTAGCCTCATACATTGTATCAAACATATCATCAATAAGCTCTTCAATTCTTGGTGTCATCTCTGTAATCTCTTTTGCCTTGGCTCTTAGTATATCATCTCCAAGTGTTCTAATATTTCTTATTGCCATATATTCCTCCTCGCAATCATCCATTAATATCGTATTGTACATTAATATTCTTAAAAGCCTGATTTCCAACAATATTAACATCAAGCTTTTCATATATACTGTTAAGAACTTCCCTGTCTTTATGTTTTACATAGATTATCTTACTATACACATCTTTAATCTTATATATAGGTGCATCTGCCGGACCTATACATATAAGTCCTTTATACTTACAGTTGTTATCCACAAATGCTTTAACCCACGCTGCACTCTTTGTCAATAACATCTCATCTGGTGAAGATAACATAATCTTCATAAGATTATCCACCGGCGGATATCCACACAGCTTTCTGTATGCAATTTCCTGCTCATAGAAAGCATTATAATCCTGATTAGCCGCGCTAACAATACTAAAATGTTCCGGTGTATAAGTCTGTATAACTACATTACCGCTTTTTTCTGCTCTTCCTGCCCTTCCTGCCGCCTGTGTAAGAAGCTGGAAGGTCCTCTCAGATGCCCTGTAATCACTGGAATAAAGTGACATGTCTGCCGCAAGCACTCCCATAAGCGTTACATTTGGAAAATCATGTCCTTTAACAATCATCTGAGTTCCAATAAGAATATCCGCATTACCATTGGCGAATTCCGACAGTATCTTTTCATGTCCATCCTTACCTCTTGTAGTGTCCATATCCATTCTTAGCACTCTCGCTTGTGGAAATGTTTTCTTAACCTGTGCTTCAACACCTTCCGTTCCTGCCCTGAAACCCGAAACATACCTTGAACCGCATGAAGGGCATACAGTTATCTTCGGTGCTGTATATCCGCAGTAATGGCACATAAGCCTTCCATTAGCATGCTCCGTAAGTGAAACATCACAATGTGGGCATTTCATAACCTTTCCGCATGAACGGCATGATATAAAGCCAGCCACTCCTCTCTTATTAAGAAAAAGCATTATCTGCTCATGCTTTGCAAGTCTGTCACTCATCAGTTCTCTTAACCTGTTGCTGAATATCGTCCTGTTTCCAAGCCTTAATTCTTCTCTCAGGTCAACAATATCAACTGATGGAAGCTCTCCGCTTCCTGCGCGGCTGTCAAGTTTAATAAGCTCTATATGTCCATTCATTGCCGCATAGTAGCTTTCCATTGAAGGAGTCGCAGAACCAAGTATCACTGAAGCACCTGCTTCCTTTGCCATATGGCATGCAACCTCTCTTGCATGGTATCTTGGAACAGTCTCTGACTTGTAAGCTCCTTCATGCTCTTCATCTATTATTATAATTCCTATATTTGAAAATGGTGTGAACAACGCTGAACGTGGTCCAATCATTACACTTATATCACCTCTCTGCGCCCGCAGAAACTGGTCATAACGTTCTCCCTTTGACATACGGGAATTCATAATAGATACCTTATCCCCGAATCTGTGGTAAAACCTCTGCACAGTCTGGAATGTAAGTGCAATCTCCGGTATAAGCACAATTGCCTGTCTTCCATGATTAATGACATGCTCAATTGCCGCAAGATACACCTCGGTCTTTCCGCTTCCTGTAACACCATGAAGCAGATATGTCTTATAATCCCCCTTATCATAGTCAGCTATTATTGTATCCACAGCTTTTTTTTGCTGCTTGTTAAGCTCGATATGCTTTCTTTCTCCCGAAACATTTCTTACAGGATTCCTATACATATCTTCTGACCTGACTTCGGCAATCCCCATATCTTCAAATGCTTTTACCGTCTGTGCCGTGATATTAAGCTTGGATTTAATAATGCTTTCATCTATTACAGGTTCCTTAATCAGTGCCTCTAACAGTCTGTATCTTGCTTTTGCATTTTTCTTTGCAAATACATCAAGATACTTCTGCGCCTGTGCCGTGTCAATAATAAGATTGACCGAGCGTTTTTCCTTCTGTTTAACCTTATCTTTTACAGGAATAACCGTCTTAATTGCCTGATTCATGGTACAGCCATAATTGTGCTTCAGCCAAGCCGCAAGCTTTAACATTCTGCTTACTGCAGTGACCTTTCCCTCGGTAATCCCTGTAATATATTTTATCTTTTCAACAGGATATTCCGCCTTGTCTCCCAAACTTACAACATACCCTGTTATCTGCCTGTTTCCTGCTCCAAAAGGAATATCAACTGACATTCCCAGTTCAATTACATCCGCCAATTCATCCGGAACTGCATACTGGAATGTCTTATCAAGCTGTTCATGTGAAATGTCTATTATTACATCTGCGTACATTAATTACCCTTCAATTCTTCAAGCACTTCTTTGATAAGCACCCTCTCATCCATAGGATACTTCACACCCTTAATCTCCTGATAATCCTCATGACCTTTACCCGCAAGAACAATAATATCACCCGGTTCGCCATGTTCTATCGCATACTTAATAGCTTCTTTTCTGTCTGTAATATCAACATGTTTTCCGGTAGTCTTAGCAATTCCTGTCTTGATATCTTCTATAATTGCCTCCGGCTCTTCAAATCTTGGATTATCTGATGTGATAATAGTAAGGTCAGCAAGTTTTCCTGAAACCTCGCCCATCTCATATCTTCTTTCCTTGGAGCGGTTACCACCACATCCAAACAGGCATACAAGTCTGTGAGGGTGATACTCCTTAAGAGTTGTAAGTATACTCTCTAAAGCCATTGCATTATGAGCATAATCTATCATTAATGTAAAATCATCCGAAACCTTTACAAGCTCAATTCTTCCCTTAACCTTAACATGCTTAAGAGTTTCCTTAAGTGCCTCTTCGTCAACATCGAAATGCCTTGTAATTGCGATTGCACATAATGAATTGTATACAGAAAACTTACCCGGAAGATTAAGTTCAACCTTCATATTAACAAGTCCTGTACAGTCATATGTAAGACCGATTTTACCCGGTTCGTGTAAAAGTTCAATATTCTCAGCCTTAATATCAGCATTATCCCCGATACCATAGCTTTCAACCTTGCATATAGCTCCCTTAAGGATATCTTTGGTATGCTTATCATCAGCATTAACAATACCAACCTTGCACTGCTTGAATAACTTAGCCTTACAATTAAGATAATCCTCAAATGACTCATGCTCATTAGGTCCGATATGGTCAGGCTCAAGATTAGTGAATACGCCTATGTCAAACATAATACCTGCTGTTCTGTCAAGCTTAAGTCCTTGCGAAGACACCTCCATGACAACTGCCTTACAGCCAGCGTCTACCATCTTTGCAAATGACTGGTGAATCTCTATCGATTCAGGTGTTGTATTATGTGCCGGAATCGCCTCGTCTCCTATAATAGTCTCAATTGTTCCAATAAGTCCAGTCTTAATGCCGCATGCCTCAAGCACATTTTTAACCATATAAGTGGTTGTTGTTTTTCCCTTAGTTCCTGTTATTCCTATTGTAAATAGCTTCTTATCAGGATTGCCATATATTGCTGCCGACATAAGTGCAAGCGCAAGCCTTGTGTTATCCGTGCTAACAACTGCTGCCTTGCAATCCTTAGCTTCGTACTCGCCATCAAGAACAACAATTACAGATGCCTTATCCTTAATCTGGTCAATATATTTATGTCCATCACTCACAGCACCCTTAATGCATACAAATGCATATCCATCCTGCATTTTTCTTGAATCAGATGTAATTCCTGTCACTTGCGACTCAGTACTGCCGCATACAACACTGTACCTGAAATCTACAGTTTCATTTTCTGAACATATTTTTAATATCTCTGAAAGCTTCATACATTAGTCTCCTTATTTTATAGTATATATTACTTACATTACTGCTGCTTTAGAAGTGTTTCAAACTCTTCCATTGTCATCTCAACCTTTCTTGGTTTAGTTCCAAGCTCCGGTCCTACTACCTTTGCACCAGCAAGCTGGTCCATAATTCGTCCTGCCCTGTTAAAGCCAATCTTAAAATGTCTCTGCAGACTTCCTATTGAGCCTTTTTCATTCTCAATAACGAATCTTCCTGCATCAGCAAAAAGTGAATCTCTCTCATCATCGCCTTTACTGCTGCCAGGCATGCTCTCCTGACTTACAGTAGCCTGTGCAATACTCTCATCATAAGATACTTCCTCTGCATTCTCCTTAAGGAAAGATACAACATTTTCAACCTCTTCATCAGATACGAATGCGCCCTGAACACGCAGCGGCTTTGGAAGATTAGATGGGAAGTAGAGCATATCTCCCTTTCCAAGCAGCTTCTCAGCACCATTCATATCAATGATAACTCTTGAATCAATTCCCGAAGATACTGCAAATGCTATCTTAGACGGAATATTTGCCTTGATAAGTCCTGTTACTACATTAACAGAAGGTCTCTGCGTTGCTATAACCATATGTATTCCGGCCGCTCTAGCAAGCTGAGCCAGACGGCATATTGCATCTTCGACCTCACCCGGTGCAACCATCATAAGGTCAGCAAGCTCATCTATGATAATGACAATCTGTGGAAGCTTCTCCATTGGAGGGTCTATGCCCTCCTTATTCTTCTTGACAACAACATCATTATATCCCTTTATATTACGAACCTGCATAGCAGCAAACTTCTTATATCTGTCTGTCATCTCATTAACAGCCCAGTTAAGCGCCCCCGCAGCCTTCTTAGGATCCGTTACAACCGGTAATAACAGATGTGGTATTCCATTATATACACTTAGCTCAACAACCTTAGGGTCAACCATTATAAGTCTTACATCCTCCGGCTTTGCCTTATAAAGAATACTCATAATAATTGTGTTGATACATACCGATTTACCTGAACCTGTTGCTCCGGCAATAAGCATATGAGGCATCTTCGCAATATCTGCAATAATAGTCTTTCCTGCAATATCCTTACCAACTCCGAATGATATTGCTGACTGGCTTTCCTTAAATTCCTTAGACTCAACCAGTTCCCTGAAATATACACTTCCAGCTTCCTTATTAGGAACTTCAATACCTATAGCTGCCTTACCTGGAATTGGTGCTTCAATTCTTATATCAGCGGCTGCCAGATTAAGCTTGATATCATCTGATAAAGATACAATCTTGCTTACCTTAACCCCCTGTTCCGGCTGTAACTCATATCTTGTAACTGTAGGTCCACAGCTTATATCAGTTATTGTAACTTTAACTCCGAAAGTAAGCAGAGTCTCCTGTAATCTCTGCGCGGTCATTCTGTACTCAGCCTTTCCGCCGGATGCCGCCCCTGGATTTTTCTTTAATAAACTTATCGGCGGGAACTTGTATACCTTCTTTGGTTTCTTTTCAGGCACAGAACTTTCTGTTATTACATTATCCTGTACATCAGCTTCTGGCTCTTCCTGAATATCTCCAGCATAATCTGCTGCTTCATCTTCCTGCATATCGTATACATCTTCATCCGCATCTGGTTCTGAATACGAATAATTATCCACCATACTGTCAGAAGCATCTGCCTCTTGATACTGTAGTTCTTCTGAATAATAATCATCCTGAATTTCCTGAACAGACTGTGCAGGCATAACACTGTCAGCAGATTTATCATCCGAATACAAATTCTCAAACAAATCATCACTGTCATCAACAATCACCTGTGCTTTATCAACAGGTTTCATTCTGTTATCAGGCTCATATATATCGGCTGAATATTCATCTTTTCTTTCACGGTCAACTTCAATTTCATGTATATCTATCTCTGGCTCCGGCTGGACATCACCTGTTATAAGTGTATCAGAAGTCACGCCTCTTACAACATTATTCATTCTGGCATTGGCAAGATATTCTTCCCTTGCCTTCTTTTCAGCAAGCTGTTTCTCTTTCTTTTCAATTTTTCTTAATCTTGCCTTAGCTCTCTCTTCTTCTCTTAGCCTATGATACTCTTCATCTGACATATCATTTTCATGTCTGCTTGCAGAATGCTGTCTGTATGCCGAATAATCTTCTTTTGCCTCCTGCATCATTCTCTGGCTGTTATTCCTTACATTCTTAAGCCCTGACACAAAAGATTTTTCTGTGATAATAACAATGCATATAATTGCAAGTATCATTAATATTACAAATGTTCCAATAGCCCCTATAGGACTCAGTACTTTACATAATATGCCGCCTGAAAATCCTCCTCCTGCCTTATAATCAGCACAATATGTAAATACTTCTCCCACATTACTCTCCATAACCGCCGGCTTATTATATACACACTGAATCATTCCGCATAATACAATAAGAAGTCCGTACACCGCTACGGTCTTAATTCTTGCAACTCTTATTAAATCCCTGTTTACCATTAAGAAAATAACACTTGCTGCAAGTACAAATGGAAAAATGTATTCCATCACGCCAAAAACACCAAACATAAACCATTTTATTCCTCTGCCCAATGTCCCTGCAAGATTAAAATTCGTAAGTATAAGTATTATCGCACATGCTATCGAAAAAAGTATTATACAATCATTCCTTAACTGATTATCCTGAATCTGCTTATTCTTTACTGGCTGCTTAGACTTAGCCGGCTGCTTTTTCCTGCCTGAAGTATTTGTTTTCTTTCTCTGAGTGGTAGTCTTTTTACCATTCCTGCTGGCTGTATTTGCCATAAAGTTCACTCCTTAATATCGCATTTTCACATTTTTTAATTATAACATTTATCCAGTTTCATGGCAAATCACATTCTTTATATAAAAAAAGAGCTGCCACCACCATGGCAACCCCTTTCATATATGCTATTACTCATCAAATATACTTACAATCTCGCCTTCCATAATCTTGTTCATATTCTTTACTGCACAGAAATTACCACACATAGAACATGTATCTTCCTTCTCAGGCTTAGATGAAGCTCTGTAAGCTCTTGCCTTCTCAGGGTCAATCGCAACGTCAAACATTGCTTCCCAGTCAAGAACCTTTCTTGCCTTGTCCATCTTATAATCCCAGTCCATTGCACCCGGTACGCCCTTTGCAATATCAGCCGCATGTGCTGCAATCTTAGAAGCAATAATTCCTTCCTTAACATCATTAAGATCTGGTAATCTTAAATGTTCTGCAGGTGTTACATAGCACAGGAATGAAGCTCCGTAAGTAGCTGCGATAGCTCCACCGATTGCTGCTGTAATGTGATCATATCCTGGAGCTATATCAGTAACAAGAGGTCCTAATACATAGAAAGGTGCTCCCTTGCATATTGTCTGCTGAATCTCCATATTAGCCTTAATCTGGTTAAGAGGCATATGTCCTGGTCCTTCAACCATTACCTGGACATCCTTCTCCCATGCTCTTCTTGTAAGCTCGCCAAGTGTAACAAGCTCTTCTATCTGTGAAATGTCAGATGCGTCCATGATACATCCCGGTCTGCATGCATCTCCTAGACTCATTGTAACATCATACTCACGGCATATCTCAAGCACTCTGTCATAATATTCAAAGAATGGGTTTTCATTTCCAGTCATCTCCATCCATGCATATATGATAGAACCGCCTCTTGATACAATATTCATAAGTCTCTTATCTGCTCTGAACTTCTTAGCTGTAGCCTTGTTGATACCACAGTGTATAGTCATGAAATCAACGCCGTCTTTAGCATGCATTTCTACAACATCAAGCCACTCCTGTGCTGTGATATCCTTAAGTGCCTTATGATAATATACAACTGCATCATATATAGGAACTGTTCCTATTGTTGCAGGACATTCTGCTGTCAGCTTTCTTCTAAATTTCTGTGTATCACCGAAAGAAGAAAGATCCATGATAGCTTCTGCTCCCATCTTTACAGCGTTATTAACCTTGTCAAGCTCCATATCAAGATCCACACAGTCTCTTGAAGTTCCAAGATTAACATTAATCTTAGTTCTTAACTTATTTCCAATACCATTAGGGTCAAGACATTTATGATTCTTATTGGCAGGAATGATAACCTGTCCCTTAGCTATAAGCTGTCTTAAACTCTCGACATCTATATTTTCTTTCTTTGCAACAATTTCCATTTCTTTAGTAACAATGCCTTTTCTTGCAGCATCCATCTGTGTTGCGTATTCCATATGTATTCCTCCATTCTGGATAATTAACAGGAAAATCATAAGCCTTGTGGAAATCCGATTTCGAAACAATCAAATGAAGAGCTAAAAGCCCTCTAAAGAATCCCTACGGTGGCATTATCCACATCAGGTTATGGGTCGGAACTTAATCCCTCTCAGCAGCCACTGCTTACACAGCCCTTATGCTCCCCTGCAAATATAATATGTGATAAGTATAACAAATGTGTAGTATTTGTCAATCATTCTTATTCTCA
>UMJE01039285.1_pt1 | contig 28110 bp, 27 predicted proteins | sample 1965971 | NCBI WGS metagenome assembly UMJE01 (sample SAMEA4836143, study PRJEB28245) | human gut metagenome | biome: gut microbiome; material: fecal sample | place: Denmark | collected 2008 | reverse complement strand
AGTGCGGACATGTATTGCTTGCAATCTGACATCCTTCTTTTTCTCTTCCTTTGATCTGCTCTATGAACTCGTCAGGCTCATACTTTTCACAGAAAGCTTTGATAATGCAGTTAATTGTCAGCCTGTCCAGTATCAATCGTCCGGTCTTCGTACCGGCAAGCAGGTCTTTTATATCATCTAACGTGACTTTTGGCTGATGCAGATAAACCTGGTAGAGGAATTTCGCATACCGGAGGCTTTCTTCATCTGCTGGAACAACCGGTTTATCGCTGTCATAGATTGAGTAAATCTGTAACCTGCAGCCATGCTTTGCACAGGCTGTTACACCATGGAGCGAATGCCACGCTCTGATATAGGGACGTCTCCCGTTTGCCATGTCTTCAGCCAGGCATTCCGGACAGCACCTCAGTACTTTGCAATGATTCTTTTTATTGCCTGGAATCATATGAAAATCTTCCGCCTGCCGGATGACCTGCTCTGCCACAAGAACATTCATGCTTTCATTACGAAACGGCATCATCGTGCTGAATTCTGAGTGCCTCGACATAATCTCTTCCAGCGTCGGAAACTTATCACCTTCATATTTTCTACAGATATTCTCAAGCTCTAACAATTCCGTACTTCCCTCTAAAGTAACAGAGAAAGCCTTTTTTGACATTCCGTTAACTGAAAACAAAGCTTCCAGCCATGACACAATGTTCTCATCCGGATATATCCGAAACCATATTGGAAACCTGTATTTGTTCAATCGTATACACCCCTTTCTTTCATCTCTTTACATACCCATGATTCACCAGATCCTGCAGGATATTTCTTTCTTCCCTGGTAATTGTCCTGCCCTCGAATCCATCTTCGGAAGCGGTCCAGCAGCCTTTCTCATCAACGCCTGCCTTCACAGCATCATAGATTCTTATTCGGATGCTCTTTGGTAATCTCATAATCTTCTCCTTTTTTACAATCCCCGCTTCTCACTGGAAACGGAGGATATTTCCTGCTCATTCATAGCTTTTTTCAAAGCTGTAAGCCCCTGGCTTGTCTCTCTGTCAATCGCAGCTACATCGCTTTTCCCTTTCTTCGCCTGATTAGCTGTGGCGGTATTTTTACGTTTCACCTTTGCGTTTGCCTTTTTCAATATTTCCATAGCCTTCTGTGCAAGAAACTTCGAAGGGTGATCCAGGATATCCGATTCCTTATCGATTGCCTGCCTGATTGCGCGGTTGATCTGCGTTTCAGTATAATTTGAAGTGTCGCTGATTGACTGGAAAGCTCTGCTGCGGACCGCTTCTCTTTTCCTGGTCAGTTCGCCCGCCGCCATCATATCAAACAGCCTTCCTTTTTCTTCGTCATTTTCCGTAGCGACCTCTTTAGCCTGCCTTGCATAGAGCTTTGTAATATACTCGTGATACTGTGCATCTTCCGGATCATCAGGATCAGCGAGCAGTTTTCGGAGTGTCTCCATGTCCCTCCCAATCGTTTTCTCGATGAATGGCACATCAATCGGCTCCATGCGCTTCTCGATTACATCCTTCGTCTGTATAGTAATCACGATGTATTTCAGGAGTGCTATATTCCTGGATGAATGGTACATGAGAAGTTCCTCAATTTCTGTTGTGAACGGACTTTCCACGTTCCCGAACTGATATCTCCAAAGTGTCTTGATTGCATTCTCAAACAAACGTACATTATTCTTCGTAACCTCGTCTGCATTGATAATGTTTTTTGCTACGCGCCTGTTAAGCCTGTCATATTCCAGTACTGCTCTATATCCGTCATCGTTACCAATGAGTCCGAACTGCGCCCCGGTTGCCTGTGTGATACTTACAATGTCCTCGATGTTCTTCTTTTTTGGCGAGAAATCAAGGAACTGTACTTCATCTACGATGATGAGTCCGACATGATAGAGTTCGATCCATTTCTTTACAAGCCCTTCTGTTGCAGAGATACTCTTGGCCCCAACGGCCCTTCTTCTATGGTAATCTCCGGTATCCAGAAATCTGTCAAATGCTGCGGCAATGGATTCAAACACGTCTCTGATATCTTTTCTGAGCGCTGTCACCATGACGATGGGGATCTGTACATAGCTGCAGTCCTCAAACTCATGATAGATTACATTAGGATACATGCGACACGCTAAGTTCACAGCCATAGTCTTTCCGCATCCGGTCTTCCCATGAAGCAGAAATCCAATCGGGCTTGGGGCCTCCAACTTCTGATACAGAACGATAGCACGTCCAAAGCTTCCTTTCCCATACGCTTTCTCATCTTCGTTTGCGGAAATCATGACGTCAGCCCCTTTATATCTGCGGTCCAAAAACTTCCAGATTGTACGGGCTACATCTACATGAATTCCAAGTGGAATCATTGCCATGTCGATGTCTTCTATTGCGGCTAATTTTTCAGCAGTACTCATTTTTTCTACCTGTTCTCTGTCGTATCCCGGAGGATTTACCATTCCAAGAGCCAGGATATCCCTTACCGAAGGCATCTTCGGCAATGCGCATACATCAGGATTATCTTCATATCCGGCGACTCTGCGGTACTGCGCATCTACCATGCTCCCCGCGGTCAGGTCTACATCATCATAAAGATTTTCATCTTTTCTAAGTTCACGGAATGTTAAATTACATTTCAGTCTCTCCATGTTTTCTTCCTTTCTTATACTTCGTCTTCTATCAGTGCCAAGATACGATTGATTTCTTCTTCTCGGCTGAGTTTTCTGTCTCCCATCGTCCTCATTTCATCTGGGATTCTCAAATGCTCAATCGCTGCCAGCTCTTCCTGCTGCTTTGTTAATGTTTCTTTCTTAGGTTCCGGATCAATGGAACTATAAGAACGTTTCGTAATTCCATCTGGATCTTTTCTCATTTCCTGTTTCTTGGCTGTTTTATCCTCCGGATGCGCTTTGCCGTATTTTTTCTTCTTCTTTGGATTCAGGGCTTTTGCCATTTCTGCCTGTTTCTCTACCGTATCCTGCAAATTCAGTTTCGTGTCCAGATATACCTGTTTTGCTTCTTTCATTACCTTTGAGTCCCTCTTTTTGCGGATACACTCGTCGTATTCGTCCCAGGTTAAGTCTGCGTATGTATACTGCTGTTCAATCTTTTCTGCAAGAGGTACTCTGTGGATCTCTTTCTTATATCTGATATAGACATTCCTGATATCGTCTACATTGTATCTGACCTCAATATCTTCCGGATGTGGTTCATCTTTTAAAATATCCAAGAACCATGGTTCCTGCGAATAAAAACGCAGTTCCGTCTTATAGAAGGTGTACACGATACCTTTCCTGCGGTTCCATGTAAATTTTCTTTTTTCTTCTTCCTTTGCCAGCATTGCAAACAGATAGGCCGGTCTTGTCGCATCATTTACATTGGTTGGATCTCCTGCTCTGCCATGAGCTTTTTCGTATGCGAAAATCCCTTTCGGTGTTGGAGATACGTCATTATCCAGATACTTTTTGTCAATGAGTCCCTCAAAAACACGGCGGTTATACAGGATCACTGATTGGTAGACCAGTCCTCTTATTTCTTCCAGTGTCAGACATGCATCCCCTTTAGCTAAGTCTCCACCACGGTATTTATCTTCTACATATCCGTTATTCTTTAACTGTGCCTTTAAATAGGTCTGAACCAGTCCATTGAAGGATTCGACAACCCCTTTTAAAGAACCGCATCCGGGTGGAACCGGAGTATTACGGATGCCCAGTTCCCCCATCGCTTTGCTATATGCCTTGGACATATACTCTGAGCCCCGGTCACAACGGATCTCGTTTGGTACGATCATGGACGGCCAGTCTTCCTCATCATAGTCAATGTTATAGCCTTTCGTCTGGTTCTTATGCGGTTCCAGGAGTGACAGAAACACCTGCTGAAAGCCACGCATACTGTTATTTTCAAGACTTACATATGCACCGATGCAGATTCCGCTCAATACTTCGACCATACAGTATACGACAGCTTTTCCAAGAACAGTTTCTCCATCATTCTGGTCGACTACATAACAGCCAAGCTCCATCTCATCTGCTTCAACAATCTGTCCCAATTCATAGACTCCGGTTTTGCTGTTTCCAACCAGCTGTCTGTCATTGTTCTGTTTGTCTCTCTCATCTTTTCCCTTGCAGGAATAGTCTTCTGTATGCTTTCTGATATAGTTGTAAAGCATCTTGTATGATACTGATCTTTCCTCTTCCGGAAGTGTTACCATCTTGACAGAAGAACCATCTGGTGCCTCGACCGGTTCGCGAAAATACCGGCGCAGAACTGCGTCATATGCCATTCCCGGTTTCCCATACTTTACGAACATCTTAAGACCGTATTTGAGGATTTCATCAACGTCATTCTTTGGATTCTCGTAGTCTTTTGAATGGGGTACTTTTTTTCTATAATTACCTTTGCGATGGTCAATAAGACTGAATTTATTGCGGCCGGAACGAAGATAGGCCTTTAACATTTCGCGCAACCACCTTCTTGATACCCCAAGAAGAATAGCTTCTGCATCATTATTTCTTTTTGCTTTTTTCACTGAAAAAAGGTTCTCAATTTCAGGCATCTCTTTCTCGATTATATTTTCAAAAACCCTTGCGCGTTCCGTGATTACATTTATTTCCTCCTCTGTGAGTGAAAATGAAGGATTCGGTTCTACATCACATGCACTTACTGTTCCATTTTCAATATCATTAATTAGCGAATCCGTTTTTATTCTAACGATATCGTTTGTTGTCATGCTAATGAGAAGAGTTTCATCAGCATTTACATGAAAGGTTCTCCATTGTAAACCATCTTTTTTATATAAATTTCCTCTTCTTACACAAGGCGAATCTGTCGCTTCTCCCTCAGCTGGAATTGCATCGCCTTCAAGAGTGATAACTTCCAGCGGTTCTATTCTCTCTTTCTTTTCGGATGTTTCGTTATTTCTTAATTCTTCCATCATGTTATCTCCTTTCTGTGATTTCTTCATGAAGGTCACGTGCCACTAATACTCGCTTATACAGCTCATCAATGTCGAAACCAGCACGCTCTACAATCTCATGGAAATCCAAAATCTGTTTATCCATCGGAATATATACATATTTATGTGCAATCAGATATTTCAGTTTCTGTTCTTTGCTGATCACCTTAAATGATTCGTAATAGCTCATGACGCTTTTTACATTCCACACAAGCACCTGATTAATATCTTCGTTCGTTACCAGCTTAAACCTCACTTTCTGAGATTCCCAATAGATCTGTTCTGCTCTCTGACGCATTACCAGATTGTGCAGCCTTGATTCTTTTCCACGGTAGGTACGTTTATTCGGATCAAATGTGCTTCTGTCGTATTTGACTGAGAACGCCGTCTTGCTTCCATCATCGTAATCTACCAGAAAATCCGTGGTCCACCATGGAGCTTTCTTCATCCCAAGTTCTTCTGCAATGGCATTCATCCTATCTGTATCTAAAAGATATTGCTCGCGGATATGTTCCACATTGTCCTGCCAGCGGATTGTTTCATACACCGCAACTTCTGTCTGCGACAGGCAGTGGATCAATCTTTCTTCAAAGGGATCCCAGATGACTGATGCTGTACCCCGCCCCTTATATTCTCTGACCAGAATAAATGGGGCATAGTCTTTCCCGTATCCTTGACAACGTCCTTCTTCGATTTTTCGTTTATGTGATTTCAATGATTTCTCCTTCCTGTTTATTTTTTTTCGCCTTCGCAATTAATATGCTTGATTTCTCATGTGCTTTTATTTTCACATACAAATAAACGACCATTTTCAAATGATTTTCAGACATGAATTCATCTGCAAATACTGTATTTATGCGGCTTTCTTTTATTTTTTTGAAACTTCTAATTTTCGGACAACATTTTTAAATAATATGATATAATGTGTTGGTTAGTACTAGTAACCATTACAAATGAGAGGAGGCTGTGCCATGAGCGAGTGGTGGTTGTTTCGTAATACGCGAATTGAAAATATAAACGAACAATACGAAATAGCACGCAAGCATTTGCCAGATACAACCCACTGGCTCGGCTCAGAATACAACTACTTCTACATAAAATGTTGCGACGTGGCTCGTTCTGTCTATTCAGACGGTGACATACTTAAAGGTGAGATTTCCCAACGTCGCCCTATTCAAAGTGGCGATACGTTATATGTAGCAAATATCTATGTACTTGGCGGTACTCTGCCAACAATACAAAAAACACTAAAACTCCTTCAAGACAAACAGATCCACCTGCGAATCCCATCGCTTGAATATGACGACAAAGATGATACCCACGACCATGAGCTATTATCCGGAACGCTTAACCAAATCCATAACTATCGTCAGGCGCAGCCTATCGTGCAGCTTCCGGGTCGCAGGAAAGCTTCTGGAAGACCGAAACGTCGTATATCACTAATGAGCCTGCAGCGAAGAGAATTTGATGTCGTAGAACAATACTGCCTACATAAAATTACAGAACGCCAAGCGATGAAATTATTGACAGGTAAGCTTCCGGATAAAGGACCTGTTACCCGTTACATATTCCGAAAATTAGTTGATGAATATAGGAAACTGTTCCCAGATTCGGTCGAAATTGATGCTGATCAATATAATGTATAAGTACGGTGCTCCGCATCATAGTCCGTCATCACAGGCGCAATATGCCCTGTATCTGGATCGATAAAAATACCATGTCCCCAATATTCATTGATGGTCGTGTTAATAAGTAACGAATAGCCTCGTTTCTGACCATCATCAAGCCATGATCTAAGGATGCCGCCCAACTCAAAGTCTGCTTCCTGATCACAGCAAAATGCTGGCTTCGTAAACAAGCTTACGTATCGAATATCGCATCGGGTTTTAAAAATAGCCAAATTCCCCTCATATGTCTTCGGATAAAAGACCAGCTTATCAAGGCTGCTCCAAAGCTTTGCCCAATTGGCCCCTTTCAGTTTCTCCATCCCGTCACCAATAAGGGCTTCCGTATCCCTCATCAATTCAAGGTAGTTCCTTACTTCTTCGTTAAATTCCTTGCTCTCCGGGTTTGTGAATTCAATTTTCTCCATGTGTTTCCTCCTTTTTGAATACATAATTTGTTTATACCTAATATTGTCCCTATTTTTAGGGATAAATTACTTTGGCATATACTATATGTCAGAATCAGACAACATGTTTTGTTTCTCATACAGCCTCAAACTGAATGTTGTAATTTTGCCTGTAAATCCGCGTTTTTCCTAATTGCAACTCAAAAGAAATCTTACATACATGTTCTATTTAGGCATAAAAATACCCACAAGCTTATTAGGCCTGTGGGCATTCTTAAATATTCTTATTTGAAAAGTGTGCGCTCTTCTTCCGGTCTACTGAAATATTCCTCAAAATACTTCGATAAAATTTTTTCGATTTTTTCTGTAGCAACAGTTTTAGATATTCCTGATTCTTCGCAAAACTGTTCCAGCTGATCACTAATCTCTTTTGCTAGTTTGATATTGAGAATTTTTGCATCTTTTTTCTGTCTTGGCATATTACTCTACCTCCTACAAAAGACTTTCCAAATCCGTAAGAAGCGAGACAATCTGTAAATTATCAAACAACCCGGCAAAATGAAGCTTTGGATCAATCAACTCTTCACGGGTCTGCTTTTCATTTCGTTTCATATTTCGCCACCCTTTCTTATAACTACTTTCTTTTGGTGCAATAGTATGGGTACTCCCCGTTTTATTGCGTGTGAAAGACAGAAAAGGTACTCAATCTGAGTTCCTATATTCTGTCTTTTTATCTATATTTAGTTAGCTTTCGTTTTCCCGCAGCTACTGCACTTGTAGCCTGCTAACTCCTGTTTTGTGGTTGCAGGTGAATCGACAACATATCTTGTTTCATACACGGCTTCGTGATGAACAGTCTTATAGCCAGTTAAAACCTGTTGAAACTCCATATGATAACCAGAACAATCCCAACTTGATTTAAAATGTGCATCAATATTATTTGTAATATCAGCTCCACACTGATTACAAATAGAGCGTTCTAAATCCTGATATTGAGGAACCTGTTCATCATAGGCATCTTGCACCAAAACCTGTTCGTTATGTCCTTTTTCTGGAACATTTACCGTCTTGTACTGAGCCACCCAGTTATGTGTATGTTCGGCTGGTTTTGAGTTATTTGAGTTTGAACCACTGTTATTCGATGGCTTAGAAGAAGGTTTGGAACTGTTAGAGCTTGAGTTGTTCTTGTTTGAACTTGAGTTCGTTGAAGCGGTGTTATTCTTCTTTGATTCTGAAGAATTTGATTTGTTAGAGGAATCAGCTTTTGCGGTTTCTTCTTTCTTCTTCTCTTTCTTTTCTTCCTGTTTTACTTCCTGTTCTTCTTTCTTTTCGTCCTCTGTCTTTGCAGAATCTTCAGATGGTGTCAAAGTGGCAGTAGTGCCATCTTTTTTCGTTACATCTAGATTGACTTTATCATCCTTTAAAGAAACATCCACTTTCTTTGTATCCGTAGTATCTACATCCTTGAATACGAATGTTTTGTCCTGATCCTGTAATCCTACTTTTACATCCAACTTATCGTTTTCTTTTACCTCATAGTATAAAGTACGTTGTTCTTTGTTTTTCACAGCGTCTCCATCTTCCAACAAGTTATCACTGAAGTTTTCTTCTGAACTTGATTTTGTTTCAAATACAGTGATCTTCTTTCCAGTATTGTTTGTCATCTTCAAAGATTTTGAATCCTTGGTTTTTTGACCAATTGTTTTTACTTCTTTTTTCTTGGCAACTTCGGATGTCTTTGTGTCTTTTGTGTTTGAAGAATTTGAACATCCTGTCAACATTCCTCCAGATAATACCATACTAAGAGCTAATGCTCCTGCCATTAAAATTTGTTTTGTTTTCATATATAAACCTCCTTGGCTATTATATTTGCTATTATAACTGGATATTCAGTAAGGCACAATAATACTTTATAAACAAAAGCGCCGACTCATTGGCCGACGCTTATTTTATATAGTCTTCACTTTATTGATGATGATCGTGTCATTAGTACACTGAACATCAATCTTATCACCCACATGATATCCAAGTGCTTTTAGCCACTGGCCCTGAAGCTGAATTCTCGGAATCTGCTGCTTACTATTTAAACCAAGTGGTGCCTCATATACTTTGAGGCTACGTTTTGATTTATACATTGTTCCCTCCTGTAATTCCAACTTAGAAGTAATCAAATTCTAAAACGGACATAATTAAACTTGCAATACGGACATTTCTAAATGTTAATACGGACACGATTAACTGGTAAAAATCGCCTCCAAAACGGACATGATTAAATGGAAAATCACATACACTTTGAGGCTGCGTTTCGATTTATACATTGTTTCCTCCTATATCCCGAATTGAGAACTAATTAAATCCCGAATTAGGAACTAATCATTTTCGAATTGGGAACTGATTAAATCCGAATTAGGAACTAATTAAACCCGAATTTCGGGAAAAACGCCCCTGAATTGGGAACTAATCAACGGGAAAATCACACTACACAGCCTATGGCACTATAATTATAGGCATCCTCCTCTTTAACTTGCCAATCCATAAAGGAAGGAATTATAATTTCGTCATTGTTTAATGCTGGCATTCCAAAGCCTAGACGCATAACCTCTACACATTCATCCAAAAAATGTTTATTGATATTCTTGTGATAGCGCACAGTTAAATTTGGTTGTGTCAATCTTGTCTGTGCAACAGATTTCAAAACTAAAAAACTCAAATCATTGACTGCATCCTTTTTATCTATTGTTTGGCCTGCAATCGTTACATTTTGATACATAGGAGAACCTGCAGAACTCAGCGTATGTGCTTGAGAACGAACTTTATTGATTGTAAGTGTCTTTATCCACAAGCATGTCAACAATTCCAAGGCTTCAGATTCTTTAATAGTATCATTTTTAATATCTCGATTATAATATGGATACATATATTGATCGAATCTGCCATAACTCAAAGAATGTCCGTTGGATTCAATTTGTAAAATCAATTGAATAAACCATACGGATTGTACCGCTTCTCGAAATGTTTCTGCTGGTTCATATGGAACTTTTGAACAAATTCTACTGATCTCTAATAATTCAATCTTTCTTTCTTGATTCAATTCTTTTTCTGCTAAATCCTGTGCAAGAACGCTGTAACGATTTGCAAAATTACGCACCGCTTCCAGTACTATAAGAACTGCATTATAGAAACAATACTTATCTATACTTTCAGGATCCGTCAAATCAAGAGAAGCTTTATATTCTTTTACACGCTTTTCGTATCCTCTTAATCCATCCTTCAAAATACGCTCATAGTTCACCGCCAAATGCGCATCTCCTGCATTTAACTTACCTTCCATTCCAAATACACCTGTTTCCATAAAGACACGAACTTCTTCAGGAAGAAGAGCTTCTCCTCTTGCACGCAAATTGTTATTCTGCCAGAATGGTGCAATTTCTCTAAGTTGTTCCTTGGTCTTTTCAGTGATATAGAATACGTCCCCATCCCTTTTCTCAAACTGATCCAATTCTTTCATAACAAATTCCATAGTATACTCAGGAAAAATAGGAGCGTTACGGTTCTTAGTTGCCTGATTTCCTGCTAAAAGAGATTTGTCTTCAATATATATACTCATATTATCAAGAACTTTTTCTAGCATTTTAGCTCGAACCATCACTCGTGGTTGATTTAAATTTTCTTTGTAAGCAAGCGTTGCTAGAATTGCACGTTGTGCATCAATATAAGGTTTTTCATCTAAAACTTCTTCTCGAAATTCTTTCATTCGTTCTGTCAATGTTCCAAAATGTTCTACATTTTCCATATCCGTCCTCCATATTACATTTCATTCGTAACTTTATATTCTTTTATTCGCAATTTAAAAATAGCATCACACGCATTTCATGTCAACTTTAATTTCATTTAAAACGATTTATACTTTCATTTGTAACTATAGACATTGCTTTTCTTCTTTGAAATGTTTATACTCTATATGAGGAAATTAAAATGACAACAACAAATCGAAATACAACAGGAATTATTTTTAACATTCAAAAATTCAGTGTAAATGACGGTCCAGGAATTCGTACTACCGTTTTTCTAAAGGGATGTCCTCTTCGTTGTAAGTGGTGTGCAAATCCTGAAAGTCAGCTTATACAAACACAAGTTCTTTGGGATCAAAAAAAATGTATAAATTGTCATCATTGCATTGAAACCTGTCCAAAAAACGCTATGAAAATAATTGATAAATCCGTCAAAATCAACCATAGTCAGTGTATTGGATGTAAGAAATGTGTATATGAATGTCCAAGAAACGCATTAAGTGCACAAGGCGAACAAAAATCTGTGGAAGAAGTGCTTAAAATTGTTTTACAAGATCAAGCCTTCTATGAAGAAAGTGGTGGTGGTCTAACACTTTCTGGAGGTGAGCTTTTACTTCAACCTGAGTTTTCAAGAGAACTTCTCTTAGCCGCTAAAGAGGAAGGAATTCATACGTGTTGTGAAACAACCGGTTTTGCGACAGAAGAAACATTTGATCACGTCATGGAATATGTAGATTACATTCTTTTTGATATGAAACACTGGAACACGGATAAACATATAGAAGGTACAGGTGTTTCTAATAAATTACCATTACTGAACATGAAACATGCCATCGCCAATGGCAAAACAGTTCTTGTGCGAATCCCTGTTATACCTGGCTTCAACGATTCTTTGGATGACGCAAAAGAATTTTCAAAAACACTTCACAACATTGGAATACACAAGTGTCAACTTCTACCGTTCCATCAATTTGGAGAAAATAAATATCATCTTTTAAATATAAAATACGATTATGAAAATATCCCTTCATATCATCCTGAAGATTTAAAAGAGTATTTAAATATATTTAAAGAAAATAACATTAACGCTTTTTTCTAAATTTAACTTTCATTTGAAATCAAAAACACTTATTATATAAACAAAATGATAGGAATCAACGTAAATGAAAAATAGAACAAATAAAATATTAGAATTACTGACATCTGAAAAGAGAATCGAGGTTTCTCAACTCGCTGAATACCTAGGTGTTTCCCAAGTAACGATCCGCAAAGATTTAGATGCATTAGAAGCTAAAGGAATCATCAAGCGTGAACATGGGCATGCTGTGTTATGTAGCACAGATGATATCAATGGTAGAATCGCGTATCATTATGAAGAAAAGAAAAAAATAGCTTTAAAAGCTACTGAACTTGTTAATGAAGGCGATACAATTATGATTGAAAGTGGTAGTTGTTGTGCACTTTTAGCGGATACGTTAACACAACTTCATAAAGACTTAACAATTATCACCAATAGTGCTTTTATCGCAGAATATATTCGTGGAAAATCCAATTTTCAAATTATTCTTTTAGGCGGAATTTATCAACAAGATTCACAAGTTATGGTAGGTCCTATGGTTCAAGAATGTGTATCCAACTTTTTTGTCGATTATTTTTTTATCGGTACAGATGGATATGATTCTAGAATTGGCTTTTCAAATCGTGATCAAATGCGAGCACAAGCCGTACGTGATATGTCGCATCAAGCCGAACAAATAATCGTGCTAACAGAAAGCGATAAATTTTCTAAGCGTGGTGTTGTACCATTAAACTTAAAAGATAAAATAAAAACTGTTATAACTGATCATTCTATTGATTCTTCTTATGTTCAAGAACTAAACAATCAAAACATTCAAGTCGTGACGATTTAAAAAGGAGCCATAACGAATAAGTAATTTTTATTACTTATGGAGTTTAGCTCCTTTCTTTTTATCTTATTATTTTTTAACTCCTAGAACCTTAGTTTAAATTATTGTTTTTCTAAAATTCTAGTTATCGAGTGTGATATCTTCTTAGATTATGACCAACACATACGAGCAGTATCTCCAGTTTTACACCAAATACTTCGTTGTATCATACACGCCTCGTCTTTCTATTCACATGTCTATCAATGTGAATTGATTCTTGGCTATCTTTTTTTAGCTTGTTTTCGCATCCCACTATATTTCATATCCTGCAATACTAAAATATATGGTGTATTTAACCATCTTCTACGACTTCCTTCACATTTTTTGAAACATCGTCATAAGATAAACACAAAGAGAATTGGAACTATATCTGGTATGCATTACAATTAACTAGCGATTTTTGCACAAACAAAAGAAAGACCGATATTCAGATTTTTTAAGTCTTGAATATTCGGTCCTTTTTTTAAACTAAAACGTTTTTATCTGTTATAGCCCCTTTTACTATTAATCATCAATATAAGCTGTAGCCATTGATTGTGACCAAATAAATGTAGAAGATGTATTCAAACCTTTTACTTTCTTATTACGTAAACAATATGTTTGTACACCATCTGTTGGTAAGTATGCACACAATTCTGCTTGACGAACATAAGCCTTTAAGTAAGCAGCTGCTGAAGCATCTTTATCAGCTGTATAAGCACCTGCAGCTAAGTATGAATCTAATTCATCATCTTTTAAACGAGCAAAGTTATTTACGCCTTGTGATTGAATAAAGTAATCAACGCCTGTATCTTCAGGGCTTGTAAAAGAGTTTCCTAAATAAGATACATCCCAATCACCAACAGCTGAATCATCACCTACAGTTGAAATAACTGTATTAAACTCCATTGTGTTTGCCTTGAAGTCGACACCAAGTTCGCCCCATTGTTTTTGTAACATAGGAATCATTGTATCCATCGCATCTTTTTCTTTTATAGCTAAAAACTTAATGCTTAATTTTTGACCATTCTTTTCACGAATACCATCACTACCAACAGTCCATCCTGCATCATCTAAGATTTGTTTTGCCTTTTCTACATCATAATCATAATAAGTAGCCCCATCAACTTTTTCTTCACCACGAACATATGCACTATTTTCGCCAGATACTGGATTACCAAACAAGCCTGGTACATATGCCAATTTAGCATCTTTATCATCTAATTTATAATAGCTTGCGATATAGGCTTCACGATCAAATCCATAAGCCAAAGCTTGACGTACTGCCTGATCTTGACATGCCCCTGCTGCTGTATTCATAAACAAGAAGTCTTCACGATCACTTGGATACGAATCCATAGTCAAACCTTTATCTTTGTCTTTGGCAACTGTATTGATTTTATTCGCATCTACTACATCTGGAATATAATCGACTGTTCCATTTTCCAATTCTTTGATTTCAGTCGAAGTCTCCGTTTTCTTGATCATAATCTTAGAAATCTGATATTCTCCATCTTTGGCTTCAAAATTTTCATTTCGATCCAATGAAGCTCCCTCTGTTTTAGAGAATGATTTTAATTTATAAGGACCTGTTCCAATAGGATTACTATTGTTCTTTTCAACATTCGAAGTTTTTCCCTTCTTATACTTCAATGTTTTTGCACTACAAATTTTTTGTATTCCCAAAGTCGATTCTGCATCGATTTTTGGTTTTGCCATGTGGAATACAACTGTATAATCGTCCGGTGTTTCAATACCAGATACTTCCTTTGCATCTCCATCATGATATTCGCTGTATCCATTTAAGAAATCAACATTACTTGAAAAACGTCCTGTATAACTTGGGTCAGCCATAACGCTAAACGTTGCCTTTACATCTTTTGAAGTAAATTTAGATCCATCACTGAATTTAACACCTTTCTTCAATTTAAATGTCATTGTTGTTCCATCATCACTAATAGTAGGTAGTTCCTCTGCTAATTCTGGAACTAAATTGGCATCCTTGTCATATGCCAATAATCCTTGATATACCAAGTTAACTACATTGTGATCGTTAACGGTCTGATAATACATAGGAGAAAAATCTCCATTCATTTCTGTAAACAATCCAACTGTTAATGTTTGTTCTTTACCAGAACCTGATCCACCTGCAGAACATCCTGCAAGTACAAATGCCATACCTAGGGCACATACACTTCTCTTATTCATTATTCTTCCTCTTCTCTTTTCAGTAACTTATTATAATATTTTCTGTAACTATTTCAATTAATTTTTCATTTAATTTCTGTAACAACACAATTTACTTTATATAAAAGAAAAAAGCCTATCTTTTATGATAAGCTTCATATAATTCATTCTTTTTGCAAGCCATTTCTTTAGCAACTAAACCAATAGCTTCTTTTGTACGCATTCCAGATTCAATATATTCATCCACTTTCGTAATGGCTGTATACATATCAAATACAACGTCATCTTGTTTAAAGCCATCCATGACAATAACCATTTCACCTTTACAAGTAGCCGCTACTTCTAACACTTCTTCAATGGTACCACGAATATATTCTTCATGCACTTTTGTAAGTTCTCTAGCTAAACACATTTGACGATTTCCCAATACTTCCAACATATCTTGTAAAGTATCCTCAATACGATGAGGTGCTTCATAGAAAATAGTTGTATAAGGAATTGTTTTGATTTCTTCTAGCTGTTTCTTTCTTTTTGAACTCTTATTGTCTAAAAAGCCATAGAACAAATAGTGATAACAACTCAATCCACTCGCAACCAATGCATTCATAGCTGCGTTGGCACCTGAAACAGAAACCACATTAAATCCATGCGAAATGGTTTCTTGAACTAATTTCTGTCCTGGATCTGAAACCAAAGGGTAGCCTGCATCGGAAACTACCGCAACATTTTCGCCATTTTCTAATCGTTCAATGATTTTAGGAATACTGACCTGTTGATTATGTTCATGATGCGACATCAATATTGTATCAATTCCATATGCCATTAAAAGTTTTTTTGTGTTACGCGTATCCTCAGCTGCAATGACACTCACTTCTTTTAAAATATCCAAAGCTCTAGGTGTCATTTCCTGTAAGTTTCCAATAGGTGTAGGAACCAAATACAATGTGGAAACATCCGTTTCAAAACTCTTCTGTCTAATCATTATTTAATTCCTTGTCTGGCCACAATTCTTTGAAATCTACAAACAAGACTTCTTCTTTGTTCTCTAACTTAGCCTGTTTTTGAAGAACGTTCATACTTGAAATACGATACTTCTTGTCTTTATATGTCACAGTTGAATTGATTTTTGGCAAATCCTTACGCATTCTTGTATATTCTTCATTTTCAAAACGTAAACAACACATTAGTTTTCCACACTGTCCACTCAACTTTTGAATATTCAATGCCAACAACTGGTTTTTAGCCATATTGATTGATACTGTATCAAAATCTGACATGAATCTTGAGCAGCAGCATTCCATACCGCAGTTTCCAATTCCACCGACAATTTTAGCTTTGTTTCTTGGACCCACTTGTCTTAATTCTATACGACAATGTAAGTGTTGTGCTAAATCTTTCAATAGTTGTCTAAAATCTACACGATCATCAGATACATATGTAAAAATAACTTTTGTACGATCCAATGTATATTCAGAACTAATCAAATGCATATCCAACTTCAAATTTGCGACACACTCGTGACAAATCTTCATAGCTTCTTTAGCTCTTTCTACATTTTCTTCTTTACACTTAATATCTTCTGTTGTTGCCTTACGCAATACCGGTTTAATATCTCCTTTTACTTTGGAAGCATCAAAATCAACGGTAGGGACACAAACCTTTCCTAATTCTTGTCCACGTACTGTTTCTACAACAACGATATCATTTGTATAGTATTTTACATTTGACCCGAAAGTGTAGGCTTTTTTTGATTCTTCAAACTGAATATAAACAATATATTTATATGTTACTTTTCCTTCTGTATTCACTAAATCACAGCCTTCCTAATATCATAATAAAGCTTATCCATAAATAAACCTAAATCGACTGGTCGATATAACATATCCATATTCTCAACCAAAATCGAATATAGTTTTACTTTTTTTTCTAAAGGTAAATTTACCCTATCATTTTTTACATAGAATAAAATCCATTGAATCCACAATTGTATCCAATCCTTATTCATGCGTTCAGACTTATTCACAAATACACCTGTCTGCATCTTTTCAATTTGTGCAAAAGAAGATGCATGTTCAATATATTCAAGTGCAACTTGTTTTAACTCTTCAAAATCAGGCAAAGACAACAATTCAATAGCCTTATCATACGTATATCCAGATTCGGCCAACATCTTCGCGTTTTCTTCACTTGTATTTTCAAGCAACAAGTGTTCACAGCTTTCCGGTTTAAAATGAATAGCCTGACACCTAGATTGAATAGTAGGTAATACATTGGATTTTTCATCCGCAATTAATATACCATAAATCCCTTCACTTGGCTCCTCTAAAAACTTCAACAAGCTATTTGAAGCATCTGGCGTAGCCTTATCATAATGATCTAGAATATAGATTCTGGCATTTTGTTTTCCTGCACTCGTTGATTCAAAAAACGCCTGTAAATCCACTATATCTTTCTTTTTAATACGATCATTCGATACAATCATGTAATCTAAAGATTCTTCATTCTCTATGCGTTTACAACTTTCACATTCTTGACACGCAAAACCATCAAAATCTGTATGTTCGCACACAATACTTTGTGCAAATAAGATGGCTGTTTCTAATTTACTTGAACCTTTTGGTCCGTGAAATAAATAGGCATTCGCAACTCTTTTGTTTTTTAGAGCATTTGACAATGTCTGATAAACGATTGGCTGTGCTTTTTTTAGATACTCTTTATTCATATTCTTTGATTACCTTTAAGACACATTCCATGGCACTTTTTAAAACCTCTTCCTTACAAGGCTCGGCATCAATCACTTCAATACGCTCTGGATACATGGATACTAATGTTTCATAACCTTGACGCACAGCTTTATGAAATGAACTTTCTTCTTGGTCCAAACGATTCAAGTCGCCACGAAGATTCATACGTTTTTTACCCGTTTCTACACTAACGGATAAAAATAGAGTCTTTTCAGGCATACATCCATCAATCGCAAACTGATTGATATCCCATACTTCTTTTAAACCTATGCCTCGTGCAATTCCTTGGTATGCCAAACTTGAATCAATGAAGCGATCACACAATACGATCTTCTTATTTTCCAATGCTGGAAGAACAACTTCTTTTAAATGTTGTCTACGACTTGCCGCATATAATAATGCTTCTGTACGATCATCCATTTCTGTATTGTTTACATCTAATAATATATTACGAATGGATTCTGCAATCTTGCTTCCGCCTGGCTCACGAGTATAAATGCAGTCGTATCCCATTTTAATCAATTCTTCTTGTACCGCTTTACATACGGTTGTTTTTCCTGATCCATCATTTCCTTCAAATGTTATAAATACACCTTGTTTCATATTTTTCCTCACCATATATATTCAATAATTATTATTTTCTAATATCTATTCCTCATTTAAACATAGCGTTCTTCGGTTTTCAAGTGGTTATTAACATCATATTTTACGGTTTTCAAATATAATTAGGCATCAAAAAATACAGTTTTCAAAAAAATACCCATAAGCATTCAACTTATGGGTATTCCTTAATTATAATGTTTTTCCCGTCAACATTGTGTAAGCTTGAAGATATTTTTCAATTGTCTTATCCACAATCTCTTGAGGAAGTGTCCAGTCATTACCTGGATTTGCCTTTAGCCAGTCACGCGCAAATTGTTTGTCAAATGATGGTTGTGAATGACCCGCTTCATATCCGTCTGCAGGCCAGAAACGAGAACTATCAGGAGTTAACATTTCATCGCCAATAACGATATTACCATTTTCGTCTAAACCAAATTCAAATTTTGTATCCGCAATAATAATTCCTTTGCTTAAAGCATACTCAGCACATTTTTTATATAAAGCGATCGTGCAATCTTTGATCTTAGTTGCATATTCTTCACCATGTCCTGGGAAGTATTTTTCTAAGTGCGCAATACTTTGTTCAAAAGAAATGTTTTCATCGTGATCACCAATTTCAGCCTTTGTACTAGGTGTATAAATTGGTTCTGGAAGTTGTTGTGATTCTTGTAATCCTTCTGGAAGTTCAATACCACAAACCTTTCCTGTTTCTTGGTAGCTAGCCCATCCACTACCTGTGATGTAACCACGAACAATACATTCGATTGGAAGCATGTTCAATTTACGGCATAACATTGATTTTCCTTCAAATTTTTCTTGTTGGAAATATTCCGGCATATCCTTTGTATCCACACTAATCATGTGGTTTGGTAAGATATCACTTGTGTAGTCAAACCAGAATTTTGACATCTGTGTTAAAACAGTTCCTTTTTTTGTAACCTCATTGTTTAGAATTACATCAAAACAACTGATACGATCTGTCGCAACCATAATAAGGTTGTCCCCATTGTCATAAATTTCACGTACTTTTCCTTCTTTAATTGGTTTTAATTCCTGCATCTCGAATCTCCTTTTCTGCGTACAAGACAAAGATACAACTAAAACAAATTTAACACAATATGAAAATAAGGAAATCCTAAGATTTCCTTACAAATTTTTAACATTTAATGCACGAATCGCATTTAATACGGCAATAATCATAACGCCAACGTCCGCAAAAATCGCAACCCACATATTCGCAATACCAATGGCACCTAAAATCAAACAAACGAGTTTAATACCAATCGCAAAATAAATATTCTCATATACAATATGAATACACTTCTTTGCGATCTTAATGGCTTTAGAAATCTTTAATGGATCATCATCCATCAAAACAATATCTGCCGCCTCAATAGCTGCATCACTGCCTAAAGCACCCATCGCAATACCAATATCAGCTCTTGACAATACAGGAGCATCATTGATTCCATCTCCGACAAAGGCAAGATTTTCTTTCGATTGTTTTAAAGATAATAATTCTTCAACTTTATTCACCTTATCTTGAGGCAACAGCTCTGAATACACTTTATCAATATGTAATTCAGAAGCCACTTTATCTGCCACACTTTTTACATCCCCAGTCAACATGACTGTTTGTTTAATGCCAGCCTTCTTTAATGCTTCAATAGCCTCTTTGGCATGTGGCTTCAACATATCCGAAATCACAATGTGACCTGCATATTTGCCATCAATAGCCATATGTACAATGGTTCCTACAGAATGACATTCTTGATAAGGAATATTATACATCTTCATTAATTTATCATTACCTGCAAGTACTTGCACTCCATCCATTACAGCTTTAACACCATGACCACTTATTTCTTCTACATTTTCAATACGAGATTTATCAATGGTATTTCCATACGCCTTTAATAAACTTTTAGAAATAGGATGCGTCGAATAACTTTCAGCCATTGCCGCATACTCTAATAATTTCTCTTCTGGAATAGTCGCATGATGAATCCCTGCCACCTCAAATACACCTTGTGTCATTGTACCTGTTTTATCAAATACAACATATTTACAGGATGCCAAAGCCTCTAAATAGTTAGATCCTTTAACCAAAACGCCCTGATTGCTGGCGCCACCAATTCCGGCAAAGAAACTCAAAGGAATACTGATCACCAATGCACATGGACAAGAAATAACTAAGAATGTTAAGGCACGATATAGCCATGTGCCAAAGTCAGCAGGATTTGACATAATCAAATTGAATACTGGTGGAAGTAAAAACAATGCCAAAGCACTATAACATACGGCTGGCGTATAAATTCTCGCAAAACGGGAAATAAACGCTTCTGAACGAGATTTCTTACTTGACGCATTTTCAACCAAATCCAAAATTTTTGATACAGTAGATTCCCCAAATTCTTTTGTTGTCTTAATTTTTAATAAGCCAGTCATATTGATGCAGCCACTGATTACTTCATCATTTTCACTCACTTCTCTAGGCAAGCTTTCCCCTGTTAAAGCCGCTGTATTTAGAGTAGAACTTCCTTCAACCACAATTCCATCAATAGCCACTTTTTCACCAGGTTTAACCACAATAATTGTACCAATCTCAACTTCATCCGGATCTACTTGTTCAAGATTTCCATCCTCATCTTCAACATTGGCATAATCCGGACGAATATCCATTAATTCCGTAATGTTTTTGCGACTCTTACCTACCGCATAACTCTGGAACCATTCCCCAATCTGATAGAACAACATAACAGCTGTTGCTTCATCAAAAGATTTCAAACCAATAGCACCTACTGTTGCGACAGCCATCAAAAAATTCTCATCAAATACCTGACGATTTCTAATTCCTTTAAAAGCCTTAAGAAGAATATCATAACCAATTTCTAGATAGGCCACTAGAAACAAAGGAATTTCAATATATTCGGGTAGTTTTGCGACCTTAATTATAATAAAAAGAATACTCGCAACAATAATTCGCTTTAACATCTTTTTCTGTTTCTTGTTCATACTTATCTCTACCTCTCCAAAAACATTAATTGTTCAATCATTCAACTATAATAATTGAAAAATAGAGATGCTTTCGCATCTTACTTTTCATTAAAAGAAAATTTCGCAATCATCTTCTACTTTTTTACAATTTTCTAAAACACGAGCCATGACTTCTTTAGGTTGAACTCCATCTTCAAATTCAACATTCATCTTTAACATCATGAAGTTTACAACCGCATTCTTTACGCCTTCTGTATTATTAGCAGCTACTTCCATTTTGTTTGCACAGTTTGCGCAATCTACATCAATCTTATAACTCTTTTTCATATTATTTTCCTCCACATTTGAATAGTTGAACATATATTCAACTTTTTACACTTTCATTATATAGGATTCATACATGATGTCAATAACTTTTTGACAATTGTTCAATCATTCAACTATAATAAAGAAAAAAGGAGAACATATGATTGGTACACATTGTGACTGCAAGCCTAAAAATACAGAATTAGTACAAGAAGTAAAAGAAAACATGCCGGCCTTTGATGAAATTATGAACCTATCAGATTTCTTTAAAGTCATGGGCGATAGTACACGCCTTCAGCTTTTATTATCCCTTCAACAAAGCGAAATGTGCGTATCGGATTTAGCCAACGTACTCGATATGACAAAATCTGCCGTATCACATCAATTAAAGGCACTACGCCTTTCTAAACTCATCAAATCTAGAAAAGAAGGAAAGACAGTCTACTATTCATTAGATGATGAACATATTGAAACCATTCTAGGCATGGCTTTTGATCATACAAAGGAACATTAAGAGGAAGATCGATTCTTCCTTTTTTTTATGCCCTTTTTTCTAAAATTCAAACACAAAACAAAGTCGATTATGTAATTGAGACATATGTATCATATATGCGAAATATACAAAAATTTGTCATATAAAACAGATAACGTTTACATTGATAAAAAGACTTGAATTTCAAAATCATGAGAACTAAAATACGAGCTTATAGAAAAACGAATTTTGTCTTAATTCGTAAATTCACGGATTATCTCCATCGTTTTTTTATTGTTTTGAAAGGAGGAGCTATGGAAGAGTTCACAAAAGAACTACTCGACCAGTTAAACGTTGACACCGCGTTTACTATCGGTCCCTTTGCGATTAGTGAATCTGTTGTCATCACATGGGTTGTCATGGCTATACTTGTTTTACTTTCTGCTTGGTTAACACGAGGACTCAAAGTTCATAATCCAGGCAAGAAACAAATTGTAGCGGAAAGTATTGTCATATGGCTAGATAAATTCACAATCTCCATGCTTGGTGAAAATGCCAAAGAATACAGTACCTACATTTCAACCATCCTATTATATATAGGTCTTGCGAATATCATTGGTATCTTTGGTATGAAACCCCCAACCAAAGATATGAATGTCACTATCGCACTAGCACTTATGAGCATTGTATTGATTGAAATCAGTGGAATACGAGCTAAAGGCATGAAAGGCTGGATCAAAAGCTTTACTCAACCCGTCGCCGTTGTTACACCCATCAATATTCTTGAAGTGTTTACACGTCCTTTATCACTGTGTATGCGTCTATTTGGTAATGTCATTGGTGCCTTCGTCATTATGGAAATGATCAAAATGGTCGTTCCTGTCTTTATACCTACTGTATTTAGCTTGTACTTTGATTTCTTTGATGGATTCATTCAAGCTTATGTATTCGTCTTTTTAACATCACTATTTATCGCAGAAGCGACAGAAACAGAATAAATTAGGAGGAAATAAAAATGAGTTTAACAGCAATCGGAGTTGGAATGGCAGCACTTGCCGTTATTGGTGGAGGATTAGGTATTGGTTTTGCGACAAGCAGTGCCGTAAAAGCCATCGCCCAGCAGCCAGAAGCTCACGGAAAAATTCGTAGTACCTTATTAATTGGTGCAGCTTTAGCTGAAGCAACAGCCATCTATGGATTTGTATTAGGTATTTTAATCATTTTAATGGTGAAATAGGTGGGATAATCTATGTTAAGAATTGATTCCAATATTCTTTGGACAATCATCAATCTACTTATTTTATATGCACTGATGAAACATTTTCTATTTCAACCAGTACATGACATTCTTGAAAAGAGAAAACAAGAAATAGAATCTGATTTTGCCTTGGCAAATCAACAAAAACAAGAAGCTCTTGAATCAAAAAACAAAGCCAATCAACAGCTTGAAAATATGCAGACAATTTGTGATGGCATGCTAGCGGATGCAAAAGAAAAAGCCAGCCTTGAATATGAACAAATTATTGCGGATGCAAATAAAAAATCCGATGAAATGATTGAACAAGCTCGCACCAAAACGATTGAAGCTGCCAATGAGGAAAAGGCAAAAGCTAAATCTGAAATCGCAGATTTGATTAATAAAGCGGCTGATAAAATCACAAATACAAAGAGCGATGAAAAACTATATGATGATTTTTTAAAGGAAATGAAATAAATGAACAACGAAAATTTAAACGCAACCTTACGCTGTGTAACAAGGCCTAGTGCAGCGCAAGAAGAAAAAATAAAGACATTCCTTAAAAATAAATACCAGGCCGAAAATATTACACTAACCATCTCTATTGATCCAAGTGTACGTGGAGGCTTTATTCTAAGCGCAAACAACGATGAATACGATTGGTCTACACGTTCTCGCCAACAACAGCTTCAAGAACAAATTCAGGCGGCTCGAGATAAAGCTATTCAAATGAAAAAAGATGGAACACTTATGTCCATTTTAAAAGAGGCTATCGAACAATTTGAAGCCACTTCCCAAGAAAATGAAGTTGGCTATGTCGAAACAATTGGAGATGGTATCGCAACCATTTCGGGACTAGATCATGCGATGTATGGAGAAGTTGTTGTTTTTGAGAATGGTACAAAAGGAATGGTACTCGATATCACAACCGAAAACATCGGTGTTATTCTATTTGATACAGAAGGTACTATTGGTCAAGGTACAAAGGTTTCTCGAACAAAAAAACAAGCAGGTATGCCAGTCAGCTCTAATTTTCTAGGACGTGTCGTGGATCCACTTGGAAATCCAATTGATGGACTTGGTCCTATTGAAGCCGCTGAAATGCGTCCTATCGAAGAACCCGCCCCAAGCATTATTGACCGTAAACCTGTCACAACTCCTATGGAAACCGGTATTCTATCCATCGATTCTATGTTTCCTATTGGAAGAGGACAGCGTGAATTAATCATTGGGGATCGTCAAACGGGTAAAACTTCAATCGCATTGGATACTATACTAAATCAAAAAGGAAAAGACTGTATTTGTATTTATGTCTCTATTGCCCAAAAGGCAAGTACAGTGGCTAACCTAGTCAATACATTAAAGAAAAATGATGCGATGGGATATACCGTTATTGTAAACTCTACGGCTGCCGATTCAGCCAGCCTACAATATATTGCCCCTTATTCTGCAACTTCTCTAGCTGAATACTTTATGCATCAAGGCAAAGACGTACTTATTGTTTACGATGATTTAAGCAAGCATGCCGTTGCCTATCGTACGATCTCCTTATTACTAGGAAGATCTCCAGGACGTGAAGCCTATCCAGGTGATGTATTCTATTTACATTCTAGACTACTAGAACGTTCTTCTAGATTAAATTCAGGAGGATCCATCACAGCTCTTCCAATCATCGAAACTCAAGATGGAGATGTAAGTGCATATATTCCAACCAACGTTATTTCAATTACCGATGGTCAAATCTTCTTGGAAAGTGATTTATTCTTTGAAGGACAAAGACCTGCTGTTAATGTTGGATTATCTGTTAGCCGTGTCGGTGGTGCCGCTCAAACTAAAGCCATGAAAAAAGCATCTGGATCTTTACGTATCAATTTAGCTCAATACCGTGAAATGAAGGAGTTTACACAATTTGCCTCCGATTTAGATGATGCGACAAAACGACAACTTCAACACGGACAAGTACTTATGGAGCTTTTGAAACAACCTTTAAACCACCCTATGTCACATGCAGACATGGTTATTATTCTAGTAGTTGCAGACGCAGGAATTCTAGATGATTTGAATTCAAAACAAGTCAAAAAAGAAGAAACAAAATTATTAGATTGGTTTAATGAAAATCACAGTGAAATCAGTCGTGAGATCAATACAACTAAAAAACTGGATGACAATTTAAAAACAAGAATCATTACACTAGCTAAACAATATAGAGGACAAGAATAATGTCACAAATCCGAGAAATCAAAGATCGAATGAATGGTATTCAATCGACTATGAAGATCACAAAAGCCATGTATATGATTTCTTCAACCAAAATGAATACGGCCAAACAAAAAGCTGCAAATACCGATCCTTATTTTTACTCATTACGAAAACAGATTTTGACAATCCTTCAAAATCTTCCTGATCACTTTGAACATCCTTACTTAGATAGTCGAGAATATATTGACGAGAAACATCAAAATAAGGCCATCATATGTGTTACTGGAGATAAAGGGTTGGCCGGTGCCTACAACCTTAATGTTTTAAAGCTAACTGAACAAATCATTAAGGCTCACCCAAACTATAAGCTCTATATGATTGGAGAAGTTGGAAGACAATACTTTTTAAGACGACACATTCCGGTTGAAGAAAGTTTTCTATATACAGCGCAAAATCCAACTTTGAGTCGTGCAAGATCCATTTCGAGTAAAATGCTTGAACTGTATGCTGAAAAAACAATCGATGAAGTATTAATTATCTATACACGTATGGATCAACACAATCAATTTACGGTCGATGTTGAACAGTTACTTCCTTTGTATCGTTTAAATCAGGAAGTTGAAGTTGGTGGACAAACCATTCACTCCATTCAGTTGGAGCCTAGCCCTGCTGAATTATTAAACATTGTCATCCCTGATTATTTATCTGGATTTATTTATAGTGCCCTTGTTGAATCTTATGCATCCGAAAACTTTGCGCGTATGCAGGCAATGGATTCAGCAAATAAAAACGGTGAAGAATTATTAAACAGTTTATCTTTACAATACAATCGTCAAAGACAAGCAAAAATCACACAAGAAATAACAGAGGTTGCAGCTGGTGCCAAAGCTAGAAGGCAACAGCTACAAAAGAAGAAAAGGAGTCAATCCACATGCAAATAGGAAAAATCACACAAGTTATAGGCCCTGTTGTAGACGTACATTTTGATGAAACGCCACTTCCATATATTCAAACCGCTTTGCAGGTTGATAACCACGGCAAAAAAGTTGTAATGGAAGTTATGCAGCACATTGGAACCGATACAGTTCGTTGTATCATGTTATCGCCTAGTGAAGGCTTACAAAAAGATATGCCTGTCTTATCTACGGGAATGGGCATTGAAATTCCAGTTGGAACACAAAATTTAGGTCGTTTGTTTAATGTTTTGGGAGATACAATCGATGGAAAAGAAGCGATTGATACAGATACATATTGGCCTATTCACAGAAAACCACCAAAATTTGAAGATCAATCTCCTGTCACAGAAGTTCTTGAAACAGGAATCAAAGTTATTGACTTATTAGCACCATATGCCAAAGGTGGAAAGATTGGATTGTTTGGGGGTGCCGGCGTTGGAAAAACCGTACTGATCCAAGAATTGATTCGAAATATTGCCAGTGAGCATGGAGGCTATTCCATCTTTACAGGTGTTGGAGAAAGAAGTCGTGAAGGAAACGACTTATATACTGAAATGAGTGAATCCGGTGTAATCAAGAACACTGCACTTGTCTTTGGACAAATGAATGAAAGTCCAGGAGCCAGAATGCGTGTTGCCGAAACCGGACTGACTATGGCCGAATATTTCCGTGATGTTGAACATAAAGATGTATTATTATTTATCGACAACATCTTCCGTTTTGTACAAGCTGGATCAGAAGTTTCTTCTTTACTTGGACGTATGCCATCCGCCGTTGGTTACCAACCTACTTTAGCGAATGAAATGGGACAACTTCAAGAACGTATTTCTTCCACAAAAAACGGATCCGTTACTAGTGTACAAGCTGTATACGTTCCTGCAGATGATTTAACTGACCCTGCTCCCGCAACAACATTCGAACATTTGGATGCGACAACCGTCTTATCTCGTAAAGTTGTTGAACAAGGTATTTATCCAGCTGTAGATCCACTTGAATCAAGTTCAAGAATTCTTCAACCCGATATTGTAGGTGAAGAACACTATGAAACAGCTCAACGTGTTTTACAATACCTTCAAAAATATAAAGAACTACAAGATATTATTGCCATTCTAGGAATGGATGAACTAAGTGATGAAGATAAAACCGTTGTAGCTAGAGCTCGTCGTTTACGTAACTTTATGGCTCAACCATTCCACGTAGCTGAACAATTTACTTCAATCCCGGGAAAATATGTTCCTCTACAAGATACAATCAAAGGCTTTAAAGCAATCTTAGATGGAGAAATGGACGAATATCCTGAAAGTGCTTTTTTCAATGTAGGAACCATTGAAGAAGTCAAAGAAAAAGCGAAAGAAGTATAATCATGGAACTTTTTGATTTAAAAATCATGGCCAGTGATCACGTGTTTTATAATGGTAAAGCACAAGTATTAACGATACACACACCCAATGGAAGTAAACAATTTCTTGCACATCATGCCAAGACAATCTACGCAATTACGCCTGGGCTTTTAAAAATCCGAAAAGAAGATAATTCTGAAATTGAAGTCGTTAGTGGCTATGGATCCATGATCTTTTCAAACAACCAAGCTGAAGTCTTAGTTGATACATGTGAAACACAAGAAGAACTAGATGCAAGAAGAGCCAAAGAATCTTTAGAACGTGCTAAAGAAAGA
>UMJE01017550.1_pt1 | contig 28675 bp, 43 predicted proteins | sample 1965971 | NCBI WGS metagenome assembly UMJE01 (sample SAMEA4836143, study PRJEB28245) | human gut metagenome | biome: gut microbiome; material: fecal sample | place: Denmark | collected 2008 | reverse complement strand
CAAAGAAAGATAATAGAGGTGTGAAATTAATCACACCAATATTTGTTTGCATCTGTTATATGCTCTTCTTCGATTTCTCTTGGAACAAAGTATTCTTTATGAAATTCACTTTGCAGTTCATCAAAACTTATTGGGCTACCATAACCATTATACATATCTTTTGTTGTTTCATGCCTTTCCATTAATGCAAATAATATTCTACGCAACATACTAGGATGTGCTAAAGGAAAAGCTAACTGTTTTATGTTCATTCTCTGTGAACTATCTTTGATTTTAATTTTAAAACAAACTTTGTTATTATACATTTGCGCCCCAAGCATAACAAACACATTACATCTTGTTCCTGTGCTTTCAATTTTGTTTACCAGTTCCACAAATTTCACGCCTTGTTCAATCATTTTATCTGCATCCCATCCTGCATTATAACAAATATCTTTCGTTATGTTTACAACTTTATTTTTTGTTATAACACGTTTGCTGTTTACCATGTTTGTAGGTATTCCCTGTAAGTATCTTGGAACTGAACACTGATACCCTGCTACACTATAAAACTGTTTTGTTTTAAATCCATCACCTGTTTTAAATGTACCAAGTTTTGTATTTAACCTTTGTGCGCCACTGTCCCATCCATGTTTTAATAAGTTCATAGCCTCATTAAAATCATTTGTTTTTGTGAATGAATATACACCTTCTACTGATGCCATATTAGCTTTATATCCTTCTGTCACTTCATGTTTATCTATGAAGTTTAATACTTCTGAGATACTATTAAAAGTTATTTTATTTAACATTTTTTATTTCCTCCAATTTGTTTTCTTTTTGTTTTGTTCTGTAATTATAATAACATAATACGAAACAAATATCAAACACTTTTTGTTTTATTTTGTTATAAATAAATTTTTGCACCTTGCCTGTTTGCGTCCTAAGCGTCCACTCCACATGCTGTTTATCTTTTTCTTTGTTTTGATTATACATTATTTATGTTTTTATGTCAATATAAAAATGGGATAAATTAGAACATATGCAGAACATAATAAAATGCGATTTAAGACAGTTTATACATTAATGCTATAATTTATACATATGCATATATTAAATGCCTTAAATAAACGAATAAACGATTATAAGAGCAAAAGAAAAGGAAACCTTTCGGTTTCCTAAATCTTATTAGATATTATCTATTTCCTCAATGAAACTATCATATAACCTTTCTCTATCTTCATTTGTTATGATTTCCATGTCCCTCATACTATTTATATATCCTTTAAATTCTGACTTATAATCTCTATAATATATTGCAAAGTCCTTTACATCTATTTCACCTTTCTGCATTTGTTTAATTCTATGTGCGATTCTTCCTAATAAAAAATTTCTTCTTTCAATAATTTTCTGCAATGCTAATGTTCTCATTTTATTTTTCCTTCCTTTATGTTTATGTTTGCTTTGTTTTATTTGTTGATATTATAATATTACTTATGTTTTGTTTTGTTAATAACAAAATGAAATATTTTTAAATAAAAAATAGGATGCATTTCTGCATCCTTTAATTCATTCATCAATTTAATAACCCTTCTTTTATGCACTCTTCAAAATGTTTACATCCTCTACAACCATGTAATTTACAAATACCACAAGATTCCTTAATACAATATTCTGTTCCTGTAAATTTACATAAAGAATCGTCACAAGAATATTTTTCTGCTTCCATTGCTTCTTCTCTTAATTCATCAATCTTGTTAAACATTAAAATTTTTCCTCCTTTAACTTTTGTTTTGTTTCTGGTAAGAATCCATACATAGCGATACAATATGAATCTGCCATATCATCATTAATTTTACAAGGCACTTTCTGACCGTCTATTTTGACGTTTATAACGCCTTTTGTACCTTTACCCTTGTATTCCTCCACTATGTATTTCAAAAGCCCTTTCTGCTTCAAATAAACGATTGTACGGTACTTCTCTGGATTGATTCCATATGGATTTTGTAGTGGCTTACTGTCACCTACTATTTGTGCTTTCCATGACCTTGTATCAACGCTGTATGTAGGTATATTGTAATCTTGCCCTATTGCTATAATAACAGATAGCAATGCTCCTGTGGCTTTTATATATGCTTCTGATAAAAAACCTTGTGAACGCAATCTGATACGTTCTACAATGATTGTAATGTCATCAAAGTTCTTTTTCCTTAGCCTGTTTATTTGTTGCCTTAAATATACATCTAAATGTCTGCGCTTGTCAACATTTGTTTTGCAATCTTCAAAATTAACAGAATGGATGCATATTATTTGTTTGTCTTTTAAAATTGTTATTCCTGTTCTTGTATAACTTTCGTCTATTCCTATTACTACTTTCGACATTGCTGTTCATACCTTTTCTTTCTTGCCTGTGCCATTCTTTTTCTAAATGCTTGCTTATCTTCAACTGTATTGTACTTTGTGTAAGTATCTTTTGTTATCTGAATATGGTGTATATTCTTTTTAAACCAACTTTGTTTTACTTCTTTAAATACTCGCAAAGTTTGATTCCATATAAGATAGTTACTTCCAATCTTACCGCAATACTGACAAACATATTTATTGCCACTTGACGTAAAAAATCTAAACAACTGCCCTAATTTAATTGTTTTTCCTTCTCCAATCCAATCAGAACAGCCACCGGTTTTCAATTCCTTTTCTGATTTTACTGTAAATGGAACAAAACCAAACCTCCCATTGCTATCACATCCATATTGAATGTTACCATGTTCCGTTATCTCTTTTTGTTCTCTATTTAGGTAAAAACAATTAAAACACGATTCTATCATACTTTTGTTTCTCCTTCTTCTTACATTCTTCCGCAACTTCTTTGTTACTTCCTATTATTTTAACAGTTATATCCTTTTGTTTTAATCTCTCAAAAAAGTTATCTTGTACATACTGTACTTGATATGCTTTTCTGTTGAAAAATAACAACCTATGATGACCACCTATTCTGGATTCTAACTTGCCACAATACACTGCCTTTTCTTTTCCACTAATTTCTAATATGTCACCAAACTTTATTTTTGTTTTAGCCATTGTTTGCATATTTCCTTTTCTGTAAATACTGGGTAACGATTCGGTTTAATTCTAATGCCTGTATTTATGTTTTCATTTTCGCACATGAATGTTGTTACCCATTTTCCTATGTCTTTTGCTTTGTCAGAACCGCATACAACTTTTATTAAGTCCATACTATATATGTTTTTGTCATTGTATACTGTTACGTTTCGTACTTTACATTTGCATACAATGTTTTCTGTATAACCTTCCCTTTTGCTTGCAAATACCATATACACAAATTGTTCTGGCATAATCAACATCGGTTCTATTTTGTTCACCTTCTTTGCTTTACATTCTTTTGTTTCACACTCCATGCAATCTAAATAAGTTACACGGAGTGCATATGCTTTGCAATATTTAGCCATTAATTTCCTCTGAAACTTTGAACAACTCTGATAGCATATTAGCATATAATGTTGTATCTGTTACGTTAGATGGAACTTCTACTTTCTGCTCAACTCCATCTTTTGAAATAACATATATAGTTTTACTAATATACTGCTTTAACATTGTTACCTCAAAGCCTTATCATTGTATTTGCACATACGTATTCTTTGATAAACTCTCTTAAACTCATTTCAATCTCTCCTTTTTTCTTCTAAAACATACGTCACGCATAGGACATTCCTGCACCTTTTTACTTCCATAACATGAACATTGTTTGTGCCGCTTAACTAATTTATTTTTGTTTTCCAGACTGCTTTTATGTTCCTGTATTTGTTCTAATCTTCTAATGTACGGTGCTATTTCACTTGGATTATACTCATACTTGTACACTTTAAACTCTTGCGTGTTTTTATTATCACATAAAACAATTCCGTTGTGGATTCCTGTTAAGTACATGTATAGCTGGCATTGTTTTCTTCCGCTTGCATGATACTTTTGTTTTTTGAATGTGAATGTATTTACGCTTTTAATTTCAATGACATAAGGTATTTTTTTTACGTTATCATCATATACGCTTTCAAGCTTATAATCCTCTGGAATAGCGCATATAATGTCTGGTGTATATGATAAGTCGTAGTCATTATCAAAACGGCTATAATCGCAATCTAACGGCTTACACAACCCACCACGGATAAATAACCTTTGCCACTTCTCATGTATTGCATCACCCTCTGCAAATATACGTTTTAATCCTACCTTTGTTTGTTCACCTTGTAATTGTTTGTAAAACAATGATAACACCTGTTGCCTATAACAAAATTTATCATCTGATACAATGATTGCACTTGCATGTAATCCTTTTCTTTCCTGTGTTTCTGCTCCCCTTGTCATTACTGACTTGAGGAATTTAAGTTCTTCTGGAATGTTTTTGTCAAGGTAAAACAATCCATTCAACATGTGTTCTATTTGTTGTTCTTCTGTGCTTTGTATTTTTGTAAAACTCTTTTCTGCATCCTTTTTTATATCTTCTAATAATCCCATGTTCTACTCCATTTTATATACAGATATGATTACTGTTCTGCTATGCCCTGTTGTTTTGCAAAAACGATTGACAGCTTTTGCTTGTGTTGTAGCATAAACAAAAAAGTTATTTATTGTATAGCCATCAATCGTTTTGCGTTTAAATGTAATTATGTATCTATGCATCAACCAAGCATTTCCTTGTATTTCTTTTTGTGTTCTTCCATTATTTCTTTTCTTGTGCTGTCAAGTTCTGCAAAATCTACAAAACCACGCTCAAAAAACATAGGGATTTCACAAGACTGCATCGGATTGCATACTTTTGATTTTACAACTTTTACTTTCATCACAATACCGATACGCTCTTTTGCTTCTGTATTAAATGGATTATGATTGGGTATCTCAATCCAACCTTTTCTTGCAACCTGTATTCTCAAAGATGCACTATGTTTCAATTTATGACCGCCCGGCGTTTGAATATTGTCACCAAAAGGCAATGCGTTCATTTTGTCACGAATCTGATTAATAAATACAACCGTTGTTCCTGTTTGCTCGATCACATCTTCCAATGTTGGCAAATACTTGTCCATTAATCTTGCAACACCTCCGATACGCATTTCCTGTTCACTGTCTGTATTTACTGCTTTTCTTATTTTGTCTATATCATCCTTTGGTTGCATTGATGGAACACTGTCAATCATTACTAATGGGATTCCTTCTTCTGCAAATCTAATAGCACGATTAAATGCTTTTTCTCCATACCTTGCTCTATACACAAGCATTTGTTTTGGTCTGTTTCCAAACAGTTTTGCACGTTCCGCATCAAACGTACCTTCAATCGGTATGTCTAAGCACATTTCATGCTGTGCGCATAACTGATAGCCAAGGGTTGTTTTTCCTGCGCTTTCTGCACCGAATATCTCAATAACACGACCTTTTGGTACACCACCACCAATGATGTTGTCAAGGTCAACCAGACCTGTACTCCAACGTGCTATTTTAAGTGCATCTGTTTTACTCCCAAGACTGTATACAGAACCTTGTTCTTTTTTATCAATCTCATTGCATAATCGCAAAATACCTTCTTTATTTAATCCTTTTTTCATATTCTTCAATTCCTTTTTCCATTAATGTTCTAAGCTTTGTTGCAATTTCCAAGTAACGGCTTTCTATTGTATCTGTTACAAACTTTGTTTCGCAATAAATTACAAGTTCATCAAATTTGTTTAAATACCATTCTGCCTTTTTCAAGTCCTCAAGTTTGTTTTTGAACTTATGTCTCCAGACATATTTATATGCATTTGTCACGCAATATTCTGCCGTATGTTTCGCACCGAATACCATAATCATTGTATCAATACATTCAATCGAACATTGCTGTTTATAATGTTCTGGATTTACATGTTTTTCAATCTGAAATTCCTTGTCCTTAAAAGCATCTTGTCTCAAACCACTATTTTTTATTGCTTCTATTTTTTCATAGTCTTTTTCTTTCTTTTCATTGCATACTTCTGAATATGACTTTGCCATTGTTTTTTACCTCACTATTTTACTATGCTAAATAATATCCCTTTTCTTTTACCATCTTGTAATCTTCAAACGATAAAATAATATGTTTTTGCTTTTCAATACATCCATAACAATTAACGTCACAAACTAGTTCATACACTTTTGTTTTATCATCTAAAAATTTCTCATGTTCATATGTAATGTTTGTTACATAATTCTCTAATATGTTCATATTGCTACCTCGCCATTAATGTGCTGTTATATTTGATTACTCTTGAAAGATATTTTTGTTTGTTGAACTCCAATGCTCCCTGCTCTTTCAGAATGTCGATTACACGGCTTGTAACGCTTCTGCCTTTACATCTATCATAGAAATCGTCAAAGTCCTTAAATGAGCCTTTTAAACGCTCCTGCGCTATTGTCTCTGCCGCTTTATCTCCTACGCCTTTAATAATGCTCAATCCCTGCTGTATTACCTTTTCACCATCTACTTTTCGTATTGATGTTTTTGCTGTGTAGTTTACATGCGGTAACATGACCACTGCGCCATCTTTTACTGCACATTCTGAATATTTAAAAATATCTGCATCATTTTTTGCATACTTCATTTTCACATACCAGAACTCCGTTGGATAATACACTTTGTAGTACATCTGGTCGATACTAATTAATGCATAACCTGTTGAATGTCCTTTGTTGAAACCATAAATTAACATGCTCGCCCATATGCTATTTGTTTGTTCTTTTGTTAACCCTTCCTGTCTGCATCCTTTGTAGAAATCTTTTTTCATTTGTTCAATAATTGGAACATATTCTGGTTTTGTAAGGTTCTCTGCTTTTTTCATTATTTTAAGCATATCAAAAGATTGCTGTGCTGTCAAGTGTCCAACTTTCTGTGCAACTTCTACTGTTTGTTCTTGGTATAGCATTGTTCCATATGTTTCTTGCGTGTATTTGTAATACGGTGTATTTGTGTCAACTTTACCAGATAATTTGTTGTGTGCATATGTTTCATGCATATGTAATTGTAACGGTGCAGGTCTGTTTAGAGCATTTACGGCTATAATGTCATTGATACAATCACAATGTATCATATCAAGGATTTTTCTAGGTGCTGATTTTTCCATCTGAAAAATACCATCCGTATTTCCTTTTCTGAATCCTTCAATAACTGCTTCGTCCTGTTCATCTGCTTCTGTAATCTTATGCTTTGTTTGTTCTTCTAACTCACGCATTTCAGACATTGTTTTAAGTCCCAACATGTCAAACTTTACACAATTAATATGTTCAAGGTCATCCTTGTCAAAGCATGAACTTAATGCACCTGTTTTTCTGTCACGCATGATAATACAGGTATAATTAGATATATCAGTTCCAACTACTGCAACACCTGCGGCATGTTTTCCTAAATATTTAATTTTACCATACAACTTGCAAAAATGTTTTATAATGTTATCATAATTTTCATTAAATTCTATTGTTCTATAACCTGCTTGTAATGCTTGTATGTTCAATTCATCATCCATTACAAATGTTCTAATATACGACTTAATTTCTGCGATTGTTTGTTTATTTTCTCTGGCTTCATATTCGTCTACTTCCTTTGTTGTTTTAAGTCCACAAACTCCTGCAAGGTCATTTACAAGGTTATCAATTCCATACATACCATATGAACATATTTGTATTGCTTTTCCTTTGTATTTACTTATTACATAATCAATAACTTCCTGTCGTCTGTCTGTTTCAAAATCAACGTCAATATCTGGCAAGGTTTTCTTTTCTTTACGCATAAAACGACTAAAATCAAGATTGTATTTAATACTGTCAACATCTGTGATTCCTATTGCATATGCTACCTCACAATTACATACAGAACCACGTCCTTTTCCAACTTCTATTCCATGTTCTTTCGCCCAATTAATGTAGTCTCTTACTATAAGGAAATAATCTGCGAATCCATGATGATTAATTACCTCAAGTTCATGTTTACATCTTTGTATATATTGTTTGTTTGATTTGCCTTTTTGTTTCAACCCATGTTTTACAAGGTTCAATAATTCCTGTTTACTATCTTCCAACCCAAGGTCTGGCAATTCAAGTTCAAGTCCATCTAAGATATTGTCTTCTACTTTGTCATAGATTTCTTTCATGTTATCTACAAAACGCTCAGCCAATCCAAAAGCGTTTTTAAATTTCTTTGCATAAATATTTGCGAACCGTTCCATGATTTCATATTCTGATGGCATATAACGCTCTGAATAGGTATTCTTTACATCCAATGTCGTTTTACCGATTTCATGCATTTTACAGTATGTATCAAAATCTTCTTTACTTCCAAAATGTGAATCGCTTGTCAAAATACATTTAATATGCTTTTGTTTCGCAATGCCCATCATAACATAGTCTGTTCTTTGTTGCGTTCCTTTATTGTCAATTTTATATGGCTGAATCTCAACATATAAATCTTTTCCAAAAATACTCTTGAACTTGTCTAATAACTTCTCTGCTGTTTGTTTGTTTCCATTTATGATTGCTTGTGATGTTGCTGATGCAATACAAGCTGTTGTACAAATAATTCCTTCGCTGTACTTTTCCAAAAGTTTAAAATCAACAATTGGTTTGTAATAAAATTGTTCCGTGTTTGCTATTGTCATTATATGACATAAGTTTTTATAACCTTGTAAGTTCTTGCAAAACAGATTTAAATGGTAGCTTTTTCTCTGTGGATTTTCCTTATTGAACTTTGGCTGAAAATACACTTCACACCCCATTACTGGTTTTATACCTGCTTCATTGCATGCTTGATAATGTTTTATTAATCCACTAATAGAACCATGATTACTACTTCCTAATGCCCTATAACCAAGTTTCTTCGCAACCTGTACAAGTTGCTCTGGTTTTCCGAATCCATCAAATAATGAGTATTCATCATGCCTATGTAAATCGAAAAAATTCAATTTTTCCGCCACTCCTTTTTTGTTTTCTTTTCTCCATTATAACATCTCCATTATGACAAAAGGGTTGACTATGTCAACCCTAAAATTGTTTTTAATTTGCTTTTTCGTCAGAACACATATCAAGGTATCTTTCAATACGTCCAATCCTATTCTGAATTACGTCACACTCTTTTGCAAGGTTGCTGTATGAGTTCCACATGTCTGCATTAATTGCACTCATACGGCTCTCTGCTTCCATTTCCATACGCTGTTCTCTTCTGCCTTTTGCTTCTGCTCTTCGCAATTCCTGCTCAAATCTTCTTCTTGTGATAAACATTTTTTATTCCTCCCATTCATCCTCTGAATCATCGTCTTCCCAATCATCGTTGTTTTCTTCTTCGTCTGCTTCTTCCAAAAGGTCAATGTAGTATTCTTTTGATTTTCTTGGTTTACAATCAATGTCACGTTCTTTACAGAGTTTGAAAAGTTCCTGCGGTTTCATACTTTCATAATCTGTTTCGTTTGTTTCATCATCTTCCCAATCATCTTCCCAATCATCATCCTGAGGTTCAGATTTTGCTTTTGTTTTTGTTTTGTTTGTCTTTTTCTTTGGCTCATCCTCTTCCTCTAAATCCTCACTATTATCGGCAGGATAAGCCTTATCAATGTATTTTAAAATTGCACTGTCAGAAAGTGCTTTTACTTTTGTATTTCTGAATTTCATCTTGTCAAGCGGAATGACTGAAAAAGTTTTGTTTTGCTTTGAACCTACTTGCTTAATCTCATAATCCCTGTCACATAATGTTCCGTAGCTTTCGTATAATGATGCCATTGAAGGAATTGGTGAACACTGATTTACTGCAAAGAAAAGTATCTTTACTTCCTTGCTTTCATAATCGTACACACTCCATGCATACATGTTTCTTGTTCTAAGGTTTTCATCCTCACAATACTCACATTCACGCCCATATTGTTCCTGGCATGGAACATTTACACCTAATGCAAAACTGTCATGCATTTTAACTTTAAGCCCTTCTTCCATATCCGAGAGGAAACGAACTCTATACTTTGTTCCATCTTTGAAGAACATAAACTTTCCTTTGCTGTTACCGCTTTTCTGAATCTCACTTTTGATTTTAGAAATACTGATTTTTCCCATTTGTTTAAATCCTCCTGTTTGTTTTACGCTTTTGATACTCTTACTTTATAATCATCAATCTGTAATGCACAAAAGTCTTTTGCACTGAAAACACAACCTCCAAATTCAATCCAGCCATTTTTATCATTTAAGATTGTTTCTTTATAGACTTTTGCAATTTTTTCAACTGATTCAATTAATTGTTCCCCTGCATCCTTTCCGATTGATTCTGCAAGTTTTGCATCAAAATCATCTTTGTTTTCTTCACGTTTCATATTAAATACTGGCTCATACATTTCAACCAGTGTTTTATATTCTTCGCTGTTCTCATTATATTCCCTTCAGATTACTTTGTCAATATTTAATTTTTGCATCGTTAATTTATGATATGCAACCATTTTCAGTTTTACTTCAATCACAATATTCATGTGCCTTTATGCTCCTTTTAACGGCTCGTATAGCCGTTTTTATTTCTTCCTCAGACATTTCCCCACAATCCTTTTTATCTTCTGGATATGGAAATCTGACAACCTTAAAATAGCGTTTCAAAAGTTCTGTTCCTTTTTCTCCACATTTGTCGTTGTCCAATGCCGATACAACAGTTGTTATGTTTTGCGCTTTTAACTTTTCTAACTGTCCATCTGACAAATGCCATCCAAGTAATGCACAAACATTTTTTACATGTCCCCTTGTTTTAATGCTCAAATAATCCATAAATCCTTCGCACAAAAATACTACGCTATTTTTTTTATATGTTCCGCACAATGTTTCACGCTTTCTAAAACCATCATTGTACAAATACTTGCGTTTCTGTGCTGTGTATTTATTTGTTGTTCTTCCAACCCACCCTTTAAACTTTCCATTGTCAAGAATCGGAAAAACAAACGGATAAGCTACGTTGTAATTTGTTCTACAATCTGCTATGTTCAATGCTTTCGCATTAAAACCTCTTTGCTTCATATAGTTCAATGTTTCAATTTGTTCTTTTGTTTCGGCTTTGTTCCAATCAATGCTTTTTAATCCATAAAAATAATCGTGTGCTTCAATCAATGCTTGTTTATTGTTTTTCTTTCTTTTCTTTTTAAACTTTACATTAATTTGTTTTATTTCTTCACTGTTTATTATTTGTTCTAAAAGGATGCAACATTGTAATTCATTTAATTCTGGATTTGCAAGTTTTACAAAGTCATAGGCATTTCCATTTGCTCCACATCCAAAACAGTAAAACGTACCATCATTTAAAGTTATTCTCATGCTAGGGTTTATATCATCATGGAAAGGACAAATTATATTGAACTCTGCTTGCTCTATGTCATATACTAATCCGTAGTAGATTAATACTCTTGCTAGGTCTTTGCCATCATAAATCCTCTTCATTTCCCTGTTTCTTTTCTGTGATTCTTATATAAGGCTCTCCGAGTTTTAACTCATAGCAACCGTTTATTTCTTTTTTGCTAATTTTACCTACTTCATACAATCTGTTCAACTCTACTTCATTCAACTCTTCCTGTACTTCAATGTATTTTTTAAACTTTTTTGCATCAACACCACACGCTTTTAGATACTTTACAAGTCCATTGAAATCTTTTATTGTATACGTTTTGTTGATAACTTGTTTCTGTGTTTCCTTTGATAACTTTTCTTTCAGCTTATCAAGTAACCAAGTAATTTTCTTTGTTCTTACTTTTGTTATTTTCAACTGTTTGTTGTCTTTGTAGTATTCATAACCATCATCTAAAATTATTTCAAATGTTTCAGTTCCTTTTTCAAGGTTTGAAAACATGAAATTTGAAATACTTACCTGCTCTTTGTTTCGTACTTCATTATAGTATTTGTCGAAGTTCTTCTTCTCCTGCTGTAATTCGTATAAACGCCTTACACTGTCTTTAATTGTTGTAGTTGAGTTTTTCATTAATCAACGCCCGTCCTTTCTCAGTTCTCTTGTTTCTCAAAAACTCTTTGATGTCCATAGGGTATGAACTTCTTTCATCATCTTTTCTGATATAAAACAAGTCTGAGAAAAGCAACTCCAATTCTGTTCCAAATAATGTTTTTACTCTGACTTTGCGCTGTTTTCTGTTTACTCCAACAACTTTCGCTGTTCTAAGTTTTTTATAGATGTTTCCATCTTTTGCTTCTACATAGTGCATGAATACAACTAATGAACCAACCATAAGGTTTTCATCATACACTCTCTGCTGTTTTTCATGTCCATACTTTTCAATAATTTCATCAAGCGTTTTCGCAAATGAAATTTTGTTTTCAACATTTTCTGCATGGTAAACTTTTGTTACCTTGTTGTTTGTTTTATTTTCCTGTTTTGTTTCCTCTTTCACTTCTACACACTCAGAAATCTTTTTATCAATATCTGCCTGTGCATCTTTGTTTTCGAGGTCATATTTTGTTAATCTTTCAATTAACTCTGCCTTTGTAAACTTGTGACCTTTACTTTCAAGTGTTAACCCTCTTTTTCTGCTTTCCTCTCTTAACTCTGCAACCTTCATGTTATTGTATTCCATTGTATGTTCCTCCTGTTTGCTATTTACTACTCTTATATATTAGCACATAATATTTTATTTGTCAACAAAAAAATAATCCAAAAATTATTAACATTGCATATCCCATTGCAATGGTTATTACTATTGTTCCAATAGTTTCTATCGCTTCTTTTGTCCATCTGGACAACTTTCTTTTTTTCACTACATTGCTCCTTTATAAAATCTCTTGTCATACCGTTTGCCATTTATCTCAATGACATACTGCTCTGGATATTTTGTTTTGCTTTCACCAAGAACCTGTTTTCTAAGTTCTTCTACTGCATCCATTAACGGTTTCTTTGTTTCCTCATTTAAAAGTTCTGCTCTCACAATTCTATTATCTTTCATTTGTTTTCCTCCAATTTGTTCTCTGTTTTATGTTTTGATTATACTACCAACATTTTTATTTGTCAATAATATAATCAAAACTTTTTTAACTAAATTCTTCCACCATGTCTAAACACATATGCTTCAATTACATCGCACATTTTTCTGTAATCCTCATAGTATGCATATACAATGCCATTCACTCTCGGATTTCTCTCGAACAGTTCCAACAATCTCTCGGCTGTTTCAAACTGTTCGTAACTCTTTTCTGTATTCTGCTCCATCATGTTATTGAAACATCTATCATTGTAATTGTAGAACACATGTGAATAAGTGTTCCATTTTCCTACTGGGTACATTTTCTTGTTTGTCTCTGTGTCAATTACTAATGTTCCTCTTTTTACATATTTACTCCATACATCGGTTTTTCCCTCCTTCCTTGTATGCTTATAGTATATCAGATTCAAAACGCTATATATGCCACATAAACGCCAATAAAAGGACAAATAAAAAAGGACACCTTTCGGTGTCCCTTAATCAAAACATACTGCCTATTTTCATTAGTAACTTTGCGTGTTTTCTTGTAAGCGTTCTTTCAGATATTCCAATTTCATCTGCTACTATTGAGAACGGCTTTTGTTCTTTGTAAATCAGATTTAAGATTCTTCTCTCCTTTTAATAATCACTCAAAAATTTCTCAAAAGTCGCTGTAACGTCATAAATCAAATTGTTTGCATTTGATAGCGTTGCACTATGCCCTTCAATATCAGAAACTCTAACCACAAGCGTATTATCGTTTGCAATTTTTAACGGTAACACAAACGTGATTAATACTGTCCCATTGCTTGCTATCACGGTAGATGTTTCATAGCTTCTAACAATCACATCTACCGGATTTGAACCATCCGTTGCAATGTTTTGTTTTTTTGTTATGCTTGCTTTGACATTTGCTACTTTACCCTCAAAAGGTGCTGTCCCGCTTTTCCATTTCAGTGCGATAGAAACACAATATACTCCATCTGTCAATCCTCCAATAACTAAACCACCAACAGAACCAAGCGGAAATGTTGCTTTACTCGTAGCACTTGTATTATTTACTGTTACAGGAATTTTGTCAAGTGAATAATAATCCTGTATCGACATGCTATCAATTTGGTTTTGTAAATTTCCTGCCGCATCTTCTGAAAGTTGGTCTTTCATTTTTTCAAACCATGCACCAAAAGCATCTTCGAACTGATTAAACAAATCTGTCGTTTCAATTTGTTTTACCGCTCCTGTTACGAATCCGCAATAATTGTTGTTCGCCCTTGTGTCTGTTATGTTAGCATTTGTTATTGTACTGACCCCTACCCCTATTGCTACAACTGCAAGTACAAGTTCATGTACTGTGCTTGTATTAACAGGATTTGTACTCACAACCGCATCCCTTTTATCAATTTTAATTGTTCTTTTACTCTTGTCCAATTTACATGTCACGACTGAGTTGATAGGGTATGCACTTGTATTAGAACTCATTGTTATGGTTGTATCTTCTGTCAGTTCATACCAATACCCATCAATGAAAGCACGTCCCACTTTTACTGTTACTGTTAATCCAGATTTTGCAACGACCTTTAATTGGTCTGTTGGATTTACGAACACACCATTCGTCATAAACAGACTAAACAGCTTTGCAAAATCACTCGCATCATATACACGGTCATACACTCCTGCTGTTTCGATTGCATTAAAAAAACCACTATTTTCTGCCATAATTAACCTCCTTTGTTTTATATACATATCATACTACTATTCATTGAAAAAGTCAACATATCCATACACTGTAAAATTATTTCCTGTACAAGCATATAAATCTGTTGCTCCAATGCTTGCTATTGTTTGAAATGAAACACTGCCATCAATACTAATTTTCATAAATCCATGCCACCATGTTCCGTTATTCATATTTAACAAAATAACATACTGCCACACATTTCCTCCCTTTGGTGGATATGGACAATTTGCCACATCTCCAACATACAAACCATTCAATTTTATGAATGTCCTCTTCCCATATTTGTACCATTCTCCATCGTTCGACAAAGTAAATTCGTCAGCTGGTATTGTCGGAAGTTGTTTCAATCCATTTTCAAGATTTTCAACCCTATTATCCAATGTCTTTTGTTTATTATCAAGATACTTTATGTTTACATTATTGTTCTCGATTTTATTTGCACTTTCCCTTGTTTCCTTCAATACATCCATGTTTTGTTTTAAACCGTATGAAAATCCGACGTCAATAATTTCTTGTGTTCCTGTTCCTTGTATAGTATGCACAACTGTAACTATTTGCACGTCTAACACTTTTTCTAATTCGCTGTCAATTACTGTACACCAATCTCCGATGTTATAATCAATTCCAAAAACATACTGTTTGTTTTGCTCGGTTAATGTTGATTCATATGTTCTTGTTTCCATTGCTTCTGCCGCTTTTTCATTCGTTCTTTGCTTTATTAATGTTTCATATTCTTTATCCGTCAGAGTCTTATCATCTTGTACACTTTGAATGTCCCTTGCATCAATCCATAGTTCCCTACGACCTATTCCTTTTTTGTTTTTGCTTTTTACATCACTATTTATTTCAATCTCATACCATTTTCGGCTTTCCTCTTCTCCCTCACCAGCCGTATATGCAACATTTGTGTAATTTGTTGTGTCCCTTGTATATGATGTCCTACTGATGTTGCTAAGACTTTGCGAAAAAACAACTGAAACATTGTTTTCCTTGTTCCACTTTCTTCTATCTGCTCCAAGTGTTATTGTTAATGATAACCCTTCTATGTTTGTTTTGTTTCCATCAATAACTTTTTCGGTTATAATGTTCGGTTCGATTATAAGTCCAAGCCCATCCTGTTCTAACGCAGGTTCTATTTCATCCCATATGTAGCCGCCTGTAACTTGCTTATCAATTTTACTACACTGACTATTTATCTTTGTTGCATTTTCAAGACTTATACTAATTGGAATATATCTATCATCTTTGTTTTTTAAAATATTGTCATAAATTATTCCGCCTACAAAGTTTGCAGTATTTCCAGAATAAGAAAATGTTCCTTTTATTACCCTGTTTTTTAAAACAAACTGTACCATTCTACCAGACAGTGTATATTGATTATCGTAGTCCGAATCAGCTTCTTTTTCAACTTTGTCAACAACTCCTAAAATTTTTTTATTTTTCCCATTTCTTTTTGTATCAAACAGAACATAATATTGTTCGGTTTCATCTAAAAGATATTTGTTTTCTTCAATTATTGGAACATTAATTTTAAAACTTCCAATTCCTCTAAATTCTTCTGTATACTGAGCATATGTATATTTTCTGAGTATGTCGACCTTTTTCAAAAAACTATCTAAAATTTCAATCATCTTACATCCCTCTTATATTGAAATACTGTTCTTCAAATTCGATTTTAACATCTACATTTGACATATATTGTTCATCAACACTATATGCATAATCATAAGTTCCTTTTTTTATTTTTATGAACTTACTATCATTTGTTAGATGACCTATTACATTTATTTCTTTTGTTTCAGATGCATCATGCCAAATTACATTTTCTTTCCCTGTTTCCGTTGTTACTGTTATATAATCCCCTGATCGCAACGTAACATCTTTAAATTCCAAAAATTCTTCCGTTTGTATAATGTATATCTTTGGGTCTTTTACGATTCCACCATCAGCGAATATCGTTATCACGCATCCTGCATCCGAGTCTCCACTATTTAATATTGGTACGCTTCTCCTTTTTATTATTTCCCCAAAAACAACACCACCATGCTTTATAATCAATGGAAAATGTAACTTGCCACTTGTTGTTGCAAGCTGTGTTTGTTTCGTCCCACCTTTTACAAACATTGGATTGAAACATTTTAAAACTACTGAAAACATGCAAAATACTTCGTTGTTGTCCTCTTCATTTGTTGAATATTTCACCGCTGTTGTTGGTACTCCTTCTATCCTGTACTCTCCTGTTTCTATACTCACATTATAATATATAGAAAATAATTTGTCAAGCAACAATTTGTTTTCTTCGATTTTTTTTTCGCAATCTTCATAATACTGTTTCCAAGACTTTCCTACCCCTGTGACATCATCAGCAACAACATAACCAACTATGCTAATTTGCCTAATTCCAACAACTTCCCCTGTTTTAAACTCGCCAATTTGAAACGGAACTCTGTAACTTGTTTGTTCTACTGATGCACTTCCCCAGTCAATACTATCTAAAACAAAAGGTGCTTTCGCACCTATTTCAATTTGTTCATATGTTTGTTTGTTTGTAATTGTTACGTTTTTAATCATTTTTTTCACCTACCTTTAAATACCATAAAGCAATTCTTTCTTCGCTTGCTTCATCTGTCTTGCATACTCATATGGATTTGGTTTCGTGTTATAAAAATTAAATGTATCTCCACCATTCCCTGTTGCATTTCTTTTATTATACTCTTTATTCTCTTTTGCTGTCAACACCCTTTCACCTTTATGAAGTTCTGCAACATAACCATTGAAAGGAACATAGTCTAAACCATTTGCATGTCTACCATTTACAGATTTACTGATTTCATTTGCTTCTGAACCTTTGTTCTTAACGCTGTTAAATCCATCAATAATACCTCGGAAGAAACTTTCTATCTTTCCTACAAAATCTTCGACCCATTGCAATACCCCACTTGCTATTGCCTTAATTCCTTCCCATAAAGCTGTAATAATGTCCTTGCCTGCCTGTTTCATTGTTGTTTTAATAGCTTTTACTTTTTCTGGCAACTGTTTTATAATTTCCCATAGCTTGTTAGGTAACTCCTTAACATATGCTATAAAATCCGCAACAAATTGTCTTGATACGCCCTGCGCTTTCGCATCCATTTGTGAACCCCATGCAATCACTTTTTGTACTACCTGTAATAGCAAATTCCAGATTTTACTTGGAAGTTCTTCCACAAAACTGATTACATTCTGTATCATTTTCGGAACTTCTGTTTCTATCCAACCTAAAACATTTTGTCCGAATTGAATAATTAATGCTATCAATTCACCAATTAAATACCCTAACATATACGGTAACTGGTCAAGAAATGCTTTCAACTCTTCTAATGCGTTTGGTATTGTTTCTGTTACAAATGTGTTAAGTGCGCTTGGTATTGTTTGTGTGAAGAAACTTATAATTGTTTGAATTATTCCAACTATAAACTGTGGAAATGCCGCAATTATTCCTTTTACAACTTCAATTTTTTCTTGTACAACATTTTTGAAATTTTCCAATTTCTCAGCCGCACCTTCAAATCCAAGGGCTTCTGAAACTCCTGCTATCAAATCAATTATGTTTCCGAATAAATTACTAAGAAAATCAACAAAACCGCTAAATATTTCATATACGCCATTTGCGGCTTGGTCAAAATCACCTGTAAATATTCCAACAAACACATCAATTACTCCGAGTATAACATCAAGCGCACCTTTTATAAAATCTACAATCGTCTGAAATGTTGTTGTAAAAAGTGGGGCTAAAATGTTACAAAATGTTTCCCATGCTTTTTTCATTCCATCAGCTATCGCACCAAAATCAATACCTAATTCTTCCAGTTTGTTTTTAAAATCAACAAATACTTGTTTTAATTCGTCCCAGATTGCTTTCATTTTGTTTCGGAACTCTTCATTTGTTTGCCATAATGTTACGAAAGCCGCAACAAGAACTCCTATTATTGCAATTATTGCAACGACTGGTGCAGATACTCCTGCCAATATTAACTTTACACTTTCAATGACTTTTCCCATCTTTTTAAATGCACTGTGTATTTTTAGAATGTGTTCCAAAAGCGAACCAAACAAAATCAAAACTGGACCGACTGCCGCAACGATTAATCCTGCTTTTACGATAAAATCTAATTGTTTATCCGACAAATTTGTAAACCACTCTGCAAGCTTCTGAATCCATTCTGCAAGCTTTCTAATGTACGGTTGTAGTCTTTCTCCTATAACAATTCCTGCTCCTTCTAAGGCTGATTTAAGAAGTTCTACGCTACCTTTTGTTGTGTTTAACATTGTTTCGGACATTTCATCACATGCACCATTTGCATTATAGATTGCATCCGACAAATTGTTAAAATCTTCGTCACTTGAATTAACGATTGCCATTAATCCAGACATTCCCTCTTGTCCTGCTAACGATGCCGCAACACTTGCTTGTTGTGCTTCTGACAAGTTTCCGAATGTTGCTCTTAATTCTTCCATTAATTGTTTTAATGGTTTAATTTGTCCTTGCGAATCAACAAGACTTATGTTGTATTTATCCATTACTGCCTGCACTTGTTTTGTTGGTTTTGCAAGTCTCGATAATGTACTTCTGAGTGCTGTTCCTGCTTGACTTCCTTTAATTCCGCTATTAGCCATTAAACCAATTGCTGTTGCTGTATCTTCTACGGAATAACCTAACGCTCCTGCCACTGGTGCAACATATTTAAAAGTTTCACCCATTAACGCAACATTTGTATTTGAACTGCTTGACGCTTTTGCTAAAACATCAGTAAACCTTGTTGCGTTTGATACCTCTTTAGAATAACCATCTTTTAATACTTTGCTTGTTCCATCTGCCGACAAACCAAAAGCTGTCATTGCATCTGTAACAATGTCTGAAACACTTGCTAAATCCTCACCAGATGCCGCCGCAAGATTCATTACACCGCTAATACTATTCAACATGTCGTTGGTGTCCCAACCTGCCATTGCCATGTATTTAAACGCTTCACTCGCCTGTGTTGCACTAAACTTTGTCGTTGCACCCATTTGTTTTGCTTTATCTGATAACTTTTTAAAATCTTCACCAGTAGCACCAGAAATTGCTTTTACTTCTGCCATTCCGCTTTCAAAATCTGTCGCAACTTTCAATGATGCCGCTCCAATTCCTGTCAATGGAAGTGTTACATTTTTTGTTAATGTACTTCCAACTGTACTCATTGAACTGGACAAACCTTTTATTTTTTGTTCTGCCGTTGCTGTCTTAGAACCGAATACTTTCAAGTCATTGAAAGCACTCTGAAAGCCTTTACTGAACTTGAAAGTATCTAATTCAAGAAAAGCAACGGCTGAACCCATGTTTACTGCCATTGCTTTTTCCTCCTGTTTGTTTTATTTAATTGTTTCAATAAAATCACTAAATGTCATATAATGTTTTGCTTTCTGTTCTCTTCCTTGTTCTATGTAATGTGGTTTTTCTTCATTCTGTAAATGTGCTATAATGTTTACACAAGCTTCATTGAAACAAAATGCCGTATAATCGTCTTCTATGTTTAATACGTCACTTGGCAAACATTTGAATGTTTTGCACATTGCTAAAACTGATTCAATTCTGCTACTCTGTACGAAAGGATTCTAATGCCGCTACACCTCTTTGTGAATAGTTAAATAATGCCATCAATTGTTCATCTGTTAATTCTACTCCTGCGGCTGTCAAATCTTTGTATGACGGCTCTACAAGTGTTTCTCCTGCAATCATTTCAAGTACGTCACAAAGGTCTGCCATCATATTGCTATCTTCTGTGTCGAATCCTGCTCCATCCTGTATGAAAAGTTCATTTGTTTTAACAAGCAAATTGTTTGGGATTTTACCAGACTTTACAAGTCCCAATAAACTCGGTCTTTTTACTTTTGCAATGAAAGGTACACTTTCCGTAAAACTTGGAAGTTGTACGATTTCTCCACTTGCACTTTTTACTAATGTTTCAATATCCGTTACTTTCAATTCTTTCTCTTTTTTTGTTGCCATTGTTTTCTTTCCTTTCTAATGTTCTTTTTTTTATTCATTTGTTAATGAATAGAAACTGCTGTAACTTGTTCTCCATCATTAACATAATCACTCTGCACTGCTCTAGTTCCTTCGTCATCACTTAATGCACTATACTCTGGAACTGTTGATGATGTAAAATCTGGCAATTGTGCAACATATGAAATTTTGTACGGTGCTTCTCCTGTTTTTGGTGCGCTGTTGATTATATACTCTGGAACACGGAATGTATCGTCTTGTGAACCAACTCCGAACGGTGTTCCTTGGCAGTTTGGATATGTTACTTTTTCATATCTTACAATCTGACCACTTGCATCATACTGTGCTGAGTATGTGTCCATCTCAAACACATCACCTTTTTCATCACTTCCAGCAACAGGTGGAGTATATACAAGTGTGTTATCACTGAGTTTTCCTGTGATTGTTCCACCTTGTAAAATTTTTGCTACTGTTGGGCTGAATACATTATCTGTAAGAGTTACCTGCATACCAGTTACTGTTGTTACTGCGCCTTTCTGCGCTAACAGTTTTCCAAGTTTAATGAGTTTGACAGCATCTGTTGTTTCCGTCTGTACATCTACCGCAATTTGGTTTGCTGTGTCAAGTGCATATTCTGTTCCACTATTTGTATCGCCAACACGAATGACCACAAGTGATACATCAATTGTTGGAATTGATTCTAATTTCTTTTTTGTTGTTTCCATCTTTGTTTCCTCCTGTTAAAAGTTTTCTTTTTTTCTGCATCCATAATACTGAAATGATACCATGTTTGCCTTTACATTTTCATCATAATATGATGGTGTTTCATTCCCTATATACATGATCGTAGGGTACATTTTTTTTAATGTTTGTTTTACATCAAAAATTATTGTTTCAAAAATACTGTATCTGTTTTCTGGAACATAAACCATAATTGTGTATATCGGTCTTTCACTCGATACTGTTAATGGGTCATATGTTCCATCTAATTTTATAACAACGTACGGCTCTAAACATTCACCATGCTTCTGCGATGGAAAATAAGTTTCAAAACCATTTCTTGTTAAACAATCATGTATTTGTTTTAGAATACCTTTTCTCATTTTTCTATACTCTCATTTTCCCAATCATATTTTTATATCCATCAAGAATTTCTTGACTGTTTTTGTTTACTGTTTCTTGCAGTATAGCATATCTTTTTTCATGCGCTAATTCAAGATATATTCCATAGTCGACACCATGCGATATGTAAATCCTTACAGTCTGTGGCAGTTTTTCAACAAATCCTGTAAGTCTTTGCCTTGCATGTCCTGTTCTGTCTGTCCATCTTCTGTTTACTTTGGCATAATTCTCAAATTTCTTTGCCCCTTCTTGTGCATACATCTTGATTGCTATGTCTGCTTTTGTTTCAAGATTACTTAACTTTGTTAATACTTCGCTTGCATCAAATCTAATTTTTGCCATTCAGCACCAACTCCAATGATATGTCTGCTAATATGTTTTCTTCACAAATATTTGTTTTTGCTATTACAATGTAATTGTTTTGGTTCATTGTTACAACATCACCAATCTGTACCTGTTCTGCATCATCATAAACACACAAAAGCATTGGTTGTGCCTTTGAGTGCGTTACATTTCCATCAGACACGTTTTTTGTCCTGTAACCGCTCGTTGTGTGAAACAATCCACACAATTCGCAAACCAATGCTTTTTCTTCTGTTTGTTCTCCATATTCATCTTTACCTGTTCTGTAAAATGAATAGTCAGAACCATGTGTTTTGATTTCCCTTTTTACCTTGTTTTGTTCATACTTCTTTAGTTTCATTTCAAAACACCTGTATTACTTTCAACATAGTTGGAAGCGAGCATTTTGAAATAACTTGAACTGTCTTTTGTTGTAAGTCCACTAACACTCAAACCTGTTACCTCGGCTTTCATCAGTAGCCCATTATAACTCGCCTTTTTTACATCATTGTCGTACATAGACAAAAGCTGTAAAAGTTCTTCATCCTCAAAATACGGACATTGTTTTTCACGCAAGTTAAATTTTAATTGTTCTAACACATCCATCATGCCAACCTCCAACCTGTTTTATTTAAACATTTCCTTCTCTTACTGCTTTTTGAATAATACGTCTTGCTTCTTTCACATTGCTTGCACTTGACGTATCAATGTTATATTCTTTCGCAAACTGTTTTAACTGTGCGCTGTTCATTTCAGAAATTGGAATTTCATCTACTTTCTGCTGGACTTCTTCACGGAAATCTGATTCATTCAACATTTTATTCTGTGCATAGTCATTTTCTTTTTCAATTCTGTTTCCATCATCATCAACAAGAACATAACCTTTTTTCTTGAAAATGTTTTCATATGCTTTACTGCTTACCTTAATAGGCTTTCCATCAAATCTTTTTCCGATTGCTTTTCTAACTTTTACAAATGCCATTGTTCAGACCTCCTATTCGCCATCCACATCAATAATGTAAATCTGGTCAGCTGTTGGAAAGTCTGGCAGACAAATCTGTGTTACTTTCGTTTCGACATTTACTGGGTCTGCTTTTGTCATCGTTGTAACTGCAACACCTGTGTCAGTAATTGTTACATTTGCAACTCCGCTTGACATAAGGTCAGACTGTTCTGGTGTAGTTCCGAACCATGTATTGCCAAGCGCGCCATCTGGAAACATAACAAATACATCATCCTCGATAAATCTTTGTTTTGTTCCATCTTCATCAATGTATTTTTTGTCATATTTCACAATCTGGATACCTAATTCATCAGACAGGAAAGTAAGAATTTTATTATCAGAAATATGTCCTTCACCGTCTGTAATTACTGCGATGGATTTTTTAATTTCTGTGTTTTTACGGAAATAGCCAAGAATTTTACTTGAGCAAACCGCTCTTGTAATTGTTACACCTGCATCCTCTTCGATTGTTTCAATACCCTCTTGAATCATTTCAATGATGTTTGCTGTCGGGTCACTCCATGCCTTTGTTGCATTTTTCTTGTGATTCTCTGGCATACGATAATCATATGTGTAAGCCTGTCCATTTCCTTCAATTTCAATTGTACCTGTTGAAAGCATCATCATTCGCATACGTTCTCTTTGCGCTCTCGCACCTCTTAATAAATCCATTTCATCTGCAAACACTCTGTTTATGATGACATCAATGTATGCGCTGTTTCCTGTTTCAAGGACTTTGTTTAATTCCTGTCGTAACTCTTCGTCAATGTACTTCGATTCTTTGAAGAATGGCATTTGTGCGGTAAGTTTTTCAAAACCGATACGCTTTCTCGGAATTGCCTGTACATCAAATGCTGACGGTTTTAATACTACTGGCAAACCAGTAGCACCTTTAAGCCACTGTAAATCAAGTCCGAGTTTCTGTTCATCTGGAAAAAGTTCTTCGCCTAAATATGGCGGCTCATTTTGTAACATTTCTTCCCAATATGCAACGATTTCTACGCTTGTAATTAAATCAAAAATTGACATATGTTTTTATTCCTCCTGTTTTGTTTTAACAAGCTACAAATGTAATCTTGTTAAGTGCTGTTTTTACTTCATTTGTGATTTTTGCTTTTGTTGTAGCATCAATTCTGTTTGTGTTTACAAATCCGAATAAAAGAATTGCTCCATTATTATCGCCTTGTGTAAGGTCAACATCGTGTAAAAGAACACCAACTGCATTTGATATTACTGTTGTTGTAACAGCTGGTGTAAAAGCTGTTCCTCTAGCATCAAGGTTACCTGTTACTGGTGTACCTGCTTTTGCAATTTTTCTACCTGTTGTACTGTCTACAACTCCGCATGTATCATCTACTACAATACCCATTGCAAAATAATTGCTAGGGTCAATCAAAATCTGAGTTGTATCATTATATTTTGTTTGTGTAACTCCTGTGTTGTTAAACATCCTATAACCTCCTGTTTTGTTTTATTTAAAGAAGTGGCTTTCTCTCTGAGTTTTACGTTTGTTTCCAAAATAACGACTTGCAAATGTATCATCGTTATCTTCTTTATTATCACACTGTTTTTTGCCATCTTCTGTTGTTTTTTGTTTTGTTGCACGTTTGCGTGTTACATTGTTTTTCTTTGTTTCAACTTCTTCTTCCTCATTTGCAAAATAGAACTTTCCTGCTTCGCTATCTTTGATTTCTGCAATAACTGTTGAAACATCCTTGTCCTTTGTTACCTTAGCTTTTGCAATGATTACAAGGTCATCAACCATTTCTGGTCTTGCTCCAAGTTTTACTGCTTCAAGTTTTGCATCGGATAAAACTCTTGCTTCACGCTCTGCTGCTAACTGCTTCAATGTTTCAGAAAGTGTATCATTTGCTTTTTCAAGGTCTGATTTCTTTGCATCCTCTTCTTCTTTTGCTTTTGTCACAATGCCTTGTAATTTCTCTTTGTCCTCAACTCCAAGACTTGCCAAAAACTCCTGTAAAGCATCTGACTTTACTTTTTCAACATCAACCTTTTTTTCTGGTTCTGTTTGTTTCTGCTGTTCTGCTGTTTTTTTCTCTTCAACAACTTCTGGTGTTTTATCCTCAACTGTTTTTGTTTTACCTGTATCTGTTCCTAAGTCTGCCATTTTTATTCCTCCATGAAATCTCTTGCATATTTTGTTTGTAAAATCTTCATTTCTCTTTCAAGTTTCTTTTTTCTTTTCTCAATATTTTTTACTTGTTTTTTGTACTCCCTCTCGTCTGTTATTGTTTTTAACAGTGCTGTGTTCTTTCTAATTTGTTTCTTTTTTGATAATGTTGCATCCGTATCAAAACAAATTGTAAACTTTGTATGACAATACGGACACATCAAAAATGTTTTTGTTACTTTCAAGTTTCCGAACTTTTTATTTTGTTCATAAATACGTTCATTAAACTCTTTCTTACATTTATCACATTTCACCATTGATTATATCACCTACTTTCGGAAATGTCAATGCATTTATGAAAATATTTTTATTTTCATCCAATAATTTTTTACCGTTACAAATATCCTGTAATATTGCTCTTTTGCTTCTTAACTGCTTTGTAAGCTTTTCACTTTTTCTCTGTGCTTTCTTTCCTACTGTCTGCTTTTTAATACGTTTCATGAGTGCGTCCTTAAACAGCTTTTTGTATTCTCCTAAAATGTTTATTGTTTCTTGGTTGTCTAACTGTAATGGAATTACCTCACCACACTGTTCGCATTTGTAATATGTTAATCTGATGTAATCTCCATCTTCTGTCCAACAGTCCTTATGATTTGTTGTTTCACTGTCCAATTTGTTTATGCATCCACATTTGTTGCAAATTCTCTTAATTTCCATTTGTTCACTTTCCTTTCTTTGTTACATAAAATCCTCGGCATATGCATCTATATCTGGATAAGTACCGACAGGTGAATTATACCAATCTGCTATTTTATCTCCTATTTCATTCATTGTATACGGAATATATGCTTCAAAAGTACACATACCATTTGGATGGTCGTCTGGCAACGTATCCTTGGTAAACATTCGCCCATCACGGTCAAGGCATAAATCACATGTCCTTCCGTGTATTCCTGCGCTATGCCATATATACGCTGTTACAAATGGGTCTTTTTCATTCACCCTTTTAAAACTCTGCTGATATGCATGACTTATAAGTGTTCTTGCTAACCTTTGCGCGTTGTAATCAACCTTTCCGAAATAAAATGTTTCCGTTTTTCCTGTTTTCGGATTTGTCCACTTTATTGTTTTACTTTGCTTACTTGCACTAGGGTCAACATACTTTTCAACATCCTTTGCAACTTCATAAGCACTTTTGCCTTGCGCAACACCTTTTGAAACTATTGTATTTATCTTTCCTCTGTTCTGTTCTTCCATCCTCCAAATTGCTTTTGAAAACGTCCAACCATTTTGATATACATTTCCTGTATAAATGTTTTCTATTATTTGTTCCGGCACATACTGAAACGCTTCATGTATGTTTTGGAATCCACATTGTTTTAGAAATGTTCTGCAATCCTCAACTACTGCAATAGATTGTGTTCGCATATCAGTTACGATTCCATTTTTAATGTCATTACTTAACTGCTTAATGCGCTCATTTATGTTTCTTCTCAAAATCACAAGGTTTTGTGTTTTGAGATTTTTTTGTCCTAGTTTATTTATTTGTTTTGTTATGTCTTGATACAGGTCAGAATACAATTTTCTGATTTTCTTTTGTTGTTGCATTGTCAGATTGTTTCTGACCTGTTCAGAATTTTTCAAAACAAATTTTGCTTTATCTGGTATTTATCTCACCACCTTTATTTTACATTGGAAATGAAAACATGTTAACAACTTTTTATAAATTTTCTAATTTATTTTGAACATCAATTTTTTTCAATTCCTTCTTCAACTGTTTGTTCTGTTTGCTGTTTGTTCAATTCTGTTTGTACATTTGTGTTCATACTTAATGTGTCGAACATGTTTTGTTCCAATGCAATCTGCATCAATTCTTCATCAATCTGTGCATCCGTTTTAAATTCATCTTTGCGCCACTTTTTGATATAAGACTTTCTGCTTCGTGCATTTGCATTAATTTCAGCAATATCATTGTCTTTTTCTTCTTGTTTATCTTCCATTAATGCATATTGTTCTACCACGTTAATCGTATACTGTATGTCTTGTAACGATTCTACTTTGTACAATTCCTTTATAATTTCACTGTTTAGCTTTGCCAATGAAATTACATGCATAAATATTGTTTCAAGTGCAGGAATCCATGTTTTCATCTTTTCATCACATCTTACTTGCAGTGGATAATACAATGCCTTTAATGCTTTTCCGCTAGTTATTGTTCCTGCCATTGTTTCTTCCGAAATGTTTGGAACATCCAATTGTCCATACATAGATGTTTTAATTCTGTCCAATGTTGTTTTGACTGCTTCTACATGGTTCATAGCTGGTGCAATCATTCCAACACTGGGATGTACTTCATTCTGGTTTTGTTCACTCTTCAAATCCCAATACGCACCTGCTCCAGAGTTAAGGTTTTTTGTTGTTTGACCGTTCATATCAACTGTATAACGAATAGGGTTCATTCCCTTATGTTCACTGTCAACATCTGCATTTGCCAATTTTGAAAAGCCGCTTTCTTCATCCATTAAATCCTCAATCTCTGATACTCCCATTTTATCCTCTAATGTTCCGTCATTTGTTATAATGACAGCAGGAATGTGTTCAAGGTCTAACGAATGTTCTTCGAACAAAACTTCAATTTCTTTTCCAGAACCGTCATACAAAATAGAACTGAAATAAATTGTTCCATTGCTTTCATAATATTTATTTACTAAAAATCTTCGCTCCCTTTGTGTTCTACTCTGTGTTACATTTTCAAAACTAACGAACTTTGTCAATCTTTCTGTATCACAATCTGTTTCAAAATAAAATTGTAATGCATTATAAAAATGTAGCTTAATTCCATCCTGTTCTGAAATGTCTGCGAGTATTGCAATTCTTTTTCCAATGAAACAATCTTTTGCACTCTGAATCAATTTCTTTGAGAACTTGCTATTTTTAATAACTTCATCAATTACTTTTTGATATTGTGCTAAAACTTGTTCTTCTTCATCCGATGTGTCATTTCCTACCACATTAATTTCCGGTGTTTGACTAAACATAAAACGTGCTTCTTTATCAAGTAGCGTTTTTGCGATTTTGAAATTAATTCTGCTTGGAATATAGTCTCCCGCTGTTCCGATTGGATAAAACCTTGCTCCTTCTCTATAACTGATATAGTTCCTTTGAATCTCTAAAAGTTCCTGTCTATAAAGGTTCAATCCTTGTTCTACTTCCTTATTCAAAACAAAATAAGGAAAACTTTTTAAGGCTAATACAACATCAGCTCTTTGTTGTTCATCTTTTATTTCTTTTGACATGTCTATATTGTTTCCTTTCTTTAAAAATAGCTATTTATTTTATG
>UMJE01026715.1_pt1 | contig 30680 bp, 42 predicted proteins | sample 1965971 | NCBI WGS metagenome assembly UMJE01 (sample SAMEA4836143, study PRJEB28245) | human gut metagenome | biome: gut microbiome; material: fecal sample | place: Denmark | collected 2008 | reverse complement strand
CCCTGCCGCTGACCTTGCAGGCTCTTTGCATACTCAGCGCAGGCTCTGCACCGATTTCGACCATGTTGAGATATGCCTTGACAAAAGCGAATATCTAGGCTTGACAGACTATGAGTTGGAGCTTGAATATACAGCCGACTATCCCGAAAAGCCTTTGGAGATACTGAAAAATGCAGGTATCACACAGGGAGAAGCGGTAATAGGCAAGTATGCAAGATTTATGGAAAGAGCGAAAAAGCTTGGAAAGTGCTGATTTTCGCCTATCTGCGGTCATTTTCTATGAAAAAGCACCCACAGCCTGCAAAGGTTTGGGCAATAATGATAATTGACAGTGACGTTATAATATGTTATTATATTAAAGTGTTAAAACGTATGAAATGGTATTTTGACGATACCCGAAAGGAAGTTAATAATGAAAAGATCTATTTTTAAGACTATCGCATCACTTTCCGCTGCTGCCATGATGCTTTTGGCTGTAGGCTGCGGAAGCACATCTGATTCTTCATCAGTAGCAGGCACAAACAGCACAGCCGCTGCAACAGGTGAGGATAACTCACTTCAGAAAGTTCTTGATTCAGGCAAGCTTGTGCTTGGTCTTGACCCAACATTCAAGCCAATGGGCTACACAGACGAGAACGACAACATTGTAGGCTTTGATATCGACGTTGCAAAGGAAGTTTGCTCAAGACTTGGTGTAGAGCTTGAAACTTACTCTGTAAACTGGGATACAAAGGAGCAGGACCTTAATGCCGGCACAATAGATTGTATCTGGAACGGCCTTTCTGTCAGCGATGAGAGAAAGAAAGTAATGCTCATGAGCGAGCCTTACATGAAGAATGAAATGGTGTTCGTTGTAAACGGCTCAAGCGACGTTGCTTCACAGGCTGATCTTGCAGGCAAGAACATTGCCGTACAGAACGGCTCAACAGCACAGGAAACACTTCTTGCATCTGACGTTGTAGCAAATGGTGCGACAACAACAGAGCTTGCAACAAATGTTGAAGCCCTCCAGCAGCTGGAGCTTAACATGGTAGACGCAGCGTTCCTTGACTCAGTAGTTGCAAACTACGAGATATCCACATCAGGCAAGGATTACAAGGTGCTTCCTGACGGCCTTGACCCAGAGGAGTACGCTATCGGCTTCAGACTTGGCGATCAGGCACTTTGCGACAAGATCGAGGAGATCCTTCACGAAATGAAGCAGGACGGCAAGCTCGCTGAGATATCAACAACTTGGTTCGGAAGCGACATCACGACCATAGAATAATCACAAAAACATTCAATCGGACAGTCTTCGGGCTGTCCGATTTTTTTTGCTTGATTAAGTTTTTCTGCGTGTCATATCTTTAGAAAATAAAAAGTCTCGCAAACAACGTGTTTACGAGACTTTTTGGCGGAGAAGGAGGGATAAATTATACCACTTCACACCGCTTTTTACTGCTTTATAAAACTACTCGCAAACCACGCTTTTACGTCATTTAAGCCGCCTTTCTTGTTTCATGTTTCGCAAGCATATATTTACAATTCAGCTTTATCGTGTACAATTCGTGTACGCCAAATCAGGCGATCTCATTCAATATCTTCACCGCACGTTCTTCCTCTCGTGGGTAGAGGTGCGAGTAGGTGTTCCATGTCATTGATATGTTGGAGTGCCCAAGTCGTCTTGCTATCTCCTGAATGTTTATGCCCTCGTTGGCGAGCAGGGAAGCGTGGCTGTGACGGAAGTCATGAATACGGATACGTTTGACACCTGCTAAGTCTGCAAACTTCTTATTTGTCTTTTCAAGGGACGTGTCACGGATAGGACGCTCACCACCGCAGATGTACATATTATCATTGAACTTCGGCACAGCTTTCTTACAACGTTCGTAATGCTCATCAAGCACTGTTTTGAGAGGCTCTGGTATTTGTATCGTCCGTATGCTTGGCTTGTTCTTTGGCGGCGTGATACGATCACCGCCTTTTAGCTTCTGAGCAATGCTCTTGGTGATGGATATGTAGCCGTCTTTTATATCCGTCCATTGCAAGGCGTATATCTCGCCTTTTCGCATACCCATGAAAAACGCTATGTTGAAAAATACATAGTAGTTCCATTCGTACATTGAGCCGCCGTCCTCTGCTTCCTGAGCGTAATTCTTAGCTGCCGATATGTATTTCTTGAACTCGTCAGGCGTGTAGAAAAGCATTTCTTTCTTGGCTTCAAGGGGCGCTTTGAAGTTGCCTGCGGTGATAACGGGGTTTTTCGGAATGTATTCCATTTTCACAGCATAGTTCATCATTGCACGAAATTCGCCATAAATGTTCTTTCGAGTGACGATAGCCAATCCCTGCTCTGACAGCTCCTGCTTCCATTTCTGCACCATTGGCACGTTCAGATTATCTATCCTCACGCTTTCAAAGGTGGGCAGGACGTTCTTTTTCAGTATTCTTAGGGACTTGTCCAGTGATGTTTCACGGACCTCTGAACGCTTGGCGGTGATGTACTCCGTGAATAGCTGTCCGATAGTCATTTTCGGAGTTATCTCTTTAGCATTGAGCTTTTGTGTAAGCTGGAGTTCAAGCTGCTTAGCCGTCTCTGCGCCAAACACCACACGGTCTATCTGATGAGGCTTTCCGAAACTGTCCGTATAATTGACACGCACACGATATTTTTGCAGACCGTCTTTTCTGATGTTCTTTCCGTTCTTGTCCGTCATTTTGTAGATCGGCATAAATATTCCTCCTATTCTTGACACTTCCTTGAAAGTGTGCTACAATAAAAGGGCAAAATTCGCCCTTTATTGGTCTATTGGTGTGAATTTGAATCGAGCTGATACTGTCAATATCAGTTCACCTGTCCTCTGAGTGCTGTCAACACTCGGAGGACTTTTTTTATTTTAAAGCTGTATAATTATAGTTTCAGTATCAAAGCCGTCAGACCAATCATCGGAATTAAAGATATGAAAACTGAATTCAAAAGTTTGCATATCGTCTTCGGATATAGAATTTTCCTCTAATGACCAACTATTAATTCCTATTGAATCATTTGCTTTTTTACCTGCATTGACATCCGCAGACATTGTTGTATCAACCATAAAGCCGTTCGCAGAAAAATCACGAACCTGAACTGTATAATTTGTGCTCGTGCTATTTTCAATCAGTACTTTGATTTCTGGACCAAATATACTGCTTGTATAATCCATACCAGTAAAGGTAATCTTAATTCCGTTATTATCAAACAAAACTTGATCTTTGGGTTCTTCAGCAGTAGTTGTTGTAGTGGTGGTAGTAGCTTTAGTGGTCGTAGTAGTCGTTGTTGTGGTAGGCTTTTCCGTCGTTGTTGTCGTTTCTTCCGTCGTAGTCGTAGTCTCCGCTGTGGTTGTCGTCGTTGTGGTTTCCTCTGATGTTGTAGTAGTGGTAGTTGTTGCAGTAGTGTTTTCACTTGAAGATGAGCTGTCACCACTTCCACAAGCGGACATTCCGCAAACGAGCGATAATGCAATTACTCCAGCTATAAACTTCTTCATAAAAAACTTCCTCCTTGTAATTCAATAATTTCCGACATTTGTAAACAATTTATGAAATCATTTACATTGTCTTAAATTGGTGATATAATGTATTTGTAACCATGCAGGAGAAAATTCTGTGTGCTGTCCCTGTCAGTATTTGCGGTACTGACGGGGACTTTTTTATATCACCCTGTTATAATATCCATACAATTCACAAACCTTGACCATAAAATCTTCGGTGACACCGAAGAACTCGGCAAGCTCCCATATTTCAAGGATACCATTTTCAAATGCTTCTATCAGCTCGTCCTCTGTGACGAGCTTTTTTATTGCCCATTTGTCCGCACGAAACTCCATTCGAGAACGAAGTTCCAAAGTCTTTTCATTATAAAATGCACCTGTTTCACAATGCCCCAGCTCGTGAGCCATTATGACAGTTTCTTCTGCTCTCGTGGCGATTTTCTTAGTGTCTACCACAATCGCACATTGCCCCCTATCGCTAATGGATATGGACTTCTGCTCATTTCTTAATTTTCCGTCGATAACTATAATGTCCCTGTCCTCCGCAAAGCTGCGTAGTTCAGCACTATCCATATGTACCGCCTCTATTCTTTGTTCTTTTTATCCTCTCTCATCTGACGTGCTATCTGAGCGTAATGTTTTACATCTGCCAACACATCATCATCAACGTCTGATGTTCCCCATAGGGCGAACTTGATGTTATCGTCGGTATCGTCTTCGGTCTTTTCACCCCTGAGAATATAATCGGTGGAAACGTCAAAATATTCACCTAATTTCAATAATGTTTCAAAATCAGGCTCTCGCTTTCCTAATTCATACAAACTGTATGCCTGTTTAGTGATATTAAGATAATCAGCTACAACCTGTTGAGATACTCCTTTTTCGTTTCTTAGCTGTCTTAATATATCGTTATACATATTTTTCAACTCCTTGTCATTGATTAAATTATATCAACTTTCTGTTGACTTGTCAATAGTGTCATCAAATTGTTGTCTGAATTTATTGAAAACTCACAAATTTATTTAATTTAGCAACAAAGTGTTGACATTTGAGTTTTTATATGTTATTATATAGACAACAAAACGTTTACAAGGAGGTGAAATAAATGAGAGAATGGTTAAAAACTCTCCGTGAAAACAAGCAGCTTACTCAACAGAATGTTGCCGATATGCTTGGAATATCAAAACAGTATTACCAACTAATCGAAGCTCATGAAAGACAAAAGAAAATGGACATAACGCTTATGACAAAGTTATCTGACATTTTTGGAGTGTCTTTCAATGAGATCGTACAGCAGGAGAAAGCACTTACAGACAAGATTGCGTATAATGAATCTCTTGACATTAATTATACTCAGAACGCTGAAAATGTCAACAGCTAACAGTCCGATTGAACGGACAGAAAGGGGTGAGGAATTATGTTTGATGATTTTAAGCAAAAAGTCAAAATGATTGCGAAATCAAAGTGCTTAACGTATGCTCAAATAGCTGAGAAATCGGGTGTAAAGGAAAGTACAATTAAAGCGTTTATGTGCGGCGCAACTGATAGCAGGCGTGTTGCTGAAAAAATAGCAGATGTACTTAATATTAGTCTTATTTACAGTAATGGTGAGTACAAAATAATTAATGAAAGGGAAATAGTACGATGAACGAATTAAAAACATTCACAAATGCAGAGTTTGGCTCTGTAAGAACAATCGAGATTGACAACGAACCGTATTTTGTCGGCAAGGACGTTGCTGAAATTCTTGGATATAGTGAGCCAAGAAGTGCAGTGTCTAAAAAAGTTGACTCCGAAGATAGAGGCGTTGCTAAAATGGAAACACCTTCGGGTGTTCAGGAAATGACCATAATCAACGAAAGCGGACTTTACAGCCTTATCTTCGGCAGTAAACTTCCAAAGGCAAAAGAATTCAAGCACTGGGTAACAAGCGAGGTTCTTCCTTCAATTCGTAAACACGGTATGTATGCAACAAACGAATTATTAAACGATCCTGATTTTGCTATTCAGGCTTTTACCGCACTCAAAGAAGAGCGTGAACGTAGAAAACAGCTTGAAAGTATAGTAGAGCAGGACAAGCCGAAGGTACTCTTTGCTGATGCTGTTGAAACTGCACAAACTTCAATACTTGTCGGTGATCTTGCAAAGCTTATCAAGCAGAACGGTGTGGATATAGGTCAAAAACGCTTGTTTAACTATCTGCGTGAAAACGGATATCTCATTAAGTCGGGAAACAGCAAGAATATGCCTACTCAAAAGGCTATGGACAAGGGTCTGTTTGAAGTCAAAGAACGTACAATAAATAATCCCGATGGTTCTGTAAGAATTACAAAGACGACAAAGGTCACTGGAAAAGGACAAACTTATTTCATAAACGAGTTCTTGGCATAGTTGTCAACCAGCAAAATGTCAATGGTTAACAGTACGAGAAAACGGACAGAAAATGAGGGGGTTAGGACTTGGCGGCTAATATAGTGTATGCTATAGCGTTCGGATTATTGGCAGGTGGTATTCTGTCAGACTGTGATTTTGATTGTGTTATGGACTACATAATGTTCATTATGGCATTGGGATTATGCCTGTTAAACATAGTATTGTGCCTACTGTGATAAAGAGTACAAACAGCAAAGAAAAAATCAATATGGTCTGTAATATCGCAAGTGAGACAGCTTTTGTGATGAAAACTATTTTACCATGTCGGTCATACCAATTGTGTTGATAGCGATATGTCATTGAAATTTTTGGAATGCCAACATATTTACAAAGATTGTTGTAAGTATTCAAAAAGCTGTTGCAGAACTTTTCATAAAACATTTGCTTGTCTTTTTCTTCGCAGTTGAGAAAAATTTCAAAGCCATTGTAAACGTCATTTCCAACATAAGCACGATTATTTTCAATTACATTGCAAACTTGCTTTATAACAAAATCAAAATTTTCATTATTTTTATATGTATATAAATGATTTTTAAGCAGTTTAAGCAATGGATCATATATACTGAGAAGTCGTTCTTTTGATATGTCTTTTTTCTTAACTACACATCTGTAATACCAAATAGATATAATGATTGCGAGAACAGGACAAATAACGGTAATGAAACTATATAGTTTTTCCAATTTAAAACTTCCTTTCGTATGATTTTCTACATTATACCACAAGAAGTTAGATTTTTCAAGGAGGTACAAAGGTATGAAACTGTACAAGGTCACAACGACAGACCAGTATAATCGCAACTGGGTCTATACAGTATCCGCTGATAGCGAACGTGAGGCTTTGTGGAAGGTAAAGGCGAACGCTATTAGTTCGGGTGAAACTCTTTTGACAACCGAGGAGGTGAGCTAAATGAGATCACCTGACATAGAAACAGCGGTGCGGCTGTACTATGAAAAGCCCGAAATAACCAATGCGGATATCAAGGAGCTGTTCGGCACAGGTGAAACGCAGACTATCAAGATCAAGAGAGCCGTTAAGGAGGAAATGGCAAAGCGTGGAGTGAAGTCATGGCTACCACACTCGGTAAATACCGAGATAGCCTACGAGGTGTGGGGCATTGATATCGACAACTTCGAGAAAAGGCTTAAAAAGCTCCGCACGCTTTACGGAAAGGACGTGAAATAATGGACATATCAACATTTCTGCGCATAGTGTCGCTGTCGTCTGCACTGTTGGCACTGCTCGTGCTGGTTTGCGCACATGTGTATATCAGCCTCAAACAGCAGGCTGAGGACGAAGCTGAGGAAAAGCTCGAAAAGGCTATAGCAAACGCTTCAAGACCTGTGGTCAAAGTCGAGATACATACGAAAGGAAAGTGGTAAAATGGCGTTGATACTGCTGATAACAATAGCTGTGCTTGCAGTGATAGGTGTAGTGATGTACATAGTACTTGGTGCCATTGAAAAGCACTGGGAGAAAAAGTTTAAGGAGGATAAAGATGACGAGAGAAGAAACGATAAAGGCATTTGAATGCTGCTACATGACGCATAACTGTGAAGGATGTCCATTTGAAGAGCAAGGGGAATGGGGATGCGGCAACGGAGGGCCAGAGCTCAACAAAGCTGTCATACACTACCTTAAAGAAAACGAGCCTGCACCTGCGGCAACAGGCACAAGCTCGGAGGTGGTATCAAAAGATACCAATTCAACACACCTTGATGATAGCACATTGCTTGACATTTGTCAAGAAGGAATAGAGGAAATGGCGAAAATAGCCCTCGATGATTACCCAAACGAATTCCTGACAGGATATGTTGAGGCTTTCAAGCACAACATCAAGAGGCTGAGAGGCGGTGACGGCAAATGAAAGGCTTGCCAACACGCTGTATAGATCCTGTCATGAAGTGCTGTCAGGATTGCACTTGGGGATATTGTGAATATGGCGATGACGTGGAATGCTCTGCCGACCTAGCAGGCTGCTGTTTTGAAAGTAGTTGTACACTCGGTTTTGACCAAGGCAGACCTGAGGACGAACCAACAGATGAAGAACTGCAAGAGTTTGAGAAGGAGTTTGAAGCCATCGAAAGGAGAATGAAAAAATGTCAGTAAAAATAAACTCACTTGAATTTGAGAACGTAAAGAAAATAAAAGCCGTACAGCTTGAGCCTGCAAAGAATGGACTTACTGTTATCGGCGGTAAGAACAGGCAGGGCAAGACCTCTGTGCTTGACGCTATCGCTTGGGCACTTGGGGGAGATAAGTATAAGCCGTCCTCTCCTCAGCGTGAGGGGTCTGTTGTCGAACCACATTTGAAGATCACCCTCGACAACGGTATAGTAGTGGAGCGTTCGGGCAAGAACAGCTCTCTCAAAGTCACGGACAGCACAGGCAAGAAAGGCGGTCAGCAGCTTTTGAACAGCTTCGTTGAACAGTTCGCACTTGACCTGCCTAAGTTCATAAATCAGTCAAGCAAGGAAAAAGCTTCAACTCTGCTGAAAATAATCGGCGTGGGCGATACGCTCTATCAGTTGGAACATAAGGAACATTCCCTCTATGACCAGCGTACCGCTATCGGCAGGATAGCTGACCAGAAGTCTAAGTTTGCAAAGGAAATGCCTGTGTACGCAAACGTTCCTTCCGAGCCTGTTTCGGCTTCGGAGCTTATCAGACAGCAGCAGGATATACTTGCTCGCAACGGCGAAAATCAGCGTAAGCGTGACCAGAAAGAATACTACGAAAAGCAGTTGGAGCTTGCTAAGTCCGCCTATGAGCGTGCAAAAGCAAGCTATGAAGCGGCAGCGAACAACTTCAAGCTTGCAAGCCTTGACGCAGAAAACCTCTTGGACGAAAGCACAGCGGAGCTTGAAAAGAACATCTCAGATATTGAGGAGCTGAACAAGAAGATAAGAGCAAACCTCGACAGGGAAAAAGCTGAGATAGACGCTGAGGACTACTGTTCACAGTATACATATCTCACTGAGCAGATAGAGGACGTAAGGCAGGCTAAAACTGACCTGCTGGGCAGTGCCGACCTGCCTCTTGAGGGGCTTTCAGTTGAGGACGGAGAGCTGCTGTATAACGGGCATAAGTGGGATAGTATAAGCGGTGCTGAACAGCTTATCGTCGCTACCTCTATCGTGAGAAAGCTCAACCCTGACTGCGGTTTTGTCCTGCTGGACAAGCTTGAACAAATGGATACCGACACCCTTGATGACTTCGGCAAGTGGCTTGAAGCACAGGGCTTGCAGGCGATAGCCACAAGAGTTTCCACAGGTGACGAGTGCAGTATCATTATTGAGGACGGCAGGTCAATGGACAATGATAAGGAAGAAAACACAGAAACGAAAACTTGGAAAGCAGGTGCATTTTAATGTATGAGATAACATCAGGAGTTGTAAGCTCCGCACAGAAAGTCGTGATATATGGTCCTGAGGGCATAGGTAAATCCACCTTTGCGGCTCAGTTCCCCGACCCTGTATTTATTGATACTGAGGGCAGTACAAAGAAGCTGAACATCAGACGTTTCCCTAAGCCAACAAGCTGGGAAATGCTCAAAAACGAGGTAAAGGAAGCTATGAACGGCAGGCTCTGCAAGACCCTGGTCATTGATACATTTGATTGGGCTGAACAGCTTTGCATTGAAACGATCTGCTCGGCACATCAGAAAAAAGGCATTGAAGATTTCGGCTACGGCAACGGCTATGTTTACGAAAAAGAGGAGATAGGCAAGTTCCTTAATCTCTTGCAGGAGGTAGTTGACAGCGGTATCAACGTTGTGCTTACGGCTCACGCTCAGATGAGAAAGTTTGAACAGCCTGACGAGCTGGGCGCTTATGACCGTTGGGAACTGAAGCTCGGCAAGAAAACTTCTTCTCAGATATCGCCTCTTGTGAAAGAATGGGCAGATATGGTGCTGTTTGCAAACTACAAAACATATGCAGTAGCTGTGGATAAGGACGGCAAGAAGTTCAAGGCTCAGGGCGGCGACCGTGTTATGTACACCACACATCACCCTTGCTGGGATGCTAAAAATCGTGACGGACTTCCGTCTGAAATGCCTTTTGAGTATAGTGGCATAGCTCACCTGTTTGCGTATACACAGCCTGCTGAAATGCCTAAGCCTGTGCCTGCGCCGACAGTTCAGACAGCACAGCCTACACAGACCGCACAGACTGCCACACAAAAATCGGACGAGCCTCTTACTGATCTCAGCGGCTTTGAGGACGTTGCACCGCCGCCAATCGTTATCCCTGAGGGCATACCGAAAGCACTTGCAGACCTTATGAGAGCCAACAATGTAAGCGAATCAGATATACGCCTTGTGGTATCTCAGAGAAACTATTTCCCTTATGATACCCCTATCACAAACTATCCTGACGACTTCGTGCAGGGCTGCCTGATAGGTGCTTGGGAGCAAATGCTGCCGCTTATCAGAGAAAATCAGAAAGTACCATTTTAAAAGGAGGACAACACTATGGATAATTTTATGGAATACGGCTGGGAAGATGAGATAGTCAACGAGGGTGGGGACTTTGTCCTGCTCCCTGAGGGGGACTATGACTTCACCGTTGCAAAGTACGAACGTGCAAGACACGAGGGGTCGGCAAAAGTACCGCCCTGCAATATGGCAAAGGTCACATTCACCATATGGGGAGCTGAGGACAGCGTGGAGATAACAGAGAACTTCTTCCTTTGCAACAAGTTTGAGTGGAAGCTCTCAGCACTTTTCTTGGCTCTAGGGCTAAAAAAGCATGGCGAGCCGCTGAAAATGAACTGGAACGCTATCACAGGCAAAAAGGGCAAGTGTCACGTCTACGTTGACAACTACAAGAACAAGGACGGTGAGGACAGGCAGTCCAACAAGATTAAGAAGTTCTATGCCTATGACGAGAATGTGACTACCGTTCAGCCTGCTCAGATGCAGACACCGCAGTATAGTCAGCCTGCTCAGACAGGTGGCTGGAAAGCCGGTGCATTCTGATGATGAATTTAAGACCATATCAAAACGAGGCTAAGCTTGCTATACTCGAACAGTGGTCTGAGGGAATAAACAAGGTCCTTGCAGTTCTGCCGACAGGAACGGGAAAGACAATACTTTTCTCGGCTGTTACGGAAGAATGTGTGCGGCAGGGTAAGCGTGTGCTTATCCTTGCCCACAGGGGCGAGCTGCTCGACCAGGCGGCTGACAAGCTTATGAAGTCAACAGGGCTTGGCTGTGCCACCGAAAAAGCAGAGCAAAGCTGTTTAGGCTCTTGGTATCGTGTGGTAGTAGGCTCAGTTCAGACCCTTATGCGTGAGAAAAGGCTCAAAGGCTTTTCGGAAAATTACTTCGATACCATTATCATTGACGAGGCTCATCACGCTATCTCAGACGGCTATCAGAGAGTGCTTGACCATTTTCCTGAAGCTCAGGTACTCGGGGTAACGGCTACACCTGACAGGGGCGATATGAAGAACTTAGGCTCGGTGTTCGACAGCCTTGCATATGAATACACACTGCCTCAGGCTATCAAAGAGGGCTATCTTTCACCTATTAAGGCTATCACCATACCGCTAAAACTTGACCTTTCAGGAGTTTCAACTCAGGCAGGAGATTTCAAGGCTAGTGATATCGACACGGCACTTGACCCATATCTTTATCAGATAGCTGATGAAATGCTCAAATACTGTAAGGAACGCAAGACAGTTGTGTTCCTGCCGCTTGTCAAGACCTCTCAGAAGTTCCGTGATATCCTTATCAGCAAAGGGTTCAACGCTGCTGAGGTCAACGGAGAAAGCACAGACAGAGCGGAGATACTTGAAGCTTTCGACAAGGGCGAATACAACGTGCTGTGCAACTCAATGCTCCTCACAGAGGGCTGGGACTGTCCGTCAGTTGACTGCGTTATCGTGCTAAGACCAACAAAAGTGCGTGGGCTTTACTGTCAAATGGTAGGCAGAGGTACAAGGCTCTGCGAGGGAAAGACAGAGCTTTTACTGCTTGATTTCCTATGGCACACAGAACGCCACGAGCTTTGCAGACCTGCACACCTTATCTGTCAGAATGAAGAGGTCGCTGAGAAAATGACCGAAAATCTTGCCAATGAGGCAGGCTGTGCAGTGGATATCGAAGAGGCAGAAAAACAGGCAAGCGAGGACGTTGTGGCACAGCGTGAAGAGTCTTTGGCAAAGCAGCTCAAAGAAATGAAAACACGCAAGCGAAAGCTCGTTGACCCTTTGCAGTATGAAATGTCCATACAGGCTGAGGACTTGTCCTCTTACGTTCCTGCTTTTGGCTGGGAGTGTGCTCCTGCTACCGACAAGCAGAAAGCAAAGCTTGAAAAGCTGGGCATTTTCCCTGACGATATAGACAACGCAGGCAAGGCAAAGCTTATCCTTGACCGCCTTGAAAAGCGCCGCAATGCAGGACTTACCACTCCAAAGCAGATAAGACTGCTTGAAAGCAAGGGCTTTGAGCACGTTGGCTCTTGGAGCTTTGACAATGCAAGCAGGTTGATAGCCCGTATCTCTGCCAATGGTTGGAGAGTGCCGAGAGATATCGACCCGAAAACATACACACCTGAGAATTAAGGAGAAGTGAATGGATAACACAAATTTGCTTAAAATGCTTGAATACATAGACCCTGCAAGCTGTGATTATCAGGAATGGGTCAATGTGGGAATGGCTCTCAAGCACGAGGGCTATTCCGTGAACGATTGGGACAGTTGGTCGAGGTCAGACAGCCGTTATCACAGCGGTGAGTGTGAACACAAGTGGCAAGGCTTTAACGGCAATGCTCAGCCCGTGACCGCAGGAACTATCGTGCAAATGGCAAAGGAAAGAGGATACAGCCCCCATGAGTTTAAGGCATACGATTGGGACGGCGAGATAATTGCAGAAGAAAGCAGTCCCCTTGTAAACGGCGGTGAGGGCATACCGATCACCGAGCCTGCTCAATGGGATCCTGTCAAGGAGATAGTCACATATCTTGAAACACTCTTTGAAGCAGGAGAGAACGTGGGCTATGTTACGCAAACGTGGGAAACAGAAAAGGACGGCAAGACCAGGTATCTGCCCACAAAGGGCTGCTGTGACAGGACGGCAGGGGAGCTTATCAAGAGGCTTGGCGAATGTAACGGCGACATTGGTGCGGTGTTTGGCGACTACAAGGAAGAAGCCGGAGCGTGGATCCGCTTCAATCCTCTTGACGGCAAGGGCGTAAAGAACGAGAATGTAACAGACTACCGCTATGCTCTTGTTGAAAGCGACAGTATGCCTATAGAACAGCAGAATGCTGTGATGAGAGAGCTTGAACTTCCTATCGCTGTGCTTGTATACAGCGGTGGAAAGAGCGTTCACGCTATCGTCAAGATAGACGCTCCCAACTATGATGAATACCGCAGGCGTGTTGATTTTCTTTACAAGGTCTGCAAAGAAAGCGGTCTTGACATAGATAAACAAAACCGCAATCCCTCACGTCTTAGCCGTATGCCAGGCGTTATGAGGAACGGCAAGAAACAGTTCATCATTGACAAGAACATAGGAAAAGAAAGCTTTTCAGAATGGAAAGATTACATAGAGAGTATCAATGATGATCTCCCCGACCCTGAGAGCCTGAGTGCTGAGTGGGATAACCTGCCTGAGCTTGCACCACCACTTATTGACGGCGTTCTCAGACAGGGTCACAAAATGCTCATTGCAGGTCCGTCAAAGGCAGGCAAGTCTTATGCACTTATCGAAATGTGCGTGGCGATAGCTGAGGGGGTCAAGTGGTTTGGCTGGCAATGCACCAAAGGAAAGATACTATACGTCAACCTAGAGCTTGACAGAGCATCTTGTCTGCACCGCTTCAAGGACGTGTACACCGCAATGCACCTAGAGCCTGAAAACCTCAACAGCATAGACATATGGAATCTGAGAGGTCACAGCGTACCAATGGACAAGCTTGCACCAAAGCTTATACGCCGAGCAAGCAAGAAGAATTACATTGCCGTGATAATAGACCCTATCTACAAGGTCATAACAGGTGATGAGAACTCAGCAGACCAAATGGCGCACTTTTGCAACCAGTTTGACAAGGTATGCACAGAGCTTGGCTGTGCGGTCATATACTGCCACCACCACTCAAAGGGAGCGCAGGGTGGTAAGCGTTCAATGGACAGAGCCAGCGGTTCAGGAGTATTCGCCCGTGACCCTGACGCACTTCTTGACCTTTCAGAGCTTGACATTTCAGACAGCCTTTACAAGCAGCAGGAGGACGAAACTGTTTGCCGTATCTGTGAGGACTGGATGAGGAGATTTTACAGAAATACTGATGACCTTTGTTCACAGGACGATCTTGTTACGCCGTCAAAAATGCTTGAGATAACGCACAAGTACCTGCACCCGAACTCATACAAGCTTATGATGGCCGAAATAGACAAGGCTAAGCTTGCAGTAAGAAACCGCACGGCATGGCGTATAGAGGGTACTCTGAGAGAGTTCCCGAAGTTTGCTCCCCTCAATATGTGGTTTGATTATCCTGTTCACAGAGAGGATACTGTGGGCGTGCTTAAAGACTGCGAGGTAGAGGACATCACACCGAATTGGAAAAAGAATTTCAGCAAGAAAAAGACCAATGAAGACCGCAGCAAGGAGCGCAAGGAGAGCATTGAAACAGCTTTCAGCGGTGTGCAGGAGAACGGCAAGTGCCGTATTTCTGAGCTGGCGGAGTACATAGGAAAGAGCGAAAAGACCGTTGGAAGATACCTCAAAGAGCATGGTGGCTTTTGGATAGAAGAGGGAGAATGCGGCTTAAAAGCTCAGTAGACAGACAAGACAAAATCGAATTTTTGAACTTAGACAGACAGAAAAAAATCGAAAAGTGTCAGGGACAAAATCGAGCTTTTTACTTGTCGGACAATATCGAAAATTACCGAGTTTGTCGGACGGACAGACAAATCTATTATTATAAACAATACTTTTTGTCGGGGGCTTGAAACTGCCCCGACGAAAAAGTAATCAGAATAATGACGCACGAGAGGAGCACACGCAGATGAAAGCAACAAGAAGTAAGGCAAGGCAAGACGTTGTTAATGCAGCTAAGAAAATGCCACCACTTTTTCATAAGCTGCCTAATGAAGATTTCGACTATCGAAAATCACGCACGCTTTGGTGGCTCGTGAAACAGCCGCAGGTACTCAAATACATTTGGGATATGGTCAAACAGTCGGGAGCATTGGTGTATGATGACAAGTCACACAAGTGGCACGGAGTAGATTTCAAATGCGAGGAGGAAGATGATGACTGAATTTTTTATGGCAATGATACCGCCGACGGCTACAGCACAGGAACACAAGGTGGCGGTAAGAAACGGCAAGCCAATATTTTATGATCCACCCGAAGTCAAGGAGGCAAAAGAAAAGCTCACGGCAAACCTTGCAAGGCACAGACCGCCTGAGAAATACATCTGTGGAATAAGGCTGATAACGAAGTGGCTGTTTCCGAATGACGGCAAGCACAAGGACGGAGAATACAAGACCAGCAAGCCTGACACAGACAACCTGCAAAAGATGTTCAAGGACTGCATGACAAAGCTTGACTTTTGGTCGGACGACCAGCTTGTGGCAAGTGAGATATGTGAGAAGTTTTGGGCGAACACGCCAGGCATTTATGTGAGGATAGAGGAGCTATGACGATACACGAGGTAAAGAAAAGTCTCGGACGCAGGGTGAGCTACAACGGCTCCGATTACTACGAACTGACAGGGTGCATTATCCGCAAGAGCAGTAAGACAGGTCAGTTCTTCTATCAGGCAGAGATCGCTGACAAGACTTGTGGCAATACGTTGGTGTATTGTAGTCTGGAAGAGTTGAGGTGTGAGAATGAAACACACTGACCACACCCTCTGTTGGCACTGCCGCCACGCAGTACCGACAAAGGATAAGATAACAGGAGAATACCTCACAGGCTGTGCATGGTCCATAGACCGCAGACCGGTTGAGGGTTGGAGGACGTGTCAGCACAGAATGTATGAGGCGCAAAAGGGTGGTATGATACATTCGTATACGGTGACTGAGTGCCCTGAATTTGAGGAGGGATAAAAGTGAAAAGCTATGAGGAGCGTACCAAAGACAATGAACAGAAGATAGCAGCTTTCCAAACTAAGCAGAAAATGCCGTATGAGTTCAAGGTCAAATACGCTGAGGTCAGAGTAAGGGAGTTCATTCGTGAATGTGACAAAAGAAATCTGAATACGCACATATCGGTAGGCGGACTTGACAGCATAACGCTTTTGAAATTTATACATGATTACTGTGGTTTCAGTTATGTTCCAGGTGTATCGGTATCTAGTCTTGAAGACAAATCTATTCAGCAGATACACGAGCAACTTGGTGTGATAAAGTTAAGCCCATACAAGTCAAAAATAGATATCATACGGGAATATGGTTTTCCTGTACTATCAAAAGAAACAGCCGCAAAAATAGAACTGCTTGCACACCCTACGGACAAGAACAAGACAGTTCGTCACGCTATCATAACGGGTGAAACGGGAGAGTATGGCGGTTTTCGCAAGCATACAAGAATGCAGCTTTCTCAGCGCTGGCTTGAACTGTTTGGCGGTTACGAAAATGAAAACGAGGGCGTTGACTACAAGATACCGCCGTTTAAGGTATCATCACAATGCTGTTTCTGGATGAAAGAAAAGCCGTGTGATGATTGGGCAAAGCAACACAAGAGTGTGCTGTTCTTAGGACTTATGGCAAGTGAGGGCGGCAGACGTGAAAAATCGCTAATGCTTAACGGCTGCAATTACTTTGGCAAAAGCACGATACGTTCAGCACCATTTGCCATATTTACAAGGCAGGACTTGCTACAACTTGCACTTGACCTGAATGTGCCTGTGCCTACAATCTATGGCGAGATAAAACGTGACTTTGACGGAAAGCTTTGCACGACAAAGGCTCAGCGTACAGGCTGCTCAATGTGCGGTTTCGGCATACATATGGAACAGCGTCCTCACCGATTTGACAGGCTTCGTGAAAGAAATGAAAAAGAGTGGGATTTCTGGATGAACAAGTGTTGTGAAGATGCTGACGGCACAAAGTACGGCTGGGGAAGAGTTCTTGACTATATCGGCGTTGAATGGCGTGACAGAGTATTTGACATGAAAAATAACCAGCTTAGCTTGTTGGATATTGAGGAGGGATAGCCTATGGAAAGAAACGACCCTATGACCATGTCACGCCTGAAAGCCTACCGCAGGAACGCCTCAGCCATTGAGGACATCAAGGCAGAGCTTTCAGGCAAGTACGTTGCCGACAGTATCAGCGTATGCACGCCGCCGTCCTACACACCACACAGCACACGCATAGACGGCTTCTTGCCAAGCGGTGATACACTTTCATTGCTGTGCGAACAGGCACGGTTAGAGCGTGAGCAGAGGACTGTGGAGGAGTTTATCAAAGGGATAGAGGATAGACAAATGAGGAAGATATTTGTACTCAGGTTTGTAAAGGGATTGACTTGGATACAGATAGGACACAAGGTCGGAGGTACGGCGGACGGCTGTAGAATGGCAGTCAAAAGATTTTTGCAAAATGCTTAAACTTGTTCGCTCTGTTCGTTTTACCTATGTTATAATTTAAACTGAGAAAAGTGTAGATGTACCTCAGACTTGTACTTTCATTGAAGTCACCTCCAATTTTCTAAGCCCCGTAAGGGGCTATGCAGAACGTGAGTGCATGAGCTTGCGGTCTGTTCCAACAGGTTAGTGCTTAGTCCTACTTTTTGAAAAGCACCTTTCCATTAACATTGCCAGCACTGACGAGTGTTCGGGCAGGATTGCAAAGCTGTATTGCAACAGATACAGCTTTGAATTTGCAGGTTGAGAGTGCACGAGCTTAAAGCCTGCACCAGTGAAACTACTCCGCATAGTCATGAATATGTGTTGCTGTAAGTGTAATCGGAGTTAATGGCTTACAGGACAGCCTGACGTTAACGGGACCTAGCCGCAAGGGCTGAGCAGGCGGCGGCAAAAAAATGCAGGTCGAGAGCGTGCCAGCTCAACATCTGCTCCACCATTCACAAAACTCCTTATAATATTTTCACAAGAGGCACTCCGAATGGGGTGTCTTTTGCGTTGCACGGAGGTATACAATGCCAGTACCAAGACCAGATCGAAACGGCTCACATCAAACACAGTTCCGTATCAACAAGAAAAAGATATATGCTACCCAAACAGTCTGCGGTATCTGTGGAAAACCTGTTGATTTTTCCTTGAAGTATCCACACCCACTGTCAGCTTGCATAGATCATATCATACCCATAGCAAAAGGCGGTCACCCCTCAGCCCTTGAAAACCTACAGCTTGCTCATTGGTGTTGCAATCGTCAGAAATCTGATAAATTGGTAGAAAAACAGGTGTTTGACCAAAAGGTAGAAGCCGTATCCAACCGTGTTTTACCGCAAACTTTTGATTGGAAGTCGATTTAAACACGAATTTCCACGAAATTTCCAATTTTTTTGAGCATATGGGGGCATACCACCCCCTTTGAGGGGCAATTTCACGTTCACGCCTTCATTGTGTAAATATCTCGCAGAATTTTAAACAGGAGCAAAAATATGACAAACGAAATATACGGAATTGACTATCTGCGACGCAGACTTGCCGATAAACAAACACGAGTGCTATTGAGATATAAGTACTACGAAATGAAAAATAACGCACAGGACTTTTCGAGCCTTGCTCCCGAAAAATTCAAAGGGCTAAAGGAAACTATTGGTTGGTGTGCGAAAGCAGTCGACAGCCTTGCTGACCGCCTGCAGTTCGATGAATTTCAAAATGATGAATTTAATTTGAGCGAAATATTCTTGTCAAACAATCAGGATATACTCATTGACTCTGCGGTGCTTTCGGCTCTTATCTCAGCCTGTTCTTTCGTCTATATCCGAGAAGATAACGGCTATCCTCGCCTGCAGGTAATTGACGGCTCAAATGCCACCGGTATTATTGATCCTGTGACAAATCTGCTTACAGAGGGCTATGCAGTGCTTGAGCGTGACAGCATGGGTGTTGTAAAGACAGAGGCTTATTTCATGGCAGGCATGACGGAAATATACTCCCATGGCGTGCTTGTTCAGCGTATACCAAACGCTGCACCATATGCACTGCTCGTGCCGATAATATATCGTCCTGACGCAAAGCGTCCGTTCGGTCACAGCCGTATTTCAAGAGCCTGCATTGCCTATACACAGACAGCTCTCAGAACTATAAAACGCTCTGAGGTGTCGGCTGAATTTTACAGCTTCCCTCAAAAATATGTGCTTGGATTATCTGAGGACGCAGAGTTCAATAACCGGCTTGCTACGATATCCTCTTTTCTAAATTTCACGAAAGACGGCGACGGCGATCACCCCATTGTAGGACAGTTTCAACAGCAATCAATGACGCCATATACTGAACAGCTGAGAACACTTGCAAGCCTGTTCGCAGGAGAAACAGGACTGACCCTTGATGACTTGGGCTTTGCCACCGAAAACCCCTCCAGCGCAGAGGCTATCAAGGCAGGTCATGAAAACCTACGATTAACGGCACGCAAGGCGCAGAGGACGTTCGGAACAGGTCTGCTCAATGTGGGCTATCTTGCCGTTTGTATCCGTGACAGATACGCATATCAAAGAGATGCGTTCAGAGATACAAAAGTCGCATGGTTGCCTATCTTCGAGCCTGACGCTGCGGCACTCTCGGGTGTGGGCGACGCTATCTTGAAGATAAACCAGGCTGTGCCTGACTATCTTGGTGCAAGAAACATAAAGGCTCTCACAGGTATGGAGAGTGACGGCAAATGAGCGCACTTTCAGACAAAATAAAAAGCGAACTTGTCAAGCTTTCAAAAAGCGACAAACATTTGCAGAGCATTATAAAAAGGCTTGAAAGCGGTAAAGCAAACCTCACTGATGTTGATGACTTCGCACAGGCAACAGGAACTGTGCTGAAAAAAGTCTTTGAGAAAAGCATAAGCGAAAGTCCAAAGGCTTTTACAGATGAACAGCTTATTGCTGAGATACTCGGTGATATATTCGGTGATAACTATGATCTTATAAACTCTGTGGCTGAAAATATCCAAAAACAGCTTGATAAGGCGGCAGGCATAGGCATAAAGCCACAAAGAGCAGATTTCCCATCTGAGAGGATAGAAAATCTTGCAAAAGTGACGGCTCAAAAGGACCTTACCGACAAGACGTCGCTCAGCGAGTTCACTGCGTCAGTTGAGAACATAAACGGCTCTATTTTCACCGATTATGTCAAAACAAATGCTGATTTTCGCAGTAAGGCAGGACTTAAAGTCTACGTTATCCGCTCAGACCACAGCAAATGCTGTGCATGGTGTTCAAAGCTTGCAGGAAAGTACGTCTATCCTGATGTTCCAAAAGACATATGGCGGCGGCATAAGCGCTGCACCTGTGAGATAACCTACGTCAATGAAAAGGCAGGCACATATGATCAAATAAGCTATTCAGACGTTCAAAACGGCAAAGAGATCGAAACACGCAAGCAGGTCACAAGGCTCACACCTGAGCAGGCGAGAGCTAAGGAAAAAGAAGTGCTTAGCAGGATTGACAAATCGAAAAAAAGTGGTATAATGAAATCAGGAAGAAACCTTGAACGAAAAGAGCAAAACATAGGTGCGTTCTCAACGTTGACAGTGCCAATGCAGAAAAGAGAAATTCTGAACATATGTAGAAAATATTCTATTGATACTAGCGGAATAACCTTTAAGATTCAGCGTTCTGAAAAACTCCTTGCACTTCCTTTTTATGGCTCAACAGACTATAATAACATAGGAAGAATAGACTTGTTCCCAAGTGCATTTTCTTCTGAAGAGGAATTAGTAAAAACCATATTGCATGAAAAGTGCCACGTTTTACAGCTAAAGAAACATGGCAAAGCATATGCTCAGCAAAACTTAGATTTAATGGAAAAACAAGCTTATAGGTTTGAACGATTATTTTATAGCTTGGTTACAAAGAGGTGATAGTATGAAATGGCTTGACAATCTAGCGAGTATAAAGCAGCTCCATAAGGCAGGCAAATGCCCATATTGCGGACAAGAAAATACAGATTACAGATTGCTTGAAATAAGCAGTGGTAAAGGATATGGAGATGTTTGGTGCAATGACTGTAAAAAAGCTTTTCATATTTCTCGTATAGAAGTATCAGAGACAGACATTCGAGAAAAGCAGTTACCTCCTGAACTCAAATATTAGTTAATAACCGCTCCGCTACGGCGAGGCGGTATTTTTATACCCAAAAACAGAAAGGAAGAATAATATGGGACTAAGCATAAAAGATGTCTATATTTTATGCCGAGCAAAAAGAGAAATCGCAGAAATTGAAATGAAAATTGGCAAGCAGGCAGATGATAATAGCGAGTATATCAACGCTCTTATACGCTGTGAGAACGCATTGACTTTTGTTTTAGCCAACAAAGAAAAAATAGTCAATTAGTAAATATCGGAATCAAGCACCTTAAAGGGTGCTTTTTTCGTACCTAAAGGAGGTAATTCCCTATTGAGGATAAGAGAGTCGGCAGGCAGACCCCCACCACAGCCCTTGTCCTGCCTTATGAGCAGACTAAGGGCAACGAGGCTGTAGAGTTATATAACAGCACAGGCAGGACTGCTCAGGAATGGCAGGAAATACAGCTCTACGACATCATGGCTATTAATGACGAAGGCTTGTGGACACATATGAAATACGGCTACAGCGTGCCAAGACGTAACGGAAAATCTGAAATACTTATAATGCGTGCTCTCTGGGGACTTATCCACGGAGAGCGTGTTCTTTATACGGCACACAGAACGACCACCTCTCACAACGCATGGGAAAAGGTCATTGAACGTCTTGCAAAGGCAGGATATACCGAAAAAGAGGATTTCAAGAGCACAAAACAGTTTGGCCTTGAACGTATCGAGTGGCTCAAAGATAATGACGGAGGTCTTATCAACTTCCGTACACGTTCATCAAAAGGCGGACTTGGTGAGGGCTATGACCTGCTCGTTATAGATGAGGCTCAGGAGTACACGGCTGACCAAGAAAGTGCATTGAAATACGTTGTTACCGATTCTGCAAACCCTCAGACACTGATGTGCGGCACTCCTCCTACTGCGGTATCATCTGGAACTGTGTTCTATCAGTACCGCCGTGACACTCTGAGTGGAACTAACGTTGACAGCGGCTGGGCGGAGTGGAGCATACCTGAAATGGCTGACGCACATGACCCTGAACTTTGGTATGAAACAAATCCCTCACTCGGTACGATATTAACCGAGCGTAAGATACGTTCAGAGCTTGGCAAAGACCAGACAGACGATAATATACAACGTCTTGGTCTGTGGCTAAGATACAATCAGAAGTCTGCCATAAGCCGGGAGGAATGGCATAACTATCAGCTCGATACAGCACCCACGCTTTCAGGCACGCCTGAACTGTTCTTCGGCGTTAAGTATGCAAGATATACGGCTAACGTTTCTCTTGCAGTTGCAGTTAAAACTTCTGACGGCAAAATATTCGTTGAAGCTATTGACTGCCGCCCTGTGCGAGAGGGGAACGGCTGGATGATCTCATATCTCAGAAATCCTCACGCAAGGCAAGTGACCATAGACGGTGCAAACGGACAGGCTGTGCTTGAAAGTGATATGAAAGACGCAGGAGTTAAGTGTAAGGCTGTGCTGCCAAAGGTTGCTGAGGTGGTGCAGGCGTCAGCTCAGTTTGAGCAAAGTCTGTTTGCTGATAAGATATGCCACGCAGAACAACCTGCACTTGAGCAGGCTGTTTCAAACTGTGAACACAGAGCCATAGGCTCAGGCGGAGGTTTCGGTTACAGCTCTATTATGGAGGGTGCTGACATTTCGCTGTTAGAGTCGGTGGTGCTTGCACATTGGAGCTGTGCGAACGCTAAAGAAAAGAAAAAGCAAAAGATAAGCTACTGATATTTGAAAGGAATGATATTATGGCAGAAGAATTTGAGCCTGTCACGACGCAGGAACAGCTTGACAAGATAGTAAATGCCAAGCTTGAGGAAAACACAAATGCTGTCACAAAGCAGTTTGAGGGATATGTTTCCCCTGCTGATATGGCAGAAAAGGTCAAGGGCTATGAAACCACTATAGCAGACCTTACGGCAAAGGGCAAGGCGGCTGAACAGAGCCTTTTCAGGGTGAGAGCCGCACAGGAGTATGGACTTCCCGCGGAGCTTTCCAACAGGCTCAGCGGTGAGGACGAGAAGTCTATAAGAGCCGATGCAGAAAAGATGTCAAAATATTTCAAAACATCACACAACGCCCCTGATTTCAGAGCAGAGGGCGACCCAAGCAAAAACAGTGCGGAAAACGCACTTAGAAGAACACTTGAAAAGCTGAAAGGAGAATAATCATGGCAGAAACAATTAAGAGAGGCACACTTCTTGAGCCTGAAACAGTAACAAGCATTTTTTCAACAGTAAAGGGTCATTCCTCCCTTGCAAAGCTCAGCGGCAGAGATCCTGTATCTTTTAACGGCAACGACTATTTCGTTTTCTCTATGGACGATGAGGCGGACGTTATCGGTGAAAGCGAGGCTAAATCCGCAGGTAGTGCTAAGCTCAGCAAGGTGACGATGAGACCGCTCAAGATCGAATACGGCGCACGCTTCAGTGACGAGTTCATCTATGGAACAGACGAGAAAAAGCTTGAGGTCATGAAAGCATTTGCAGAGGGTGCAGCGATCAAGTTTGCTCGTGCTATCGACATTCTCGGCTTTCACGGAATCAATCCGAGAAAGAAAACTGTTGTCGCTGCTCTCGATAATAACTATATCGACAAGGCGGTAGCTGACAATAGTGCAAAGGTCGATTTTGACAGCACAGACCCTGAGGGCAATCTTGAAGACGCTATTGCTCTGCTTGGCGACTACGAGGCAACAGGCTTTGCACTTTCAAAGGACTTTGCCTCTGCACTTGCAAAGCTCAAGGTCAACGGCGTAAAGCAGTATCCTGAGTTTGGTCTTGGTGCAAATCCAGGCAATCTCAATGGCACAGCTTGTGACGTCAACTCCACTGTAAACTTCAATAAGGGTACAGACAGAGCTATCGTCGGCGACTTTGCGAGAGCCTTTAAGTGGGGCTATGCGAAGGAACTTCCTTTGGAGGTCATTCCATATGGCGACCCTGATAACTCAGGCAGAGATCTGAAAGGTCACAATGAGGTGTATCTCAGAACAGAGGCTTATATCGGCTTTGCTATCCTTGACCCTAAGGCGTTTGCAGCCGTTCAGGCCGTTCAGGCAACAGAATGAGCAACGTTTATGCCACTATCGACGACATAGCAGTATACGGACGAAAGCTCACATCACAGGAGCAGCAGGCGGCAGATAGTCTTATCGAGACCGCCTGCGCAAAGCTCCGTGTTATAGGTAAACGCTACGGCGTTGATGTCAATACCCTTGTGACAAGTGATGAAGACTATGCGTTGACAGTAAAGGCGATAATCTCAAAAGCTGTTGTGAGAAGTCTTGACTGTTCGGCTGATAATGCACCCCCTGCCGTGCAGGCGTCGCAGGCAGCTATGGGCTATTCAGTGTCAATGACTTATCTCAATTCCGGACAGTCCTTGTATTTTCTCAAAAACGAGTTGAAAGAGCTTGGTATCATTCGTCAGAGGTGGGGAGCTATGGAGGTATATGACTATGAGAACAATGATAAAGGGAATTTCGGTGAAGCTTAAAGTGCAGACGCAGACAGGCGTTGACGGCTTCGGCAGACCAACTTATGAGGATAGCTGGGAGCTTGTTGACAACGTGCTTGTGGGCGAGCCGTCGTCTGATGATGTTATAAGTGAACTTAACCTTTCAGGTAAGCGGATAGCTTACACCCTTGCAATACCAAAGGGTGATACACACGTTTGGGAAAACACAGAGGTCGAGTTCTTCGGCAGGAAATTCCGCACCATAGGTTTTCCTATAGAGGGCATTGAAGAAAACTTGCCGCTCAGTTGGAACAAGAAAGTAAAGGTAGAGAGATATGGATAAGGTAAAGATAGTTCTTGACCGAAAGGGCGTAAGGCAAATGCTAAAGTCCAAAGAGGCGGAGAACATCTGCCGTGAGTTTGCAGACAAGGCTGCCAAGCGTTTAGGCGACGGTTACGAGGTATCCACCTATGCAGGCAAAAAGCGTGTGAATGCAAGCATAAAGGCTGTGACCTATAAGGCGAGAAAGGAAACCAGGCAGAACAATGCTATCTTAAAGGCGGTGCTGAACAAGTGATAGAAGAAATCATACTGAACTATCTCGGTGAAACCTTAGATGTTCCTGTCATTATGGAAGAAGCCCTAGCAACTACGGAAAGCTTCGTATTGCTCGAAAAGATAGGCTCGTCTGAAAGCAATGGGATATCTTCGGCGACATTTGCAGTGCAATCATACGCTAAAAGCCTTTATGAGGCGGCAAAGCTCAATCACACCGTCAAGACAGCTATGCGTGACGCTGTGACTCTTGATGACGTCATATCCTGCAAGCTGAACAGCGACTACAACTACACCGATGAGGAAACAAAGCGATACCGCTATCAGGCAGTATTCGACATACGATATTACGAAAAGGAGAGATAACAATGTCAAACACCAACAATGCAAACAACGTTACCGCAGGCAAGCCTAAGATAGGCGGTGCGGTATATCGTGCACCTAAAGGCACAACGCTGCCGACAGACGCAACATCGGCTCTTGCAGCGGAGTTCAAGTGCCTTGGCTATTGCTCAGAGGACGGACTTTCAAACGGCAATGACCGCTCAAACAGCAACGTAGCAGCCTGGGGCGGAGATGTAGTGCTCAATATGACCAACGCAGGCAGTGACACATTCACGCTGACGCTCATCGAAACGCTCAACGAGGAAGTGCTCAAAACTGTCTACGGCTCTGATAACGTCACAACTGCACTTGAGGGCAAGGACATAACAGTTGCCGTGAACGGCGGCTCTGACGAGGAGAGCGTGTATGTTTTCGAGCTTATCCTCAAGGACGGAGCTTTAAAGCGTATCGTAGTCCCTTGTGCCTCTGTAACGGCTCTGGGCGAGATCAAGTATATAGACACTGACGCAGTGGGCTATAACATCACGCTGACAGCCGTCAACGACAGCAAGGGCAACTCACACTATGAGTACATTCACCTGAAATCTGAGTAACAGGAGGAAGATCATATGCTTAAAGGTATCACAAAAAGCGGTTTTGACTATGAGATAGAGGATAAGGCTCTTGACAACTGGGAGCTGCTTGAATCACTTGTGGCGATAGATGAGGGCGACACTGCCGCTGTCATCAAGGTGGCAAGACAGCTCCTTTCCAAGGCACAGCTCGACAGCCTCAAAGAGCATTGCAGAGATATAGACACAGGAATAGTGTCAAGAAACAAGATGCTTGCAGAGATCGCCGATATACTGAAAGGCGAAGGCTCAGAGGGCGACAAAACAAAAAACGCCTGAGGGCTGTCTGCGGACTTGCCCATATGATATGCCGTGATGAGATGTCGCTTGCCTGCGATCTCGCAGAGGTCTATCACATATACGACTACAAAACGCTGCCGCTTTCCTCAGTGGCGGCGTTTTGTATGGGTCTGCGTCCCGCCAGCCGATGCAAGATGCTGCTCTCGGGGGATAAGGTCACTCTTGACACGCTCCTTGCTGCAATGATATATGACAAGCTTGCGTGGCTGCAATGGGCTAAAACGAAAGACGGCGCAAGAGGTGTGAACATACCCGAAACTGTTGTTTCAAAGCTTTTAGGCGACAGTGAGAGCAAGACACGAGGATTTACAAGTATCGAAGAATTTGAAAAAGCAAGGCAAGAACTGATAGGAGGTGAAACGTAATGGCGGAAGGAACTAAGCTTGCGGACGCATATGTGCAGATAATACCTATCTCAGAGGGCATAACAGGCAGAATAAAAGACCTGTTCAAAGACCTGCCCGACGAGGGCGACAGCGCAGGCGAGAAAACAGGCGAAAGCTTTGCAACGAAACTCAAAAAGGCTATAGCGGCGGCAGGTGTGGGAGCGGCTATAAGCAAGGTAGTCACCTCTGCATTCACTGAGGGTGCGGCTCTTGAGCAGTCGCTTGGCGGTGTTGAAACGCTATTTAAAAAGCACGCTGATATTGTCAAGAAGAACGCACAAGATGCCTACAAGACCGCAGGAGTAAGTGCAAACGAGTATATGGAGAACGTCACGAGCTTTTCAGCGTCGTTGCTTTCATCTCTTGGCGGTGACACTCAAAAGGCGGCTGAGGTCGCTCACACTGCTATGGTGGATATGTCCGACAACGCCAACAAATTCGGCTCGGATATGCAGTCTATACAAAACGCTTATCAAGGTTTCGCAAAGCAGAACTACACAATGCTTGACAACCTCAAGCTTGGCTACGGTGGAACAAAGTCTGAAATGGAAAGGCTTTTGCAGGACGCTCAGAAGCTCAGCGGAGTTGAATACAACATTGATAATCTGAGTGACGTATACAATGCTATCCACATCATTCAGCAAAACCTTGATATCACAGGCACAACAGCCAAAGAGGCAAGCACCACCTTTTCAGGTTCATTCGCAAGCATGAAAGCTGCCGCCAAGAACTTTCTTGGTGTGCTTACATCAGGTGGTGATGCTGATAAGGCTTTCAATGACCTGATAGGTTCGACAGAAACATTTTTCGGTAACGTAAAGCGACTTGCAAAGAGCTTTGTATCTCAAACGGCAAAGGTATTTGATTCAGCAGTTGGTCAGCTTTTTGAGAAAATGGGCGTTGACGCAGAAAATATAGAGGGCGTTATAGAGGGTGTTCACAACGCCCTTAAATCCATAACAGCGGCAATTGTGACATTCATTGCGGTGTCAAAGGTATCTGCGGTCACAAAGTCCTTTGAGGGGCTTACTCTGCAAATGATACAAGGTAAGGCTATGGCAACGGCCATGAATGCCGAAATGGCTATAACTCAAAATCTTGCGGCAGGTATCGCTGCAGGTGTCGCACTCATAGGCAGTGCGATCATAAATCATTTTGCCAATGAGATAGACGTCACAGAAAGCAGTATGGTGAATTTGTCCGAGAGTGTAAAACAGTTTTCGGACAAATGTCTTTCCACCAAAAGTGCCGTTGAAAGTCTTCACGAAGAACTTGCCGACAGCACAGACAGTAATAAAAAGCAGGCTGACTCTTATCGTGCACTCAATGACAGGCTCAAAGAGCTGAATGAAACTGAAAATAAAAGTGCTGATGAAAAAGCCGAAATGCAATCCATTATAGATCAGCTCAACGGCGATATAGAGGGCCTTAATCTGACCATAGATGATCAGACAGGCGGCTTGAAAAACAACACAGCCGCAGTAAGCGATATGCTTGACGCTTATGCGGATATGCAGGATACAAAGGACTTGCAGGATAAGCTTGCGGAGGCTCTGAGAAACCAAGCGGCGGCTCAGAACGAGTATGATGAAGCACTTGAACGATACAAGCAGGCTAAGGCTGACGGCTTGACAGGTGATGATTTTGACGCGCTTGCACTGTCCCTCAACACCGCTCACGGTGCACTTACAACAGCAAACAATGACCTTTCCTCTGTAAGACAGTCCATAGAGGAAGCAAACATCGCTCAGAAAGAATTTGCCGACGCTTATGCTCTTACAACAGGCTCGATAGCAGAACTCTCGGAAGAAACGCTGTCGCAGATAAATGACATCTGCGGCAAGTATGCAGACGCATACAAAACCCAGCACGATCTTGTGTTCGGACAGATAGATCTTCTTGACGAGTTCTGTGGAAAGTCAGATGTGACCGCCGAACAGCTTATCGCAAATCTTGACGATAACATAAACGGCTTTACCGATTGGGAGAACAATCTCGCCAAGCTGAAAAAAAAGGTCGCAGACGGCATTATCTCACAGGACTTTTACAACAATCTTGAAGAAATGGGTCCAAAGGGCGCAGGCTACGCAAAGGCGTTTGTTGATATGTCAGATAAGGAACTCAAGAAATACTCTGCCAAGAGCAAGGGCATTTTTGATGAAATGAATGACTACGTTGACAGAAGTATGAGCAAGATGAAAACCAGTTCCGCAAAGCTTCTTGATGAGCTTGTGGGAATGGCAGGTCAGCGAAACTTTGAAATGAGAGCGGCATATGAGGTCTTAGGACAGTATGCCGCAGACGGCTATGCAGATGGAATAAAAGGCAGAATGCCCATAGTAAATGCCACAGTAAGTGAAATGATACGAAACGGCATAACCGCCGCAAGGCTTGCGCAGGATTCACATTCGCCGTCAAGAGTTTTCCGTACACTTGGCGGATATGTGGGAGAGGGATACGCTCTTGGCGTGGCTGATGAAACATATCTTGCAGTGCAGGCTTCTGAAAACATGGTCAGATCTGCAATACAAAGTGCCAGCAATGTTGACAGCAGGATAGATGTATCTTCACTGAGAGAGCAGACAGCTACACAAACTGTGCCTGATACGTCAAACATGGGTATGCGGTCGGCTATACTCAACGCCCTTGCAGAGTATGCCTCTGTTGACGGCAAAAGCACCAAACAGCCTATTAATGTTACTGTGGAGATAGACAAGCGAGCCGTTGGCAAGGCTGTGGTAGAAGATATAAACTCGCTGACAAAGCTTAATGGCAAGTCACCGCTTGTATAGGAGGAATGTAATGGAATATCTGAAATTCGGTGATACTGAAATAGCCGTGCCGACAACGTTCACCATAGATAAGAAAAAAATAATGTCCGACAATGCAGGGCTTTCCTTGACTTGCAAATATGTGGGTGATGTAAAGGGCTTGCAGACCACGCTTCACATAGAGTGGGCAAACCTTAAACCGCAGGAAGTTGCAATTATAAACGAGTATGTTCTGAATGTGCAGGACGCTGATTTTTCTGTTACCTACCTTGATGAAACGTTCAACATGGTCACGGCACGTTTTAGGGCAGAGGGTACAACATACGAACAGTGGGGTTGGGATAAGAAAAGACAGCTTTGCAAGGTGCTTTCTCTTGACCTTTATGCCTATTCCGGCACAGGTGAGGTGACATAAATGCACACAGTAAGCGACATTGTATCATCAAAGATAGAGAGCTATTGCAGAACGTGGAGAATGGAGCTTGAAGACGCAAAAAGCATAATTGCAGGCGACAAGATAGTATCTGCAAGCAGTACAGCTCAAAGCACATCTATTTCCGACGACATCGAACTAGGCGCAATATGCTCACAATCGTGGAACATAAATATCAATGACGTTGATATGAAATTTCTCGGCAAAGAGTATGACCTTTCTTTGTACCTCGTGGACTATTCTCACGGCGAGACCACCTACGCCACCCTAGAAGCCTACACCTACGCCGAGCTTTCAAAGCTGACAGTTGAGCAGATAAGCAAGCTTGGCGAGATACTTGGCGGCGAAAGAATACCCATGGGGCGGTTCACCTGCGTGAAGTCCAAGAAATCGGGCGGCAGTGCCGAGATAACTCTTGCGGATAGGCTTTACTTCTCCGACAAGACCTATGTGCCAAAGGTCAAGCTCCCTGCATGGAGCAAAGATATCGAGGACGATATCTGCAAGCAGTTGGGGCTTGAAAACGGCAACGACTATACCATCCCTGCAAAGCTCCGTGTAAAGGGCGGAGCAAGGCTCTACGGCAAGGGGCATATACGCCTAAAGACCGCAAACTTCGACTTCAAAATAAGCTCTATACCCAAAGACACCAC